>OLVR01003148.1_pt1 | contig 11051 bp, 7 predicted proteins | sample 1673261 | NCBI WGS metagenome assembly OLVR01 (sample SAMEA3178938, study PRJEB25190) | human gut metagenome | biome: human gut; feature: human-associated habitat; material: faeces | place: Austria | collected 2013 | reverse complement strand
CCCACAACTGCCGCTGGTCCCAGTTCATGATCCTGGGCGTCACCTTCTCCGCCGGCCTGGGCGTGGTGTCCCTGCCCATGCTGACCTCCAACGGCATCACCGTGTTCGCCAACTACCAGGCCATCGCCGGTGAGAGCATGAACGCCGTGAAGTACGTCATCGCCCTGGTGCCGCTGATGCTGCTGTCCGTGGGCATCTACATCCTGCTGTGCAAGTTCGTGTTCAAGCCGGACATCACCCCCTTCAAGGCCATCGACGTGACCATCGCCGACCAGTCCGCCCTGAAGCTGGGCCGCCGGCAGGTCATCGTGATGCTGGCCATGCTGGTGCTGCTGCTGATCCTGTTCGCCCCCTATCTGCTGCCCGCGGAGTGGGGCCTGACCGCCTTCATGAGCAACCTGGGCCTGTTCGGCGCCTGCGCCGTGATCATCCTGGCCCTGGCCCTGATCAAGGTGGACGGCGCCCCCCTGCTGAACATCCAGGAGGCCGCCTCCAAGAACATCCAGTGGGGCACCGTGTTCATGGTGGCCCTGCTCATGCCCCTGGGCAACGCCATCAGCGGTGCTGACTCCGGCATCATGACCACCCTCACCAGCGTGCTCTCCCCCGTGCTTCAGGGCAAGAGCGTATTCATCTTCTCTCTGATCATTATTGTCATCGGTGTAATTCTCACCAACGTGTCCCAGAACCTGGTGGTCATCGGCATCCTGATGCCCATCGTGGGCGCCATGGCTGGCGAGGGCGTGAACCTGGCCGCCATGACCGTGCTGATCGCCCTGGCCACCCACTATGCAGTGCTGCTGCCCAGCGCCTCCTTCGTCACCGGCATCATGTTCAGCAACGAGAACGTGACCAACGGCTTCCTGTACAAGTACGGCGCGGTGATCTGCGTGGTGTGCGGCGTGTTCGCCGCCACGGTGGGCTACCTGTGGTGCAACCTGATCTTCTGATGTGACACACGACTGTGACATGAAAGGAGCCCCTATGAAAAACCCCAATATCATCCTGGTCCTGATCGACGATCTGGGCTACGGCGACGTGTCCTGCTTCAACCCCCAGTCCAAGATCCCCACTCCCAACCTGGAGCGGCTGGCCCAGCAGGGCCGGCGGTTCACCGACTGCCATGCTTCTTCTGCGGTGTGCTCTCCCTCCCGGTACGCCCTGATGACCGGGCGGTACAACTGGCGCTCCCGTCTGAAGCGTACCGTGCTGGCGGGCACCGCCCCCCACCTGATCGAGGATGGGCGGCTGACCATCGCCGAGCTGCTCCGCCGGGCGGGCTACCGCACCGCCGCCGTGGGCAAGTGGCACCTGGGCATGGACTGGCAGAAGACCGACCCCGACACTGTGCTCAACGACGACGTGTTCAACAAGGTCTCCCCCCTGCCCGACTGGGGGCTGGACTATGACAAGCCCATCCAGAACGGACCCACCGCCAAGGGATTCGACTACTTCTTCGGCCTGACCGCCTCCCTGGATCAGCCCCCCTATGTGTTCATCGAGAACGACCTGCCCACCTGCCACCCCACCAAGACCCTGGGGGACGACGACTGCAACCACTCCTTCCCCGACTCCATGTTCAAGGGGGACCGGGGCCCCGCGGCGGAGGACTTTGAGTTCGTCACCGCCGTGCCCCGATGCGACGAGAAGGTGCTGGAGCTGGTGGACCAGTACGCCGGCGCGGAGCAGCCCTTCTTCCTCTACTACCCCTCTCTGGCGGTTCACAGCCCCCTGGCCCCCGCACCGGAGTTCCAGGGCAAGTCTCCCCTCGGCGCCTACGGCGACTTTGTCATGCAGATGGACGCCTTTGTGGGACGGCTCATGGATAAGCTGGAGGAGAAGGGTATCGCCGAGGACACCATCCTTATCTTCACCAGTGACAACGGCTGCTCCACCATCACTGACATTCCCGCGCTCCAGGCCCAGGGCCATTATCCCAGCGCCCAGTACCGGGGCGCCAAAGCCGATATCTGGGAGGGAGGACACCGGGTTCCGTTCATCGTGCGCTGGCCCGGCCACGTCCCCGCCGGCAGCACCTGTGAGCAGACTGTCTGCCTGGTGGATATGCTGGCCACCTTCGCCCAGCTCACCGGCCAGACCTACGGCGACGATGCGGGGGAGGATTCCATCTCCGACCTGCCCCTGTGGCTGGGCGGCGACGTGGCAGTGCGGGAGTACACCGTGCACCACTCCCTGTTCGGCTGCTTCTCCATCCGCAAAGGTCCCTGGAAGCTGGAGATGTGCGCCGGCTCGGGCAGCTTCAACTACCCCGTAGAGGGCAAGGACACCGCCGATATGCCCCCGGTCCAGCTCTACAATTTAACCGAGGACGAAGAGGAAATGGTCAATGTGTGCGACCAGCACCCGGACATCGTGGATGAACTGCGCACCGTACTGACCCAGTACATCGTCACCGGGCGCTCCACTCCCGGCGCGCCCCAGGAAAACTACCCCTGCGAGAACTGGCCCGGCCTGGACTGGCTCCAGCAGGCCAACTGACAAAAGAGCGGGGCCTCCCATCCGGGAGGTCCCGCAACGCTTGCGCAGAGGAGTCAAGCTGTGTTATGATAGGAAAAAGGGGTTTGTTGGAGGGGACATATTCATGATCTATCTGCTTTATTTCCTAATCGCCATTGGGGCTACCACAGTGGGTTCGCTTACCGGGATGGGGGGCGGCGTCATCATCAAGCCCCTGATGGACCTGCTGGGCGGCTTCGATGTGGAGACCATCGGCGTGCTGTCCTCCATCACGGTGTTCGCCATCGTGTCCGTGGGCAAACAGATCGCCCAGAAGGCCAAGATCGACTTCGGCACCGCCATCCCCCTGGCCCTGGGCAGCGTGGCCGGCGGCCTGCTGGGGCAGTGGATGCTCAAGCTCATCGTGGCCTCCGCCCCCAAGAATCTGGTCACCGTGGTACAGAACGCAGTGCTGTCCGTGCTGATTCTGGCCGTGTTCCTCTATATGCGCAACAAGAGCCATATCAAAAGCATGTCCCTCCACGGGCTTGCGCCGTCGGTGCTGGTGGGCGTGTTTTTGGGCATCTGCTCCTCCTTCCTGGGCATCGGGGGCGGCCCCATCAACGTGGCCCTCATCATCTACCTGTTTGGGTACGACACCAAATCCGCCACGGTGTGCTCTATCGTGACCATTCTTTTCTCGCAAATTTCCAAGCTGGGCAGCGTAGCCCTGTCCACCGGCTTTGCCGTGTACGACTTGTCCATCCTCCCCGTCATGGTGGTGGGCGCCATCGCCGGCGGCTTTATTGGTGCCAGTCTGAGTAAAAAGCTTCAGGAGCAGACGGTGGACAGAGCCTTTAACGCCGTACAGCTGCTGGTTCTTGCCCTGGCCATCGTCAACATCATCCGGAACGCCGCTGGGTGATGAGCGCCGGCCGCACATCTGCGGCCAGACTGCTTTCTTCGCCCTGGCCGGCTCTATGAACCATTATTTTATCCCCGCCGTCCGGCGGGCCGCTGGGAGGTTATCTGCTATGAACCACGCTTCTTTCCCCAACATCATTCTCATTCTGGCCGACGACCTGGGCTATGGGGATCTGTCCTGTATGAATCCAGCCTCCGGCATCCAGACCCGAAACCTGGATCGGCTGGCGGAGCAGGGCATGCGGCTGACCGACTGCCACTCCTCCTCTGCCCTGTGCACCCCTTCCCGGTATGGCCTGCTCACCGGACGGTACAACTGGCGCTCCCGGCTGAAGTCCTCGGTGCTCCCTGGCCAATCCTCCCCCCTGCTGGAGCCGGGGAGGGAGACCCTGGCCACCCTGCTCAAAGGCCGGGGTTACCGCACCGCCTGCGTGGGCAAGTGGCACCTGGGACTGGGCTGGCAGACCAAGGGGGATTACGCCCTGCCCGCCACCTATCAGGATCCCAATGTGGACCAAGACCTCTGCTTTACAGGCATCGACTTCACCGCCCCCATCACCGACGGGCCCAACCAGCATGGGTTCGACTACTTCTACGGCATGCCCGCCTCCCTGGACCAGCCCCCCTTTGTCCACATCGAGAACGACCGGGTGCTCACCCCGCCGGACCACATGACCGGCGTGAAGGGACTGGTCCGTCACGGTCCTGAGCAGCCCTTCGACGTGGAGTACGGCCCGGCGGAGCCTGGTTTTGACCCGGCGGCCATGGTGCCTGAAATGGACGAAAAGGTACTCTCCCTGGTGGACGAGTACGCTGACGGAGAGCAGCCCTTCTTTATTTACTACCCCACCCTGGCCGTCCACGGGCCTCTGATGCCCGCTCCGCAGTTCCGGGGCAAATCCGGTCTGAACGCCTATGCCGATTTTGTCCTCCAGGTGGACGACTTCGTGGGCAGGCTCACGGCCAAGCTGGAGGAGAAGGGCATTGCCGACGACACCATCCTCATCTTCACCAGCGACAATGGCTGCTCTCCGGTGGCCAACTTTCCCCAACTCATCGCGGGAGGGCACAACCCCAGCTATCTTTACCGCGGCTGGAAGGCGGACATCTGGGAGGGAGGCCACCGCATCCCCTTCCTCATCCGCTGGCCGGGGCACATTCCCGCCGGGACAGCGTGCGGCCAGATGGCCTGCCTGACCGACCTGTTCGCCACCTTCGCCCAGATCACCGGGGCCCAGTATGGCGACGGGGCGGGAGAGGACTCGGTGTCCCTGCTGCTCCTGCTGCAGGGGGAGGACCGCCCCGTCCGGGACACCCTGGTCCACCACAGCGCCGACGGCTCCTTCTCCATCCGCAAGGGGCCGTGGAAGCTGGAGCTGTGCCGGGCTTCCGGCGGGATGCGTCCCCCCTGCACCGATGGCAGCCTGCCCCCCTATCAGCTCTATCGGCTGGACAGCGACATGGGCGAGCAATACAATCTGTATGAGGGCCAGCCTGAGGTCGCCCAGGCACTGATGGACCAGCTGGCAGAGTACATTCGCACCGGACGCTCCACCCCCGGCGCCCCCCAGAAAAACTGCCCCTGTAAGAATTGGCCCGGTTTGGACTGGATGAACCTAAACGTGTGAGAAATAGGTCTGGTTTATAAACATTAAGGGATTTAGGCGCATCTTACCGCGCCTAAATCCCTTTCTTTCTATTTGGCCCACACACCTCGATATGGAACAAGCAGCTTGGATCTGCTGCATTTTCTCAAGGCCGAGATGCGCCACCCCTATTTCTCCATGCCCTATCTCTTTTTGAGATTTGTCTCGGATTATGCCTCTGCCAGATTGCGTTACATGGGCGTACATTTCTCCCTCTCTATCACACACTTCCGTGAAATAAAAAGTCCGGGGCAGATAATGCCCCGGACTTAGACGCGAATCGGCAACCATATACTTTGTGCCACACGGCGTGGCACACCCTTCCCGCAATCAAGATTTGGTGTACCCGGCCATCTCCTGAGCCGCTAAGAAGCCGCTGGCCATGGCCCAGCCCATTTCACCGAACTTGCCGCCCTCATCGCTCTCCTTGAGCAGGCCTCGACAGCAGTCTCCGGCGGCGTACAGACCGGGGAAAGGCTTCCCATTCCGATCCAGTACCCGCAGGTTGTCGTCGTTGACCAAGCCGCCCTCTGCGCCTTCATTGAACCGGGTCAGGAACAGAGCGTAGAAGGGCCCCTGCTCCACTGGTCGCAGGAAAGGCGCCGCCTTTCCAAACTGACTGTCCTGTCCAGCGGCGCAGTCTGCGTTGTACCGGGCAATCTGGGCCAGGAAGCCCTCCATATTCACCCCGGTCTTTTCTGCCAGTTCCTCTAGGGTATCCGCTTTTTTGGCTGCCAGATCGAAGGTACATTCCTCTTCCAGTTGCTCCCGCCAGGGGCGCATACATTCCACGTCTACCGGCGGGCCGGCTATATCCCCCCGGATGAGCTTATCACCCAGCAGTTCCAGCGTGGGTGTGTCCACCACAGCCCACCCGATCTTACCCGGCTGGTCCTCCATAGGGCCCACATGACGGCCCGGATCGCCTGGATCGCCCTCATTGGTAAAGCGCTCTCCCCGGGTGTTCACCATCACCATCTCCGGACAGCGGGCCAGGCACACAGAGCTGTACGCAAAGGGATGGTGCGTAGGTCCAAACAGGGGAATTTTCACATGCTTTAAGTCAATGGCCCCGCCGATGTCCTCCACCATGTGGATGGCGTCGCCGGTATTAGCCGCCATGGTGAAGGTATGGGTGGGGAATCCCTCGTTGAAGGCGGGCAGCACCCGGTCCATAATCTCCCTGCTGTTGGAGAAGCCGCCGCTGGCCAGCAGACAGCACTTGGCCTCTACCAGCGTCTCCCCCCCCGGGTCAGCGGCTAAAACAGCACGGAACGCGCCGCAATCATCCAGCAAGAGCTTCTTGGCCGCGTGCTCGGTGAGGATGGTCACTCCCAGCTCCTTGCACCGGGCCAGCATAGACTCCACCACAAAGGTGCCCATCCAGCCAGGACCCATGGAATGGTCCGTGGACTTGACGTTGGCCGTGCGCTTTGGAAAGTCCACATAGGCCTCCGCCCCCCAGGACATGAAGGCCGCCATGCCTGGGCTTACGTCGGCAAACCGGACCAGCTTGATGTAATCCTTCAGATCGCTGTAGTCGTACAGCCAGTCGAACATATCCGTGACGGCGTAGGTGGCCTTGTACACCAAGTCCCGGCTGAGCTCACCCTTGGAGTTCTCCCACAGCCGCTGGGCGTGCTCGGCCCGGTGGTCGGGATAGCCGGCGGCGGCGTGAACCTTAGAGGAGCGCAGGATAAAATTGTGCCCCAGCGTGGTGTTTCCGCCGGGCTTTTTGGCCTTTTCCAGCACCACCACCCGCTTCCCGGTAAGCTCCGCATAGCGCACGGCGGCCACCAGTCCGGCGCCCCCGCCACCGATCACGACCGCGTCGCACGTTACGGTGCGCAGATCATGAGGCTCTGGTTTGGGTGACTCGGTGTTGGTGATGGCTCCGGCGGGGCACACCTTTTCACACTTGCCGCAGCCGATGCATTTGTCCTGGTCGATGGCATATTCCACACCCACAAACCGGATAGCGTGGACCGGGCATTCGTTATAGCAGTAGTGGCAGGTGGAGCAGTGTTTATCAATAATATAAGCCATAGGTTGATGCCTCCTTTGGGAAACGCGGCGGGACGATCGTCCCGCCGCGCGGCAGAATCATGCGAAATTAGTCGGTAACCCAGATGCGGGCCAGGATCTGGTTAGCATTCCAGTTCTTAAACAGCCGCTCGCCGGTGTAGCCGCCAACCCGGCCGGAGATAAAGGTGCTGATGACCTCAGCGCCGCCCAGGTACAGGCACCAGTGTTGCTCGGCCCAGTAAGTATCCATCTCCTTACCGATGCGCTCGGCCTCCTCCAGGTGCGCGTAGCTCGCGGCGAGCCTCTTGTCGCCGTCTTCCAGCGCCTTGCCCTTCAGGTAGCCCATCACGCTCGACACGCTGTACTTCGGCGGTATCGCCAACAGCATGTGCACATGGTCGGGCATGAGGTGCCCCTCGATTATCTCGACGCCCTTGTGCTCGCAGAGCCTCCTCAGGATCTCCCCTATGTCGGACCTGATTTGGCCGTAGATGGCCTTTCGCCTATACTTCGGCGTAAACACGACTGTACAAGGCAAAGGGCGGCAAGCTGGTGCGTACCGACGCGCCTGAGTAGCGAGAGGACGGCATGGCCATGGATGAGGAGCGCGGGCTGGCCGTGCGCGAGGCGGGGTCCGACCTCGTCGCGAAGACCGAGAGGCAAGAGCCCTTGCTGTACTACGGCGGGAGCGGCAGCAACGGGGACAAGACCGCCATCGAGTACATCTCGGATATGCATCTGCTCCATCACGTGAGGTATTACGGCGGCGACATCCGCAAGACCGTCGACGAAGCGGCGAGGAACATCCGAGCATCCCACGCCGACCCGTTTTACACGAACTGGAAGACGGGCTGGATTGCGCCGAAGTCGATTTTCCTCGGCGACGTCGCGTCCGACAGGGACGTGACCGTCGAGTTCTACAGACGTTATTGGCTGAAAGTGGCATACCGCCAGTACAAGGAGTACAAAGCGCGGCTGATGGAGTCGCGGCCCAGCCCGGAGTCGGCGCGCAGGCAAGCGAACATCAAGCGCAGCGTCAAAAGCATCGACAAGTGCATCAGTGCCCAGAAGGACGAGTTCAAGCGGCTGAAGGCCAAAGTTGATAAGCATCTGAGTTACAGTCGCATCATCGCGCCGAAGGGCGGCATCAATGGTATCAAGGCATATCTCGCGAGCAGCTATTACAAGAAGCGCAATCTTCCGCGCTCCGCGAGGAAGAAGATTCTGGACGCCGCTGCCGCGAACGAGGAGCTGTGCCGGCTGGAGGGCATCAAGGCCAACCTCAAAGACAAGCTCACGCTCGAGGAGCCGATCGATCTGCGCGACTTCAGGTTCGACCTGCATCGATACAGCCCCTCGTTCGACCATCTCGGCATCGTGATCCTCGGCAACCACGAGTACGTCGGCTTTCCCGACGTCGACGCCGCCGTCGCGTTCTACAAGGAGAGCCTCGAGCCCCTGGGATATGCCGTCTTGCAGAACGAGTGCATCGAGGATGACAGGTGCGTCATCTACGGCGGCACGGGCTTCGCGGCGCACAACGAGCGCTACAACGCGACGAACCTCGTGTGCTGCGACGCGATGACGGTCGACCGCGGGCTCTTCGCGATGGCCGCGCAGGGCCTCCCCGGCGCTGAGGCCGAGCTCAAGGAGGCTAAGGCCCGCGCGAGGGCGTACGAGGTCGAGCAGACTAGGCTGTTCGTGGAGGGCTACGAGGCCGCACGCGAACGCGCCCGAAAGGCGGGCAAATGCTTCATCTGCGCCTCCCACTACCCGGCGGAGGACTGCCTCGGGCGCATCGACAGGGACGCAGTCTACTTCTCGGGACACACGCACCAAAACAGGTATCTCAGGTCGGAGAACGCGGTCATCTACGCCGACAACCAGGTCGGCTACCATAAGAGGGGCGGCTTCGACCCGAGGTGGGACATGCGATTCAAGAGGGCTACGACCGGATGCGCGAGGAATCCCTACGCCGACCTCGCCGACGGCTGCTACCCAACGACGGCCGACGAGTACCTCAGCTTCTACCGGTTCATCGGCGAGTACGCTGGCACGGGCAAGATGATTCGCCAACGCTGCGAGAAGAACGACATGCACGTCATCAAGTCCAACGGCTATTACGGGTTCTTCCTCGTGGGCGAGAACGGGACGTCCATCGTCAACGGCGGCAAGACGAAGAGGGTCAGCACGCACCGCGACATCAAGTGGGCGCACGACAACTTCGACACCGTCGTGTCCAAGTACCTCGCCGCGCTCGCGCCGCTGCGCGAGAGGCAGGAGCAGGTCTCTGGCGAGCTTAAGCGACGCGGTTTCTCGGGGAACATCCACGGCCTCATCGTGGACGTGAACTTCTCCCATCACATCATGGTGAACCCTGCCGACGGCTCGCTAGTGTTCTATTATTCGCCTGAGTACGGATGGGTTGGCACGTTCGATTCGTTCCCGAAGCTGCTCGAGCACGTGAAGGATTCCGAGCAGCTGCACATCGACATGAACCCACTGTACGCGTTGCAGGCGGGAGACACGCCAACAAGGTGCGATGTCGCACTCGAGAGGTACGACGCCGGCGTGCTCGCGCCATCCCCGTCGATGGCGCTGGCCCCGGCGAGCATCGAGGGCGTTGAGGTCCTCGAGAAATCCGAGGGGCGCGACCTCGACCGGCTGGTGAACGTCGACCTCGAGCACGGGGCCTATAAGCTGTCCCGCGACGTAGCGCCCCTGCAGCGGCTGTTCTCGAAGCACGTGCTGCGCGACTTCGATGCGAGATTGGCCGAGCTCGACGACGGCAGCGCCGCGCGCAGGACGAAGTCGATGGCCGGGCGCGTGTTCAAGGACGAGTTCGGCATGATGTGGCTCATCGTGGGCGACGACCTCGGCGAGTTCGTCGACGCGCTCGACCAGGACGGCAAGGAGCGACGCGTCACCGTGCTCGCGCTCAGGAAGCTGGTCGCCACACAGGGCGACGGGCGCTGGTTGACGAAGAGCCTCGATGAGACGGAGTCGGCCTTCAAGGGCAGGTATCAGCCGAAGGCGTGGCGCGGCGCCTTGCCGTCGCTGCGTCTAAGAGACCTCAGCGCAGGCGAATGACCCGAATCTACCGGCGCCCATTGGGGCCCGCCTTCCCCACCGAGGGAGGACGGGCCCTTTTTTGTGCCTGTATCAGCATGATTCAACCTGTTATTCCAGGTAGCGGTTTCCCTTGCCGCAGTTGCAGTCCTCGCATAGGGTCTGGAGGTTGGACATCACCGTCTTGCCGCCGCGCGATACGGGGACGATATGGTCGACGTGGAGCTTCACGCCGTCCTCGCGGCCGCGCCCGCAGCGGACGCAGTGAAAATCATCGCGACGGAGCACGTCGTAGCGCATCGCGCGAGTCACCTTGGCATGCTCCGCATCGTTGGCCATGCGGCGGTCCTGATATTCCAAGCGGCGCTTCTCACGTGCCTGCTTTCGTTTCGCCTTCTTGTGATCCCTGATAAGCATCGTGACGATAGCCTCAATGCCCCAAAGAACAGCAGCGAACATTACGAAAGGCATGAGGGCTTCTACCATTGCGTCCATTTGGGTTTCCTCTTTCTGTTATGTGGTTGATGTAGCAAACTGCCCGACTTGTACCCGGATGGGAGGAAATCTATTTGCTGAGCTGGGGGTCTATCGAATGAAAAGGCACCCGGTGTCCGGGCGCCAGCTTGGGTTCGTTGTTGGGCCCGCCGGTTTCCGGCGGGGGCTGGGATGTTGGCGAATCGCGTCAGCCGTTCTTTGTTTGGCGGTATACGCGGAGCTCCCACTGCTTGCGCTCGACTTTCGCCACGGCGTCCAGGATGAAACCCGTGGCGAGCGAGAGCGCAGCCATGAACATGAGCGCTACGGCGAGGATCGCGGTCGGGAACCGGGGCACGAGGCCGGTGGCGAGGTATTCGGTCACGACCGGGATGCCGGCACACAGGCCGCCGATGCAGAACAGCAGGGCGACCAGCGAGAAAAACTTCAACGGAC
>OLVR01003142.1_pt1 | contig 11067 bp, 8 predicted proteins | sample 1673261 | NCBI WGS metagenome assembly OLVR01 (sample SAMEA3178938, study PRJEB25190) | human gut metagenome | biome: human gut; feature: human-associated habitat; material: faeces | place: Austria | collected 2013 | reverse complement strand
TACGATCGGGTTACGTCCGTCTACCATACGGCTGTAATCACGGCGTTTATAGAACATACCCATATCCAGACCTAAAACGTTGGCAAGATATACGGCACGGTTTGTACCACCTTCATCCGGGCTGATGATCATCATGTGATCGGAATCGATCTGTAAATCCTTAATGTGTTTGCAGATACCTTTGATAAACTGGTAAGCCGGCTGAACGGTCTCAAATCCGTGCAACGGAATGGAGTTCTGAACTCTAGGGTCATGAGCATCAAAAGTAATGATATTTTCTACACCCATGGCAGTCAGTTCCTGTAAAGCGATTGCACAGTCGAGAGATTCTCTGGAACTTCTCTTATGCTGACGGCTTTCATACAGGAATGGCATGATAACGTTAATTCTGCGTGCCTTGCCTGCTGCTGCAGCGATAATTCTCTTCAGATCCTGGAAATGATCATCTGGAGACATATGATTTGTCATTCCAAACAGTGAATAGGTCAGACTGTAATTACATACATCTACCATAATATAGAGGTCATCACCTCTGACAGATTCTTCAATTGTTCCTTTTCCTTCACCGGAACCAAACCTTGGTGTGTTTGCTTCCAGAATATAGGAATCTCTCTGATATCCGGAAAATGCGATAGTTGACTTATGTTCGCTTTCTCTCTCTCTTCTCCACTCTACCAGATAATCGTCCACCTTTTTTCCAAGACCTGTGCAGCTCTTTAAAGGAATAAGGCCTAAAGGACCTACCGGAATTGTTTCAATGATTTTTTCCTCATATAACATGATATTTATCCTCCTGTTTTAACCGGCATTGCCTTGTTATCTCATACGAATGCCAGCATATATCTTTATACCATTTTTCGTTTGTATCCGTCAAGATATCTTAAGGGTTATCTTTTTAACAGACGGATATCCCTGCCGTAAAGAGGGATAATACGGTAACGCATGATACGGGAAGTCACACGGTCCGTATAGGAGTCACGCAGCTGGGTCAGGGAAAGATTGGTGGAAATGATAGTGGAACGGTTCATATTCATTCTCTCATTGATGCAGTAAAATAACTGGGAGGAAGTAAAACTGTTGTTTAATTCGGTTCCCAGATCATCAATGATCAGAAGGTCACAATCCAGGATATACCGGTAAGTGTCCTTCATCTCTTCTGCCTGATCATAATCAAATTTGTTTCTTGAAAACACTTCAAAGAGATCACTGGCAGAAAAATAGATCACGGAATGATAGGTATCCATCAGCTTTCTGGCAATGCAGTTGGTGAGAAATGTTTTTCCCACTCCTGTGCTTCCTGTAAAAAGCAGGTTGTCCTGGTGACTGTCAAAATTCTGTGCAAATTCCATACAGCTTTTTACCACCCGGCGCATATAATCTGCATTGGTCATACCAATCTCCGGAATGATCTGGCTGTTATCATAATACTGAAATGTAAGATGATCAAAATTTTCCTGTTCCAGCACACGTTCCAGATTAGACTGGGCATAAAGCAGTTTCATCTGGGCCCGCAAAAAGCAATGGCACTTGTGGCCATCCACCCAGCCGGTATCCCTGCAGTCTTTACAGCGGTAATGGAGTTCTAAATAATCATCCGAATAACCAGCTGCCTTGATAAGAAGGGCCTTCTGTTCCTTCAGATCTGCCAGCTTTTCCCGAAGTTCGTAGATTGCTTCCTGATTTCCCTCTAAAAGTTTTCTGGCACAGGCAACGGACCGCTCCGCGATCTCTGCCTCTAATTCCTTTACAGCCGGAACTTTTTGATAGATCTCTTTTTTCCGCGCTTCCTGACTGTGCTGGTTTTCCATCTGCTGTTTTCCATATTCTCTCATAATGGCGTCATACTGAGAATTGCTCAATGCCATAAGTCTGTCTCCTTATTATTCCGGACTGTCCATCCATTCTTTCACATTCTGAAGCATCAGGGCGTCATAATCTGTATCCCTCTGTTTAAAATTGTGAAACTGATTTTGGGAAGTTTTTCTGTTATTTTGTGCTGCTGCCCCGTTTCCATAACTCTGAAGCCGCTTAACAGCACCATTTTGGGCACGTTCCGCCCTGCGGGCATCCATTCCCTTTACATCTGCTAAGGTTTTCACGCCCGCTTTCTTCCAGTCTGTAAGAATGGAGTCTGCATACTGAAAACTTGGGGTATGGATCGCATTAATGGTACGACTGCATGCTTCTAAGACCAGTTCACGGTCAAAGCCATAATCCTTAAACCATTTTTCCATGATCTTCTGCTCTGGGACTGCCGGTTTGCGGCTGTTTAAACCAAAAGCTTTCATGACCGCAAAAGCGTCTTTTGTATACGCAGTACTGTATTCCTGGGCTTCTTCGGCTGTGCGTATTCCTTTTTCATGCCAGTTTAAGGCTACTGTTTCCAGATAGCGCACCGATGTATGGCCATTCTGGGCACAGTATTCTGCCAGATACTCTAACAAGCCGATATTCATACCGAGAGTGTCATAAAGATAGGCAAATACCTGACAATCCCTGGGCGTAAACGCTTTGTTTAAAAACTTCTGTGCAATGTATAAAAGCTGTGAAAATTCCTCATCCTTATTTAAACGGCTTACCTGTTCTGCAGAATAGGCAGGAGCTGAAACAGGTGCCTGGGATGCAGCTGTTTCCTTTGATGCCGCCGGGGGTACTTCTATATCTATAGACCAGCTAGTACGATTTTGTTCTGCTGATATACCTTCCAAGGTATTATCCTGTACATTTTCTAAGACCCCGGCCTTCTGCCAGTAATTAATGGCTCTTTTTACATCTGCTTCTGTATGGTTTAGGGCATCTGCGATCTGTTCTAACGTCAGATCTTCCTGGTTTTGATGGCGAAGAATGTAAAGATAAACTTTTACATACTCCCCGTTGGCAGCTGCCATATAATTATCAATAAATGCATCGGCTACAGGGGTCACACCTGTACTTAACCGGTCCTTAAAAATCCTGCTCATCCTTACCACTCCTCATTGTTTTCATCATAACACATCCACATAAAAAAGAAAACAGGTGCATTTTTACACATCCACAAATGTGGATATTGTGGATAATGTGGACAGCGGTTTCCGTTTTTCCTGCTGCCACACTGACATACACCTGTCTTCTCCGCATAAAACCTTATGTTTTTAAATCGTGCGACATTATATTATGTTAATCTGGAAATCCACATTTTTTCGTTCTGAAAAATGTTGAAAACGCTGTGGATATTGTGGACAAATCGAGAGTACATCACTCTCCAAGGAGCTTTTCTCCCACTCTTACGATATCTCCGGCCCCCATAGTTATCAACACATCACCCTGCATACAATGTTCAAGGATAAATGTCTCAATTTCATCAAAAGATGGGATATAGTGGGCTGGTGTTCCCAGTTTTTCGATCCTGGAAGCAATATCAGCAGAGCTTACACCTAAGGTATCTGTCTCTCTGGCTGCATAGATGTCTGCCAGGATCACTTCATCTGCTGCGGAAAGCGCCTGGGCAAATTCGTCTAAAAATGCCTTTGTACGGGTATAGGTATGTGGCTGGAATACACACCACAGTTTCTTGTGCGGATAATTTTTAGCCGCTGACAGTGTAGCCGCAATCTCCTGTGGATGGTGTGCGTAATCATCGATAATGGTCACGCCGCCGATCTCACCTTTTTTCTCAAATCTGCGGTCTGTTCCCTTAAAGTTTTTAAGACCGGACATAATAGCGTCAAAGCCAATGCCCAGTTCCATAGCTACTGCAATGGCTGCCAGGGAATTGTATACATTGTGCTCGCCTGTTACACCTAAGGTAATGCGGTTGACGATCTCACCCTGGACAACCAGGTCGTAGGAAGGTCTTGCAAATTCATCATAGGTGATATTCTGGGCTGTATACATGCTGGAAAGGTCTTTTCCGAAGGTTACGATACGGCATGGTAAGCCGGATGTGATTTCGTTTATGTTTTCGATACTGCTGTTGATGACTAAAAGTCCGCCTTTTGGAAGTTTTTCTGCAAATAAGCGGAAGGAATGACGGATGTCGTTAATGTCTTTGAAGAAGTCCAAGTGGTCTTCTTCAATGTTCAAGATCACTTCTATGGTTGGATAGAAGGATAAGAAGCTGTTGGTGTACTCGCAGGCTTCTGTTACAAACAGGTCCGGTCCGCCTACACGGATGTTGCCGCCGATGTCTTTTAAAATACCGCCTACGGAAATGGTAGGGTCTGTATCAGCTGCTAACAGGATGTCTGTGATCATGGATGTGGTAGTTGTCTTTCCATGGGTTCCGGAAACTGCAACAGACTCTTTGTAGTTGCGCATTAATTCGCCTAAGAGTTCTGCTCTGGTAAGCATTGGGATGTTCTTGTCTTTTGCTGCCTTGAATTCCGGATTGTCCGGGTGGATAGCTGCAGTATAGACTACAACCTGGATGCCTGGCTCGGCTTCAATGTTAGAGGCTTTCTGGCCGTAGTAAATTCTGGCGCCCTTTTCTTCCAGGTGACGGGTTAAAGGGGACTCTTTTGAGTCGGAACCGGTAATAGTGAAGCCTTCTTCTAAGAGGATCTCAGCAAGACCGCTCATACTGATACCGCCGATGCCGATGAAATGGATGTGGATCGGGGTGGTGAAATCTATTTGATACATGGTGTGTCCTTTCTACGCGCTCTACTGTCTGCTTCGCAGACGGGTTGTTCGTTAATGGGCTTGAAAAAAACAAATGCCGCTTTCGCGGCGCTTGTTTTTTTCGGCACCCATTACATTATAACCACATTTACCCTGAAATGCTACTGGATTTTCTGTCAAATGTACTGCCAGCTTTATGCTTTTTTCCTTTGTACCTGCATAAAAACTTGCTGTTTTCCAGATTTATGCTATATTAAATTTGAACGTTATTCTTAGGAAAATGTATCATGATCAGACCTTTTTATAAATTATATACTTTGCAGGAATTTGCCCGTGCAGACCTTTTATGGCTGTAACCAGATGCTTTTTACCTGTATCATGTATACAACTTTATTCTACTTGATTTTCTATGATCTTATGGTCTGGAACTGAGCTTTTTACTCTTAAGTTTCCGTTCATTGTATCCCCAAAACAAACTAAATAAAGGCTGAAAAACAGGGGGAGCTGTGAAACTGCAGATATGCAGATAGAACCAGTGCCGTTTTATCAGCGAAAAAGGAGAACACAATGAAAACAACAACTGCAAATCCCGTAACTTCTGAGATGTCCCGTTCACGGACCACTTTTATGGTGAAGTTAGCTCTTATGGTTGCCATTATCTTTGTCATGGCATTTTCACCTCTTGGTTATCTGCGTACCCCGGGACTTACCATTACCTTTTTAACTGTGCCTGTTGCTGTAGGCGCCATTATCCTTGGTCCAACAGCCGGCGCCATCTGCGGCGGCGCTTTTGGTCTGACCAGTGCCATTATGGCTCTTACCGGTGGTTCTGCTTTCAGCGCAGCTTTATTACAGATCAACCCATTTGGTCTTTTATTTACTTTATTAGTTCCCCGTATCCTGGAGGGATGGCTGTGCGGCCTGATCTTCGCTGCTCTTAAGAAAGTTTCCAAAAACGGAGCTTTCGTTATTGCAAGCCTTTCCTGCCCGCTGTTAAACACCCTGCTGTTTATGAGTTCCCTGGTACTGTTCTTCTTCCATACAGAATACATCCAGAACATTGCTTCCGGGCTTGGAACTTCCAATCCACTGTTCTTTGTTGTCCTGTTTGTAGGTATTCAGGGTGCTATTGAAGCTGTTGTATGCACCATTCTTGGAAGTGCTGTTTCCAGAGCACTGACAGCTGCTTTAAAGAAATAACTTAATTTAACATGAAAATACGATTTCCCGGGCAGTTTTGTCCGGGAAAAATATTATAAAGATGTATAAGGAGATTTGTTTATTATGAAATTATTTCCGCCTTTGAAAGAGATTTCTATTACCGAAATTGAAGGGCTCCGCATAGGAAATGCCCAGGACTTAAATGCCATGACTGGCGTTACCGTGCTTCGTTTTGATGAGGGAGCAAAGGCCGGCTGCGATATCAGCGGCGGTGGTCCGGCTTCCAGGGAAACACCTCTTACTTCTCCTGTTACTGCTGATAATCCCATTAATGCCATTGTATTATCCGGCGGCTCTGCTTTTGGACTGGCTGCCAGTGACGGTGTTATGCGTTATCTGGAGGAACATGGAATTGGCTATGATACCGGCTTTGCAAAAGTACCCTTAGTGTGCCAGTCCTGTATTTATGACCTGGGGATCGGCCGGGCAGATGTGCGGCCGGATGCTGCCATGGGATATGCGGCATGTGAAGATGCGGAAAAGAACCATCCGGAAAGTGGTATCACCGGCGCAGGAACAGGCGCCAGTGTTGGAAAGATCTGTGGACGGGAATATGCCACAAAAACAGGTCTTGGCATCTATGCTGTCAGTGCAGGAAGCCTGAAAGTTGCCGCTGTCGTTGTTTTAAATGCCCTGGGTGATATTTATGATCCATCTACCGGCGAAAAGATCGCAGGACCAAAACTTCCTGGTATGGACGGCTTTGCAGACTCCAGAGAAGCACTTTACAAACTGAGCCAGCAGACCAATCTGTTCCGTGCTAAAAATTCCAATACTACCATTGGTGCTATTATCACAAATGGTGATTTCTCCAAGGCTGAATTAAATAAGATCGCTTCCATGACCCGCAGCGCCTATTCACGCTGTATCAACCCGGTAGGAACCATGGCAGACGGCGACTCTATCTACGCTGCTTCCTGCGGCCCAAGAGTGACTGCAGATGTAAATATGACTGGAACTCTGGCTGCTGAAGTAATGGCAGAAGCGATCCAGATCGCTGTAAAAGCTGCGAAATAACCCTTCTAAAACACAAAAACCGCCAGTGGCGGTTTCAAACAAATCTCATATATTTTCCCCCGCCTGCAGATCACAGACGGGGGATATTTTTATACCTTAGTCATCCTCTTCCGGTGCTAATTCCGTTGTCTCATGCTCAGGAGGCATGATCTTAGAAAATACGATAAATCCGATGAAAGCTGCTACCAGGCCAGGAATGATCGGCTGGCTGAACTTAATGCCAAAGAGCACGCCTCCGGAAATATGCTCCAGATAAACAACAACGATTGTTCCTGCAAGCAGGGATGCAATGGTTCCTGCCTTGGAAGCTTTCTTCCAGTAATGTCCCATAACATATGGGAAGAAGGAACCGGCTGCACGTAAGGTAAAGCAGAACATCAGGATAGAAACAATGCTCTGGGTATTAAACAGTGCAATAAACATAGATGCAACGCCTACCAGACACATAACGATCTTTGTTACGTTCATAACAGACTGGCTGGAAGCATCCGGTTTTAATACTGCTTTGTAAATATCATTTGCGAAAATAGATCCGGCACCTAACAGGTCAGAGTCGGAACTGGACATGGTTGCGGAAATGATGCCTGCAAACAGCAGACCGCAGATCAGTGCCGGCATGGTGTTCATAGCCAGTACCGGAAGGGCGTAACGGGCGCCTACAGAAGCAAATTTATCTGCGCTGAACTTGCCCATGTTGATCAGTGCCAGTGTAATGATACCTAAAATAGTAGGAACAAATGCGTAAATAAAGTTTACAAGAGCTGCCAGCCATGCGCCGCCCTTTGCTGCTTTCTCATCTTTTGCAGCATAGAAACGGGATACTGCTTCCTGTCCAACAGAGAAGGTTGCTGTATACATAACAACCAGGGAAATAATGCCAAATACATCATAGCCCTTAAACATGCTCAATGTTCCCGGCTCAATGTTTGCAGTTACGCTGCTCCAGCCACCTGCGTAATTTAATGCGAAAGGAATTGCAATGATCATACCGATGACGATCAGGAATACCTGCACAAAGTCAGTCAGTGTAACACTCCACAAGCCGCCCATAATGGAATAAGCAGTAACTACCACTGCCACGATCACAACTGCCACCTGGTAATCAATATTTAACATGGTGGAAAGGATAACCGCTGAGGCAATAAACTGTCCTGCTGTCAGTCCTACCAAAGGAAGCAGCATGATGATCGCTGTGATCAGACCACATTCCTTGCCATAACGTCTGCGGAAATATTCCGGAACGGTCTTAACAGTAGCCGCACGGAATTTCGGTGCAATAAAACTTAAGATTACAAAGGCAATACCCATGGTGGTAATATACCAGGAAGCACTCAGTCCAAAGCCGGACATACCATTCTGTACAACACCCAGGGAACTGCCACCGCCGATCTCCGTTGCAGCCAGTGTTCCTGCCATTAAAAGGGGACCTAATCGTCTTCCTGCTACCATAAAGTCTGTGTTGCTTGTGATCTTGGTGGAAGAATACCAGCCGATCCATAACATAAACAGAAGATACACGACCACAATAGCCGTTACAATAATGTTAGTTCCCATACACATTACCTCCTATGTACGCCCCCGTATTAAGAGCCGCTTTTTATGTATTTATATTAGCACAATCTTTACTTGTTGAAAATATAAAAATCCTGTTAAATTTTATAAATTAAAAATAAAAAAATACCCCTCTGCAGCCTCTTAACGATCAACTGCAAAGGGATATCTGTTTTTAATTCAAATAGGATTTAGAAAATATTACTTATTGCCTTTCAAGTACTCATCAATACCTCTGGCGCCTGCTTTACCAGCTTCCATTGCAAGGATAACGGTTGCTGCGCCTGTTACAGCGTCGCCGCCTGCGTATACACCTTCCTTGGTGGTCTTGCCGTTGGTTTCATCAGCGATGATGCATTTCCACTTGTTGGTCTCCAGTCCTTCTGTGGTAGAGGAGATCAGTGGGTTTGGAGAAGTACCAAGGGACATGATAACGGTATCTACGTCGATGGTGTAATCAGAACCTTCTACCTCTACTGGTCTGCGGCGTCCGGAAGCATCTGGCTCGCCCAGTTCCATCTTACGTACTACCATGCCGGTTACCCAGTCATTTTCATCAGTTAAGATTTCTACAGGGTTGGTCAGAAGGTCGAAGATAACGCCTTCTTCTTTTGCATGATGAACTTCCTCAGCACGGGCTGGAAGCTCTGCTTCACTTCTTCTGTATACAACATGTACTTCTGCGCCCAGACGAAGAGCGGTTCTTGCAGCATCCATTGCTACGTTTCCGCCGCCTACGATGGCAACTTTCTTGCCTAAGTAGATCGGGGTGTCATAGTCATCGCGGAATGCCTTCATCAGGTTGCTTCTGGTCAGGTACTCATTTGCGGATAATACGCCGTTTGCGTTCTCACCAGGGATACCCATGAACTTAGGAAGTCCGGCACCGGAACCGATAAATACAGCCTTGAAGCCTTCCTCTTCCATCAGTTCGTCAATGGTAACGGACTTGCCGATGATAACGTCTGTTTCGATCTTAACGCCTAATTTCTTAACGTTCTCTACTTCCGGACGTACAACTCTGGTCTTTGGAAGACGGAACTCAGGAATACCATAAGTAAGAACGCCGCCTGGCTCATGAAGTGCCTCGAAAATGGTTACTTCGTAGCCCAGTTTTGCAAGATCTCCTGCACAGGTCAGACCGGAAGGACCGGAACCGATCACAGCTACCTTGATACCGTTGGTGGTCTCTGGCTTAGCCGGTACAACGCCGTTCTCTCTGGACCAGTCTGCTACGAAACGCTCCAGTTTACCGATGGAAATAGGATCGCCCTTAAAGCCACGGATACATTTTCCTTCACACTGGCTCTCCTGTGGACAAACACGTCCGCAGACTGCTGGCAGTGCACTGGACTCAGCGATAGTTGCTGCTGCGTCTTTGAACTTGCCTTCTTTTACTTCTGAAATGAATTTTGGAATGTTGATAGATACAGGGCAGCCCTTAACGCACTGTGCGTTCTTGCAGTTTAAGCAGCGGGTTGCTTCTTCCTGTGCTTCTTCCTGGTTATATCCAAGACATACTTCCTCAAAATTAGTAGCTCTTACCTTTGGATCCTGTTCTCTTACAGGTACTCTCTTTAATACGTCCATTATTCTTCACCTCCGCAGTTTCCGCATCCGCCGTGATGTGTCTTGCCTTCCTGGAATTTCAGGATCGCACGGCCTTCTTCTGTCTTATACATCTGCTGACGTTTCATAGCCTGGTCAAAATCTACCAGATGTCCGTCGAACTCCGGTCCGTCTACACATGCAAACTTCACTTCATCGCCAACAGTCAGACGGCAGGCACCACACATACCGGTTCCGTCCACCATGATAGGGTTCATGGAAACAATGGTTGGAATCTCTAATTTCTTTGTTAAAAGACAGACAAACTTCATCATGATCATCGGTCCGATTGCAACACAGACATCATAAGTATTGCCGTCTTTTACTAAATCTTCAATTACGGTCGTAACCATTCCGGAACGTCCGTAACTTCCATCATCCGTTGTTACATAGAGATTTCCGGCAACTGTCTCCATCTCTTTTTCTAAAATCAACATATCTTTGGTCTTAGAACCAACGATCACGTCTACATCTATTCCATTTTCGTGCATCCACTTCACCTGTGGATAAACCGGTGCTGCTCCTACACCACCAGCCACGAATAAAATCTTTTTCTTTTTTAAATCTTCGATCTCTTCTGAACAGAACTCAGAAGCACATCCGAGCGGTCCTACGAAATCGCGGAAAGAATCTCCAACCTCTAATCCGGTCATACGCTGTGTAGAAGCTCCAACCACCTGGAATACAATGGTAATTGTTCCTGCTTCCCTGTCATAATCGCAGATTGTCAGCGGGATACGCTCGCCTTCTTCGTCTATTTTTACAATTATAAACTGTCCCGGCATACAGGTCTTTGCCACTCTTTCGGCTTTGACATCCATAAGAAAAATCTTATCTGCCAGTTGTTCCTTTTTTACTATTGGATACATCGTTATCCTCCCATCTCATTGTTTTTGCTGCTCGCTAAGCATACCTACCTGTTAATGATACTAAATTTTCAATTATTTCGCAATATCTCTGCAAAAAAAGTCTAAAAACATCCTATGTGCTCTGATTTTTTAGTCAAAAACACCCTTCGCTTTTAACTCTGCATAATCCATCCCCAGTTGTTCTATCACTTCTTTGGTATGA
>OLVR01003141.1_pt1 | contig 11069 bp, 4 predicted proteins | sample 1673261 | NCBI WGS metagenome assembly OLVR01 (sample SAMEA3178938, study PRJEB25190) | human gut metagenome | biome: human gut; feature: human-associated habitat; material: faeces | place: Austria | collected 2013 | reverse complement strand
CCCGGCTACTGTGCCAAATACAGCTTTCTGACGGAACCCAAGGGCCTGACCATGCGGGAAGTGGAACGCATCTTTCAGTTTGACCCGGAACCACCTGTTCGGGGAAACTTAAATGATTACATCCTGGAGACTGTACAGAGCCGTGATCTGCGCTGGTTTTCCTTTTTCCTGCACAACTATGAGAACCGGCTCAATGGTCGTGTTCGCCGTTTCCTGCTGCGGGAGGGGCTGGATCGCTATGACCCGGAACGCTTTTTGGACTACAAAATGGGCTGTGTGCTTGCCATGCTGGACTGTCTCTGGAAATACGATCCCGCACAAGGGGCGGATTTTCTGAGCTATGCGCATCATTTTATCGGGAATGCCCTTTTGACCTGCCGGATGCAGGAGGAGGCCGGTTCCTTTGAGAATGTGGATGAGTACAAAGCTGTGCGTGGGATTGCTTGGCTCTATAATCAATCCGGTCAGTCTGAACAGGCGGCAATCCAGAAATATGCCCAGAAAAACGGTTGTACCGAGGAAACCGCAGCAAAGTTTTTGGCATTGGCCAAACAAAATCGAAGCCGTGTTCCGTTTTATCAGACCATTCAGGATGAGGACAGCGAAGAAACCGGCGAGGATGTCAGCCGGGATAACCATTGGGACTATGCGGAGATTCTATGGAACGGCATCCAGGCTGAAGCTGTCCGAGAAGCGTTTGAAAAGCTGAATTACCGGGAACAGACCCTTTTGGAAAAGAGAAACGCCATCTGTATGACCTGTGGGCGGGTCAGTCCCATCAGCACCCGGTTGACCTTTGAAGAACTGGCAGTCCTCTTTGAGGGCAGCACGGCCAGTGGTGCAGAACGGGCCTACCGTAAAGCCGTGGATCATTTGGCCTGTCTGCTGACAGAAACCGGAGTGCTTCATATGATCCGACTGAAACGCAAGTCCCAGACCAAACGCAAAAAGAAAATCGCCGCCGCTGCCTACCTATATCAGGTGGACAACGACGGCGAATGGGGTGAGATTTCGTTTGATTTTGAGGCTGGAACAGCGGAGATTATCCGCTTGGCAGAGTGGGATACGATGGTAAGCAAGAAATTTGCAAAAAAAGTAATTACTCTTATTTTGAAAAATGGGAATCTTCAGGTAAAGGAATCTATTCTCCCCGTTTCTTGTTAAAAGCATTTTTCTATTTTATTTGAGTAAGTTCGTCGTCATTCTACACCTAAAGCCTTGTACACTGCATCTTCTGCACTCTGATAGAAAATAAGGTTAAAGCATCCTATCAATTCTGACGGCACTGTCCCGAGATCAGCGGCAGACGTGATCGGCAAAAGCACTTTTTTCGCACCGCTGTCAAGGCATACTTGAAGGGAATTTGCAAGCTCATCCACTTTGATCATTGTACCGGCGATGCTGATTTCTCCCAACACGGCTAGACTGCTGACCATAGGCTTATTCAGTGCGACGGATGCCAGTGCAATCAGTGTCGGGAGAGCAAGCTTGTTCGTCATACCAATTCCCTGCATATCCTGATAGTTGACGATGTAGTCCTTTGTCGTGGTGCTGATTGCTCCGCTGATGCGCCCTGCATTGGCTTTCAGGAAGTTGAAGGCGGTATTTGTCGCTTCTCTCGCTTCGCGTTCTGAGCCAAGTCCTGTTCGCTCGAATTTACCGTTACCAGGAAGCATCTGTGATTCCAACCGAAACACACCAATCATGCCAGACTTCCCCTGCGAAACAGTATAGACCTGGCCGGGATTGCACATTCCTTCGGGGATCAGCTTGCCACCGCCCTGCTCCGGTACGGAAACATAGTATTCTTCAAAGTTGTCTTTGTCGAAAAATTCACATCATAGAACTCCATGCCGCCCAACTTTTTCAGCTGCTCCTTGACACGGCGGCGCATCTCCAATGCAAGCTTCAAAATCTCTTCCAGTTGTTCTTTCGTAAACTCGCCGTCAGGGTAGAGCAGCTTCAAGAGGCCTCCGACCATCTTCCGAACAGCAATGGTGTCACGCTGGTTGAGGTTGGAGCCTAGACGGAAATATTTATCCAGCGCATCCCCATACTGCTCCTTGCGCAGCTCCCGGATAAACTCCGCCAGATAATCCGTGATAAACCCATAGTCATCTGTGAAATGCTCCGGGCGGAACTTCGGGATTTCCCAACCGGGAAGATAGCAGTGAATCCGGTCAAGGAAAGCCGTATCCGTACCCATTTCAGGCGGGAAGGGGTCAAAGAGGCTGGATGTTTTCAGAAGCACATCTACGCTCTGATTGATGTTGCCTACAAAGACCATTGATGCGCTCGCTGCCTTTTCTTCTTTCCCACGGGCGAAAGAGCCGGAAGCCATGTAGTCCTTCATGATCTGAATGCCATCTTTATCCTTGAAATGGATTCCGGCAACCTCGTCAAAGGCAACGCAGTCCCATAAGCCCACAAGGCCGACCGTTTTCCGTCCCATGTTATAAAACAGATTGGCCACCGTTGTCTGACCGCCGGAGACGAGAATGCTGTTCGGGGAAATCTCTTTGTAGAGATGGGACTTTCCCGTACTTCTCGGCCCCAACTCACAGAGGTTGAAGTTATTTTCTACAAGCGGGATCATACGGATCAGAAGCAGCCATTTCTCGCGGTAAGTCAAGGAGTCCGGTTCCATACCGATGGAGCGCAGCAGCACATCCATCCATTCGTCCTGCGTAAATGCTTTCCGCCCCTGTTTCAGCTCTTCAATATCCACATGGGGCATCTGGATGGGGTTGAGCTTTCGGATGCTGATCGGCGTTCCGTTCCTGTCTTCCTCCATATACTCATAGTCCAGTTGCACGATGCACCAGATACCGCCGCAAAGCAGCCGGTCAAATTTGGCGGGATATTCCTCGTCTATGGGGATGTTCTTCAGCCCGAGGTTGGAGAACTCCGCCTCATAGAAATCCCGTTTGATATTCAGGCTCACCGTGATTTTATCAATCACGGTATAGCTGCCCCGCTGCCGCAGGACAGAGAGAATCTTCTGCGCCTCATCTGGGCGGACGAAGTTATCCGCGAGAATGCGCTTTACGCTCTCTACGCCTTCCTCAATAATCTCCGGATCATCAGAGCTGCAATACTGTCCCAGAAGAAATTCAAGGACATAGACCGGAACATTTGCCCCTTCCTTGATTTTCTTGGTCAAATCCTTGCGTACAATCTTTCCATCAAAATACTGACGCAGTTTTGATTTGATGACAGCTCTTTTGTCCTCGTTTTCTGTCATATCAACCACTCCAATCGCCTCCTGTCACACCGGTATTCCCTTAAAAGCCAAAGCCGTAGTCATCGGCAAAGGCCATGTCCATGATGACAGGATGCCGGAACACCTCAAGCCCTGTTGCATCATCGTATATCACGAAGAAATACTGCTTGTCCTTGTCGTACTTTTTGTCTTTGAACTGGAATTTCATGCGGAAGATACGCTTAGACGCATTCTGATCACGGCTGTCAGCAATACAGCTATTCTCGTTGGAAATCCGTTCGTTGTCATCAGAGACGAAGAACAGACGATAAGTAGCCGCTTTGACTACATCGCTGACCGGCTCGGATTGGATGAAATCCAGTATGGTGATCTTGTTGGTAATTTTCCGCACCATGCTCACCAGTGCAATTCCCGCGCTCCGTGTCTCCATGTGTCCGCGTTCCATCTTGAGGGCGAGAACCGGCACAAGCATTTCCTGCGGGGATGAACCGCCATGTACATAGTTCAGCCCACCGCCCGTCACCTTGAATACATCGTCGCTGATCGGGTAAGACACCCACTTTGTATCTGTGTTCCGAAGGATCTTCCCCAGTTCCATATTGGCGATGCCGTCTCCCAAAACGGGTTCCTTAGAGACTACAAAACGCCGGTTGATAAAGGCGGTCTTGCCCTTGATCCCCTCGATCTTATCGCTCTCCGCAATTTTATCCCGCTTGTAGAGAAAGCCGTGATCAGCGGTGACGATAAAACGGTATGTATTCGCGCTGGTGGAGATACGGTGGATCAGGTCAATGATTTCTGAAATTGCCTCTTCACAGGCAACGAAAACCTCATCCTCGGTATTGGGTTTGTCCCCACGGGCATCGATCTGATTATGATACACATATACAACCTGTTTGCCGGTGAAGATGCTGCGCAGTTCAGCAACCTTGAGCGACTTGATGCTATCAAATTGGACGCAAACGCTGTCAGGGCTATACTTTTGCAAAACCGTTTCCCGTTCGGCAAGGTTGTCGCAGGGAAGCCCATCGATCAGCACCTTGAAATCGTCTGTCATCGTAAATTCAGTGTGTGGAAGCAAAGCTGCCATACCGAGACGGGTATAGGATGGAAGGACGCTGAGCTGCACTTCCAGCTTCGCCGTACACTTGGGGTCATCCTGCATCCGGCGGAAAAGCTCCTTGCCCACCTCATAGCGCATGGCATCGGAAATGATGACCACCGTGCGCTCCTTGGCGTTCTTCAAATTGCGAGCATAGAAATCCCGCTGCAAGGGCAGCGCTACAAATGCGTCCGGCTCCTGAATGGCCGCATTCCACTTGGGAAGTAGGGTTTCCAGATATTCGTTGGTATAGATATTCTCCACCAAGTCGCGCAGAGGCTCAAAGCCCGTCGCGTCCTCGATCTGGTCATAGGCGGAGTAGAACCGGCGGTATTCCCAGTCAAGACGGAAATCCTCTTCCTGATACTGGCGAAGAATGTCTTTGAAGCTGTCCCGGCAGTGGTAATTTCCGGCCTGAATAATCTGGTATGCGCTGCTGAGCATCCGATAGCAGACCCCAGTTTTCTCTCCAAAGTGCATTTTGCTCCGTTTCTCGCAAACTTGAGGGAGCGTCAGGCCATCCAGCGCTGCCCCCATATCTTCGGCCAAAAGCCGCTCCACGATCCATTTTATGAGAATCCGGTCAATCGTAAGGAAAGTATCGCAATTCACCAAGTCCTCGGCGGGATAGTCTGAAAAAGCCTTGTTTGCATTCAGGCCATTGGCAACATGAGCGGAAAGCTCGTCATACCGGCCTCGGTACAGGATGTTGTTCATCAGGTTATCCATAAAGGCGATGATGTTCCCGGCCTTATAGGAGACAAATCCCTTCCAAGCCTTCGGAAGTTCAGCGCCTACATACTTGGCGGTGTAGGTGACGAACATGGTAACGGCCAGCTTTTCCAGCGTCGGCTTTACATCCGTGTAGCCGAAGTGCTGCTCGCAGAGCTTCCAGAAATCATCCAGCAGACCGTATTTCTCCACCTCGGACAGGAATTTATTATCTGTAAGCTCGCTGTCCGTCAGCATGACCCGGATTACTTCTTCAAAGGAACAGGTACGGGTGCGGCAAATGGCAGAGAGAAGACCCGTGATGATGTTCTCTTCATTGAAGTTTTCGATTTCAAGGTCATAGAAGCGCTGCGCCCGCTCCTTGTTGGCAAAGAACTTAATGTGCTTTTCGATGATGGGCTTGTACTTCTCGTCGATTCCCAAATCCACGGAAAGCAGCGAAGCGCGGTCGGCAAAGAAACGCTTGGAGTAGAGCAGCGTGTCCTCCAGATGGTTGTCCCTCACATCCGGCTTTGGAAAGGGCGCGTAAATGAGGTAGTTTGTTGTGGTGTCCTGCCGTTCCAGAAAAAGCTTGGTGGCAAACTGGTTGTCCGGCTGCAAATAGTAGACCTTGGCATGTTCAAGCTCCACATTCTGCATATCCTCCACAAACTCTCCGTTGTCATCGTACCAAAAGACGAGTTTACGGGTGTCGCCGGTAAACTCCGCATTCAGACGGTCTATGATTTGTTTGATGTTCATTTCTGCCATGCCGCTTACTCCTTTTGGTTGGTAACTACCCACGAGCCGTTTCTATTGGTTCCTTCACGCCGCAGATTACCGCTCTTTTGAAGGCTGCGCATGATGCGCTTGACAGTGGAAAGAGATGCCCCCACTTCTTTCGCAATCGCCCCTTGTGTTGCTTGCGGGTTTTTCAGGATGATGCTCAGGATCGCTTCTTCATTGGTGTCATTGGGTTCAACTTTGGTGTCATTGGTGTCACGCTCTTTGGGGTCAATGACACCATTCTGATCAATAGTCGCCTTTTTTCGATAAAGATTGATGCGGAAATCGCTGCCCATGTCGATCAGCTCTGGCTCACGAAGGCCATATTCCTTTGCTTCCCGGAACATTTTCGGGATGCCGCTGCCCCATGCCTCCACGATGTTCATGTAGGAAAAGGCGGCTGCAATGCCACGGTTGCGGATCTTCGAGAGGCCGGACTTCATTTTTTCAATGGTGATTTCGCTGTCCAGCATACCGGGGGAGGTGACCTCCAGCCGGTCATCAAAGAGCGCCACCTGGATTTTCCCCGGCGTCAGGTAGCTGCGATGGCAGACTGCATTCGAGATCATCTCACGGATTGTTTTGACGGGCAGTTCATAATAATCCTGCCTTCCAATTCCTTCAATGCGTGAACCGAGGTCGATGTGCTGCAAAACAAAGTTGTAGGCATCCTCAATCTGCTCGTAGATCGCTCCGGTAAATTCCTTGCGGGTGATGAAGATATCCCGAACAGTACCCTTGAATACTGCGCATTGGATGGCAGCATCCGGGAACTCGGCCGTATCGCCGCTCAGGAGCAGATACCCATTGGTGGGGTGGTAAGCTCCGTCGTGCTCCACCAGAAATTTCCATGAAAGTAACTGGTTCTTGCCTACTTTCTGAATCTGCTCCCGTGCCGTATCTGTTTCGGCCAGCTTGAGGGCGTGCTGGTACATCTTCTCGCAGAAGGCCGCAATCTCTTCCTCAGAAACAGTCTGTTCCCGCTCCATCTGGTCAAAGGAGCGGTTTGTCCCTTCCATGATAAGCTCCTGCACACGGTAGCGCTCCGCATGGCGGGTCGTGCCAGCTACACGGATATAGGTGCCTTCCATGATGCCCTGACTCTTGATATAGTAGGGACGCTGCATACCGGGGATTATTTCGACAACGATGATTGCCTTCCCGTCAATTTCCTGCACCGCGATATTCGGGGTGATCTTGGGTTCGCAGCTATCGAAAATGGCGTTGGTAATCGCGTCCATCTTCTGAAAGACTTCCTCTTTGGAAAAGCCGGTGACAGTCCATGTGCCGTTCTCCACACCGAAAACCAGCTTGCCACCCTTGCCGTTGGCAAAAGCCACCACGGTCTTCATGTACTTCTCGCTTTTGGCAGGAATCTCGCTTTTGAACTCGATATTCTCGGATTCACCGGCGAAAATCTCTTCTGCGGTCATCTCGACCACCTCCTTCACAATTTCGTGTTATCTGTATTATATCTTTGCCAGAACGGCATATTTTTTCCCGTCGCTTGCAGTCTGGATTTTTTCGTAGTTGACCTTCACGCCGTCATCCAAGTCCAGCTCGATACGGCTCAGGGCGAGGTGGGCGATCATCTCGTCATAGTCGCGGCACTCTTTGAGCTGCTTTTGGAGCTTTTCCTTGCGCTTGGTGGAAGCGGCCACCTCACGGGCGTTGGTGCTGTGGTCAATCATATCCTGCATCCGGTTGATTTCGGACTCGTAGACGCGCTGCATCTTGTGGAGGTAGTCCACGCGGAGATTGCCGATGGTGTCCGGCGTATAGCGGTGGAGGTAGATCAGCGCCTTGAAGCCGTTCTGCTTGCCGCTGTCAAACAGCCAGTAAATCGGGCGCTTCTGGTAGGTCTTGCAGTGATCCTTGAAGAAGTCCTTGAGGAAGTAGCTGCGGATGATCTCCCGGCTGCTGTTGCCCTTGCCGCCCAGCGCCCCAGCGATGAAGTCCAGATTTTCTTCCAGTGTGTCTGCACCGTAGGCAGCTTTCAGCCAATCGCATAGGCGGGAGATGATGTCATCTTCCAGATACTCTTCGTCAGTGATCGGAAGGATGCCGTCGCGGTCGAGGTTGAAGGTGCATTTTTTCAAATCGCCGTCAACCTTGTAATAAAATTGTCCGTTTGGCACATTCATTCCCGGTGCGCCCGCGACTCCTGTACCCGAACGGGGAGATTGACCTTCATAAAAATGGCGGTTCAATGGCTGTCCTGCCAATATCAAACCTTCTTCATCTAAGGAATACCGCCCAAACATACAGCCCACGGCATAGGAGAGCAGGGAGACGATTTCATCCCGCTTGGTGCGGACATAATTGCTGCCCTGCATGGACTGCGGCACATCGTCCTTGGTGTCAAAAATGCGATGGACGGTGACATCCTTGTCCGTCACATCGGGGGTCAGCTCGTCCTGCAAGCCGTAAATTTCGATAAAAATGCGGTTCAGTTCTTCCTCGTTAACCTTGAGCTGCTGGAAGCGCTCTTCGCACTCGGCTTTCCATACGGTATAGCCATCGGCCAGACGAGAAACAGGTTGGAGAAGCGGGTGACGCTGGAAGTCCCATGAGGTTTCATAGGAGTCCCAATCAATGCAAGAATAGCTTATACATTGATTAGTGAGGTTCTCCAAATCGGGTTCAAAGCTATTTTGAACATATGGGATTTGTATTATGTCTCCAACTTTGAAATCTATGGTTGGAGACAAAAAGTCCAAATATGCAAGTCCTATACAACTGTTTATTAGGGATTGACATATTTTCAGAGTGCCGTCAGAAGAGGCAAATCCTTTAGCTCCCTTTGAATCAAATAAGTATCCTTCTGGGCAGAAGCGCACGGAAATTTTTGCTGAACTTAAGGCAGACCAGGTAATTCCCTTTTTGAAAGCAAATTCACCATTGTAGTTATGTGATCGTATGCGTCCTGTTTTGAGATCCTTATTGTTTTTTATTAAGTTACCATCATCTTTCCAATAAACAACATAGTCGTTGTTTCCATACCATTTTCTGTATTCTCCCCCTTTGTTATATGGAACCCAACATTGCGCTGTTGTTAAAATATCTCCGGGTTTAGCATTAAATTTAATATGTGTAATAGGCAATTCAAACCATAGCCGTAAAAAAAGGTCGTTATTTGCTGTTGCCATTCCTTCTCTCGTCACTAAAAAATCGCCAATTTTGCTATTGTTAAAAGCCTGCTTCATCTTTTCGCTTATCCAATAAGCAATTATCGTTCCCGGTATGTTTAAGAATGTGTCACTACAAGTGCTTTTTTTTCTTTCGTTAATTGTTGGAAACTTGAGTGGCACTCCATTTTCATTCGTCTCATAATATCTTACGCATGAATAGTCACCTACATATTGAGATATTCGGTGAGATGAGACTATAAACGCTACTGTGCCAAAACTAATACCTAAACTTGTTCCACCTTTGCCCAAATATGGCATATGTAAAAGAGAAGTTATTCTTTTCGTTGAAAGGATTTTTTTGCGGAAAGCTTGAAAACTGCTTAAAAACATCCAGCTTTCCATTGTAATCATTGCTATATAGCCGTCCTTCTTTGCCCATTGCAAGCATTTTTCTATAGACACTGAAAACAGATCTGCTTTTGTTTCAGTGAATCTCTCTTTTACAAAAGCACTAAGTTTATCATCCATGTTGCCACTTCCCATATACGGCGGGTTGGTCACAACTACATCGTATTGCTGCGCCATAACCTCCGCCACCCGGATCAGCGGCAGGATGGTGTTCAGGGCAGATTCCCGATAGAGGCTGATGTCATTTTGGATTTCCTCCACACGGGCATACAGGACGGCAAAGTCTACCGGGGCAACCGTCAGGATGGAACCGTATTCCTTCGCATCGTGCAAATCATGAATGATGCTGTCCAACGCCGTTTTCATCTTCGGGTCGTTGTTCGCAAAGTAGTCCCGTGTGAAAGCGTCAATGTCGTTGCTCTCGGCAATCGCATAGACATGGGGTTGGATGCCGCGAGAGAAGATGCGCCGGTCATACTGGCGGGCTTTCATCATCACGGCAAAATATGCGAGCTGCGCCGCCCGTTCGTCAATGTCCAGACCGTAGAGGTTATTTTCGAGGATGCACTGCGCCGCGTCGCGCTGACTGTACCCGTCGTTTTCGTACATCTGCATCAGTACATCGAAGGCGTACACCAAAATATGGCCGCTGCCCATGCAGGGGTCGATGATCTTGATGTCCCGGACATCCTTATATTCGCTCTGTTTCTGGATTTCTTCGAGCTGCTGGCGCACTTCCTGCGTCTGGACGGCTTCTGGCAGGTAATACTTCCAGCCCATCTGCCCGGCGATTTCTTCTTCGTTGGCGATGCGCTTTGCCTCGACCTCACCCCAGGTCATTTCGTCCAAGCCGCGACCGTCAGCAAAAACACCCTGTTCTTTCCGTTTGTCGATGAAGATGCGTCCAAGGCTGTTTTCGACCATATAGCGGACGATCCAGTCCGGCGTAAAAAGCTGGGTGACGGCGGGAATTTCCTCTTTGGTGATCTTGCCGTTCTTGGCAAAGGCGGCGTTCTTCGGCTCGGTGTTGTAATACTGGTACAGCCATCCGATGATCTCCACTTGGCCCGTCGGCTTGCCGTCCTCATCGGTGTGGGTGATGTCAAAGTCCTGCTCCGGGATGTCGTGGGTCAGATGATACACTACACCATCCTGATCCACTACTGAGAGATTCAGCAGCAGCTCGGTGTAGTCGCTGGTTTTCTCAAACAGGGCGGGGAGAATGTCATTGAGCGCGTTGCACTGCTTGATGAACAGCAGCCGGAACAGCTCGTCCAACTTGTTTTCGGTTTTCAGACGCAAGACAGTCTCTTCCTCGGCGGAGGTAAAGGTCAGCTCCGCGTCAAAGGGCGTTGTCACCAAATCCGGCTCGATCTTGCCGCTCTCGGAGGACAGAACACGGATGCGGGAGGGCAGATAGTCGTTGACCTCCATGAAACGGATGGCGATCAGCCGGTTAAACCAAGTGTAGGCGACCTCTTCCAAGATGTACTTGTAGGCCGTGGCGTAGCTGCTGTCTTTCTCTTTCTTGCGGATCGCCTCCACCAGTTTTTTGCGCTGGGAGATTGCCTCGCCGGTGATGGCATACGGCTCAGCAGTCCCGATGTCATAGAACTCCATCGTCCCGGTAGACTGCGGGAGCGGGTCTTTGATGCCGCCTGCCGTGATCCCCATCAATCCGGCGCGGTACTGGATGTCCGCAATGAGC
>OLVR01003133.1_pt1 | contig 11115 bp, 18 predicted proteins | sample 1673261 | NCBI WGS metagenome assembly OLVR01 (sample SAMEA3178938, study PRJEB25190) | human gut metagenome | biome: human gut; feature: human-associated habitat; material: faeces | place: Austria | collected 2013 | reverse complement strand
ATTGGACCAAGGAACCGTAGGTGCCTGTCTTTCCAGGCTGTCACCCGTCTGTCCGGGTTGTATTGGGTCCCCTGTGGGAGTCGAACCCACCCACGCAAAAAAAAGGAGATACACCACAAATGAATATAATGCAGTTCTGGGTGATTACGCTGGAACTATCAACATCAAAGTGCTCACCACGGATCAGATGAATAAAGGGGCATCTTTGGCGACCTTGCGGGGGAAACGCCTTGTGATTTCCGGGGAGAGGCAGAAGCGTGGCTCCTTCATAAGGGGACATAGGAGAGGAAAAGCAGCGTGCCCACCACCTTTCCTCTTATTAGGAAAACTGACACTATCCTAGTTATGGCCGTAACCACGGGACGAAATAGGGTCGTCTCAATCAAAGGGAGGCCATTTCGTCCCGTGGTTTTGGGATTAAGAGAGAGCTTTCTGGTCCTCTTTCAAAGCGGCCAGGAGGTCGGTGTGATACTTTTGATTGTTGTACCCGATGACTTTTTCCACGTAGGGTTTTTCTACCATGGCATAGTAGCTCATGAGGCCGGCAAGAACCTGAACGTCGTGCAGGGACCAAGGGGTTCCGTTTTGCCGGTCCAAGAGGTAGGAACAGACCATGGCGCGAAAGCGCTTTTTGTTCTTGTGGCCGATGGTGATTTCGTTGTCCTTATTGAGCATCACCCCCAGATTCCAGTTGCTGCCGGCGCTAGAACCGTACCGCGTTTTCTCCTCTTTGATAAGAAAAGGGGCAGAGAACGCAGCCAGGGTGTTCCGGATGAGGGAGAGAACGGCCTCCGGACGAAAACCATACCGACTGGAGATGAGCAGGTCATCGGCGTAGCGGGTGTAGACAAACGTCTGCCGCTGGAAATTCCGCAGGGTGTTGAAGAGCGTGTAATCCACGGGGATCATCATAAGGTTTGTGAGCATGGGAGAGATGGGCGTGCCCTGGGGAAGACCCCCGTGGAGAAAGCAGAGATCCAGCGCCGCTTCCAAAGCAGGCCGCCCCCGTTCGGTTTCGCAGACCGAGGAGAAGGGAAAGATCTGCGACAGCATGGACAGGAGAAAGGGGAGGGTGGTAGACCCGAAGAAGTTGGAGAAATCCACCTTCAGAAACCACCGGCTCTGGTTGCACTGGTGCTTGCGCACGGCGTCTACGGCACACCGACCTGGGACATAGGCGAAGGCGCTGGTATGGTAGAGGGCAAGAAAGCGAGTTTCCAGAAGCCCTTTCAGAACCCGAAGGGCGTGCATCAACTCTGGAACCGGTGCGTTGATTTCCCGAAGCCCACCGGACTTTTTGGGAATATGGAAGGTGGTGTAAAGCTGCGAGCGATCCTGCTGATAGAGGGCTTGATGGTCTGCGACAAACTGCTCCAGAAGAGAAATCAGGGTCTCCGGAGAGGCCACATGACTCAGACTGGGTGGAATGTTCGTGGAGCAATAGGTTCTGGTATTGGATTCGTGGTGGGCGATGGTAAATTTGCTGAGGTCCACGGGGCCGGCCAAAATCTCCTCCAAGGTGAGTTGATGGACGGCAGGGGACTGCTTGACGGTAATGTATGGCATAACATGCCTCCTCTCTGGGGATTGGTCTGTAATCTTTATGGAGAATCTGGAGTCTAACAAGCTCTTCAGTATTACTAATAAGCTCTTGGGATGTTCCGCGATGCGAGCTGCGGCGACCCATCGCCGAGGGTTGACAAATCAGTCCACCCTTGCTATCACTGGACGGCTTGCTGTTCCATTTGGGTTCGGTTGGGATTTGGGTCGTTTAACTCTCGGTTTCCAGGTTCCCCCAGGCGCTTTCGGACTGATTCTCCTTCGCACTCAACTGCCCCGATCGTCTGGGATCAAGTATTAGGGCTCTTACCTGCGTGCAGCGGAATCTCCTTGGGGAGCCAAATGTTCCGCCGGTTGACAACACGGCGGGCCTTTTCAAAGGGGTGAAAAAGCAATGCATTACAGACGTTCCTGTTTGTTTTAGAGGGGAAGACCCCCGGTGGCAGGATCAGAGCGCTACCACCGAGGGAGCAAAGGCGTCCACCAGAATGAGATTGTGCATGGGATCGCCCTTGACGAGGTTGATGAAGTTGGCCACCCCCAGCGCCACCACCATACGAACGGTGGGAACCACGGAAAGGGTAATGTTGCAGGCGGAAACGGGGGTCTCCTCTGCGGCTTCCTCATGGGAGAAGGCCATGCTCTTGAGGAAGTTCTCCACAGCCTTTTTATCCGACCAGTCGGCAGCGTAGTGCTGCGCGTCGGTGAGGCGCATCCGAAAATCGAACATGGCTTTGACGTAGGAGCTGCCTTGACAGGCCTCGGCGATTTGGCGGCGGAGATCGATATTGTCCACGCACAGGAAGACATAGCCAGAAAGCTTCTGGCCGGTCCAACCCTCGGGGACCAGTTTGAGGCCACGGTCGATGTCCGGATTGATGGCGCGAAGCTGGTTGGCGGTGGCTTCAATTTTCAGCTTGCCGAGATCGGTTTCCCAGAACATCTGGTTGGCGATGTTGTGTGCTTCCACCCGGTCAAAATCGTAGAGGGTGATTTTTGTGATGCCGAACCGGGCAAGGTTCTCGGCGACCGTAGAGCCGATGGCTCCGCAGCCGATGATGTGAACCCGGGAAGTGAGCATATCGGGCTGGAAAAATTCATAGCTTTTGGACAGATCCATGAGGTACCTCCTTCTCAGTGCTTCTGTTTGCCTTTTTTCTTTTTGCCTGCGTACTGTGGCAGGTCCAGATCGTCATCATCGTCTTCGTACCCGTACCCGTAGTAGTAGCCATAGATGGGGTCACGCTCATCCTCATCCTTCTCTCCCTGCTGCCCGTAGTACGGCCATCCGCTGTAACCGGAATAGCCGGCGGGTTTTTTGGGAGAGGATGACTTGGCGGGGGTATAGACCTTTTTCTTGACCAGCTGATCTGCCTCCTCCAGGAAACTATCCAGGGTGGGGCAGACCAGGTCAATATCGGCGTCCTCATAGAGTGTATTGGAGGCCAGATCGTAAATTTTAACGGTGTGCTCCAGGCGTTTGTTCCAGATCATGAAGATGTAGAACATATCGTCATCCAGCTGGTTCAGGATCTCTTCCTGGTGAGTGAGATCCACAGAGGAGGGAGACGTGCCCATGTTCACGTGGGAATGCCCCTGCATCCGGATGGCGTTAAAGACCTCATCCTCCTGCGCATAGAGCCACTGGGTGTATTCTTTCTGATCGGTGTTGACATTGGTTCCGTCCACCTGTTGGGGGTAGACAAGGATGTCCTCGATGACGAAGTGGAGGGGATTGTCCGGGTCCCGGGTGACGGTGCCGTGCCAGGCCACCTCCGAGCTGTAATGCTGGAGAAGAGATACCATTTTGACATAGGCAAGAGGGGTGAACTCCAGGATGGGAATATCGTCCTCTTTTGAAGTCCAAACGAACTGTTTGGTGTAGGAAACTTTCCCGTCGGACATTTTGAGGGAACGGAGGGTAGCCTCAAAATCCTTTTTGATTTCCTGAAGGAAGGCTTCGGTGATACGAATGGGTTTACTCATGATCGGTCTCCTTTCCAGTTTCTTCCTGATCCTCTAACCAGAGGACAGCATCCAAGGGGGTGGCTCTGGTGCCGTCAGGCAGCTCCATGCACAAGGTTTCTGTATTCCGGCACAGGGCTCCAATGAATTCGTCCCCGACAACAGAGTCCGTGAAATTGAGGTTCCGGGCGGAGGCCACACAGGACCCCACAGCCATGACGTAGTCGTGTCTCCGCAGGGCTTCCTGAATCTCCATCTGGTGATTGCCCAGGCAGCCAAATCCGTCCAGATGGGGATTTGGCATCGAACCGGAAAACTCTGTGGGGTATCCATAACTCTGTAATGCGGTTACACAAACCGTTTTGGAGTCAATGCGGAAGGCAGCACAGGTGTGGATCTTGATGCGACCTTCCTGGAAGACGGCGCGGAGAAGTTTTTCCATTCTCTTTTTGGTCATTTCGCCGCTCAAACGCTGATAGAAGTAACTGTGCGGGTTGTCTGCGGTGACCTCGAACACGTCGGGATCATAATCGTCCAGGACGGTGTCTACCAGGAAGGTGACCTCAGTCCCATGGACGGATTGGAGGTACAAGGATTTGCTGCGCAGGAAGTAATCCATGAGCTCGGAATCCCCGCCGTTTTCTTTGGAGCGGCGAATCTTTTCCTCCAACCCCACTTTCTTGGTGAGATAGGCTTCCCGATCCCGACAGGCCCTAGAATACTGGTCACTGATCCGGCGGAGGGTTTCATCGGCGTGACGAATTTCAGACAAAACTTCTTGCAGTTCTTCCTCTTCAAAGCGATGCTCAAACCCTGCCAGACCGGAACGGATGCGGAGCCCACGAATGTCATACTTTTTCGTGAGTGCTTCCACCGCCAGCAGATAGGCTTCCTTGGTGCGCTTGGTGAGGGAGAGAAGTAGGTCCAACTCCTCCTTGGTCAAGGGCTTTTCCTGAAAATACCAGGGAACCAGACGGGGGAGCAAGGACTGAAGCAGGTGCCACCGAGACAGGCTGAGTCCTTCTACAAAGACAATGGTGTGCCTCTGTCCCTCGTCGATAAAAATCTTTGCATTGACCCCTTTCTGGTGGAGAAACTCGGCAACGTCCGACAAGGGATGGTACTCCGCAGGAAGGATCTTTCCCTCTTCTAGGAGAGAAAAATAGGAACGCACATCGTCTCTGGGCATAACAACATCGCTGATTACTAGAAAAGGATGTTCTGTGGACTGGGCGTACGCCACTTTTCTCTCCATATCCTCGGTGGAAACTTCGTTTCTTCGGATTATAAACGACTCCCCTTCGGGGATGCGCTCGGGCAGCAGGGCCCGAGCCGTGGCGAGAAACGAGCGGTCCTGCTGGTAATCATCTGCATGAAGATTGGGGGCGAAGGCTTCCAGTTCCTGCGAGAGTAAGGTGGCTTCTTGGATAGCAGTGGAAAACATCACGACACTCCTTTCAAGGAAAGATAAGAGAAGCCCGCCGGAAAACCCGGCGGGCTATGCTCTACGGTTAGGCGTTATCGGCCTTCACCACGTTCAGGAGGTAGCACTTCTCGGTGATGCCGAAGTCCGCGAAGGTCTTGTCCAGGTCGCCGGGACCCAGGGGGGCGCTGTCCAGCTGAATAGTGCCTCTGGTGTAATCCACACCGGCCTCCTCCAGGGCGGCGCGGAGGGTGGTGTTTGCATCCAGGATGTAGGGCTCGCGCTTCACGGTGTTACCAATCATTGCTTTAATCATAATAAAATCTCCTTTTCTGTATTATTTATAATAGGTATGGAAGGGGAGAGAGGCGGGGAAACCTCCCCGCCTCGGGTGACGGTCAGGCCAGGGTGATGTTGGAGAGGACCTCAGCCCGTTCCATCTCTACCTGGCGCAGGGCGGCGGGAATCTGTGCCTCCACCTTGTTCAGCTTCATGACGGCGTAGCCAACCTTGTCGGCGGCGTACTCCTTGGCGTCTTCCACATCATTGGGGATGCACAGGGTGATGACGGCCAGCTTCTCCTCATCATGGGTGGCGGAGGAGAAACTTGCCCCATACTGGTTGATGGAGCCGGTGCAGGTGGTGGTCCCTACCCGGAAAACCTCCTCCTGCTTGCCATCCTCATTGGCTTCATAGAGGCGGAGCGTCTTGGGGGCATACTGTTCCAGGGTGCGGATGTCCTCCAGGGTGTGGGAGGAGATGACGGCCATTGCGTCACCGATGATCTTGATGTTTGCCATATTACGGTACTTCCTTTCTGTGGGCTTTGCCCGTGATTTTTTGGTTCCGTCCGCCGTGCAGAAAGCACGCCCACGCCGGACCACGGGGAGGTGGAACCACCCGGCGCAAAAAGCCCGCCCCTTATGGGGCGGGGCGGAGAAGGGCGAGAAGTTCTTCCTCTTGGACAGAGGGAAGAGGGGTAATCAGTTGTAGGCTTTCTTCGTCGAAGTGCAAAAAAGCCCCCGCTAAGACATAATAATTGCAACCGGGGTCAGATATTTTGACGACAAATTCCTTTCCGATCATCTTTTTCATTTCTTCGTTGCAGCCGTATCTGCAATTTTTCACCTCTGGCGTTACCACAACGGTATCTCCGACCTGAAAACTCAAGGGATCACCTCCTTAGAAAACAAAAGCTGGGTCAACTCCTCTTCCTCGATGGAAGGAACAGACTCCTGAAAGCATCCTTCGTCCCAGTTATAACGACCGCCATCCACATCGACGCTGTAGACGTCGCATTGATGGCTGGAGGAATGCCCTGCAGATGTAACCTTTGCAATTTTACCGCAGAAGCGGTCCATGTTATCGATCCATCTAAAAGCACAGTCATAGTTTGGCTCTGGTACGATGGTAACGACATCACCTACAGAAAACTTCGGCAAAGAAAAACACCTCCTTACAATAGAATGGAAAGAAACTCTTCTTCTGCAATGGGGTCCGGGGAATCAATCAGATCCTCTTCGAAGCAAGTATCGTTCCAAAAGAACATCTCATCGTCAATGTTGAGATTATAGCAAGCGTGATAGACCTTTGTGATTTCCGCCTCTAGGCCGGCATAGCGAAGCATAGAGCTAACCATGGGACATACTTTTGTTTTGCTGAGAACCTCTGCCCGGTCTCGGGAAATAATACGGACCCGGTCTCCGACTTGATATTTCATAGAGGACAAGACACCTCCTTAATCTTCAAACTCACGGCTGAGAACAAAGTCATGCCGGGAGAGAATGTCGTCTGCGGCGTTGCTCTCTGGGTTATAGAGGAAATAGGTGAGCATCACGGTGCCGTCCCGATAGGCAGCGTCAGCGGAGGCATAACTGATGTAGGCATACTCGGGGTCTGCGGCGTTCAAAACCTCCCCGTCTCCGGTTTGACCATTGGTGACCAGGCCGATGCAGCGCTCCATGATAACGGTGCCTTGCCGGTGGGTCAAAACCTCCTGGGTGAGTTCAGAGGAATCGTAGAGAACATAGTCTGTCAGGCCGGCCTCCTCCAACTCCATGAGGAAAAGCTCCTCCGTCTCTAGGTAATCCAACTCCTCCAGGGGAATAGGGGATTCCTGGGATTGTGGAAAGGGCAGCCAGTGGGTGGTACCGTCCTCATACCCCAGCTGGACGCCGTGGGGTGTGAGCTCCATGTCTACATGGGTGGGTTGGGTAATCCCTCCGGCGGCTCCGGCGGAAAGCAGGGCGGCCATCAGGATAGAAAACAGTTTGGTGAGCATTTAAAATTCCTCCTCGATAGATTGGGTGTGGGCCGGAGCGTTGTGCCCATAAGCAGGACGCGCTTCCTCCCAAAAGAATACTGCCCCTAGAAGAAGCAGTGACAGCGCGTAGGGCAGGGCAGCGAAGAGAAAAACCAAAACCCTAGGGATGTTCATAAAACCACCCCCATTTCTCGCAGCTCCTCCTCAGCCTCTCGCATGGTGTCGGCGGAGAAGAGAAAGGTGCCGTTGAGAAATACCTCAAGGTGCTCTCCGCGCACCCATAAGAACTTCAACATAGGAAACCCTCCTTCGATAGAATGGAACGGAGCTCGGCCTCGGAAACCTCTTTGCATTGGTTGCAGGGAAGATGCTCAGGGTGATACTCCAGATCAAAGTGGGGGTACCAGTCATCATAATTTGCGGTTCCGAGGGAGAGAATCCGCTGGTTCGTCTCTGGATTGTAAAAATCCAGAATATCATCATGCCGCTCAACCATCGGATCATTGTGGCGCATAGCACAGAGGACGGGCTGCGGAGGGAAGGAAAACTTCGGAGGCTGTTCCGCCACCGTAAGTTCTCCACAATGGCTGCGATAGCCGTCGTCGGGATCCTCCAAAACCTCATAAGATACCCCATCCAGAGTGAAGACCACCCCGTAGCCATACCCTCCCGAGGAAAGCACCTCTACACCAGAGAGCAGGTGCTCTCCCTCCAAATCATACAAACTCTGGGGCATAGAACCCCTCCTTTCAAAAATCCTTTCGATGCACTCTGCGTTCTCACGGGCTTGTGACCGTCCGCCTGGAAATCTTTTGGGCTCCGGCGGGCCGCATTACCCCGCCCTGGAAAACCCCTCCAGGACGGGGAAGAAAGGAACGCGCCGCATAAGCGGCAAAATAGGGGAAATGCTCCCTCCCAAACTGAACAAAAAGAGGGAGCGGTGGCGGAGACGGTGGGATTCGAACCCACGGGCGAAACCTTCGCCAACGGCTTTCAAGGCCGTCACCTTCAACCACTCGGACACGTCTCCATGGAAAGGTTCTCACAGGGAGAACCTTACAGGGGAAGCTCACAGCCCCATGAGGCCCAAACGGGAAACCTTGCGAGGCTGGGGAGCAGCTGCCGGGGGAATGATAAACTCCCGGATGTCGAACCACTTGTCCTCCAGGATGTTGCCGAACCGGAAGACCATGGTGCCCCAGGCGGACTCCTCCACTCGGACGAATGTACCGGGGAGGTCCTCCCACCGGGAAACCCCGGCCACCTCCAGCACACGGCGGATGGCCTGGATGCCTCGTCCAAAGAAAACCCTACGGCGGCCTATCTCGTCGTAGGTATCCAGGGAAATGCCACCCACTTGGTAAACCCGTCCGGCTGCCTCCATGGTGAGATAGAAAACCATGGACCCGTCCTCCTGGACACCGAAGTTGGTGCCAGTGATCTTTGCGTTCAGTGTTCTCATAAAACCTCTCCTTTATCTTATTAAATCATGTGCCAGCGGAGACCTCTGTCCAGGTACATGGGGATCCAGTGCTCGTCGTAAAAGCTATACCCGGCTCCGTCGATTCCGAAAAAGTAACCATATTCCTCGTGATAAAAACCCGGAAGCCGCAGCGGCTCAAAACCTCTACGCCGTCGCCTTCCTCTACCCACCAGATATCACAGGGGTCGGAAAAGCTCCACATGGTGCCCCACATGGGGAGGGCGTCACAATAGTCTACCTCGCACTTCCCCTTGGGCACCCAGAAACAAAGCCCGTTGGCCAGGTGGACAAGAGCCTCACCGTCCCGAACAGTCTCCACCGTGCCAACATTCCCGGCAACGAAAACCACCGCACCAGAAGAGGGCTCGGTGACCTCTCTCCAGGAATCTGGGTCTACGTTCATCAGCTCAGAGACCATCATTGTGGGGATGGCGTTAAACTCGCTCACCCAGAGGTGAGCGCAATCCTCGACAGTCTTGTACGTTTTGGTCATAGCAAAAACATTCCTTTCTCAAAAAACCTTACAGGGACTCGGGCTCACAACCCTTCGAGGCGAAGTAAGCCACCGTCATGTCATGGGTGGCTCGGATGGCACAGCGGTCGCAGTCGATCCGCATCCCGCGAAGGCAGCAAACCTTGCAGGAATACCGAAAACTTTTCACGGCATCCCGGACGCTCATGGCGTCGCATTGCAGGTCTACGCCCACTTGCTCAAACTTCGTCATGCCGAAAAACCTCCCTTCTCATAACGATACTGAAGCTTCTCAGAGGCAAAAACCTCAGCCGATGCTCTGGCGAAGGCAAACCCTAGGAAAAACCTCAGGGAAGGCTGCCATCTGCCGAAGCACAGCGAAGGCAAAACCTCAGGGTTACGGTAGGTTACACCAGAATATGAACCTCTCTATAGCAAAATCAAAAATTTTAAAATAGAAAAGGTTATATTTAGACGTAACCTAGCGTAACCCAAGAAACTTCTCAGGCTTGGGGTGCTCTGTGTTTACACGGGCTTGCAACCGTCCGCCAGAGGGGAACTCTAGCGGGCCACATTACCCCAAGGGTTAGGGGAGCGAAGCTCCTCCTTGCCCCAAGGGCTAGGGGAGGGATAACCCTCCCCCCGGTGCTCAGGCGACCTCAGGGGAAACCTCGGTGGTCTCGGCCTCAGGAACCTTAGGGACGGCAACCGTCTCAGGCTCGGAACCTTCGGGCGCACCTTCGGCCTTGCTCTCGACATCAGTACCCTCGGCCTTCTTCGCCTTACGACGGCGCTTTTTGGGGGCGGGTTCCTCGGAAACCTCTTCCCCGTTGCGCTTGGCCAGAAGGGTCTTATGGTCCTCAGCGCACTTGGAAACCTTCTCCCGCAGCTCAGAGAGCTGGACATCCAATTCCTGAATCTTCTGATCCAGATAGGAACGGGCTTCCTCGGACTGCATGGCTTTCCGGGTAGTGACGAAACCTTCCCGGGTTCCGGTGAGTTCACCGATGCGCTTTTCTGCCTTCTTCCACTTGTTGAGAATCTTCTTCTCAGCCATGAGGAAATCACGGTCCTCGTCGCTCAAAACCTCTACCTGGGCGATGCGGATGCCAAGGTCGGTCTCCACCGAGCGGGTGAAAAACCGCAGAGGGGTGACGCTCCAAACCTTGTGGGACTGGAAAGTCTTGTCCTCACCACGACTGACGTCGTTGCGGTTTTCCATGAACTTCTGGCAAAAGCCGACCAGATTGTCCACGTCATACTCCTGGACACGGAGTTCCTTGCTCAGGGCAGTGCGCTCCCCGCAAGAGAGCATTTCCCTCCAGAGGGGGAAGATGGCCTCGCGCAGAGCCAAAACCTCAGAGGGCTTGGCTTTGGGGGAGTTCTTCGCCCGAGCATAGGCGGAAACCGCCTCAAAGAGGGTCTCCATGTTCTTTTTGTAAACTTTGAAATACCCCTCAGAGACGCCGTGCTCAGCGCAGAACTTCTTGTCGATCATGCGACGATTGCCCTGCTCATGGGCCGCCAGAAGGACGGGACGCATGGCGTTGATGTTATAGACTTTCTTGTTCTCCATTGATGTATCTCCCTTGCGTTTTACGGCCGCCGCCTAAACTCTGCTCCGGAGAGCATGACAGAACCCTCGAAGCGTTCAGAGGAACGTTCCCGGCGGTGGGTATACTCTGACCCATGGCGCGGGATCCTCCGAGGCCTCGAGGGCTCGACATGCCCTCAGGGCTGAGAGAAGTCCGAGACTTGCCGCCAGAAGGGGATCCACAGTTCCCGCCCAACGGGCCTGCTCAGCATCATCTGTCACAGGCGGGATCCGTCCAGGCGTCACGCTATGGGCCCTCCGGAAAGCAAGGCTCGGGGGAGTCTCACAGGGAGAAGGCAGATTATTCTGTTGTGCTCCATGCGTTGCTCGCTATGCTCGCTCCGCTCTCGATTGC
>OLVR01003128.1_pt1 | contig 11125 bp, 12 predicted proteins | sample 1673261 | NCBI WGS metagenome assembly OLVR01 (sample SAMEA3178938, study PRJEB25190) | human gut metagenome | biome: human gut; feature: human-associated habitat; material: faeces | place: Austria | collected 2013 | reverse complement strand
ACACCATTGTCAACAGGCTGAAAACAAGGGCTTGTACGCCGCCGGAGAAAATATCAAAATACAGGCTCAGGATGCCGGGAACACCGACCTCCAGATAAGGTACGCCTGTCAGCCCCAAGAGGGAGAGTGCGCCTGTCACGGCAAAGACCGTGCCAAAGATTTTACGGGCCATTTTTTTGCCCTTGACGCCGCTGTACAGCAGCGCCGCACCAATGGCAAGGATCACGATGCCCACCACAAGGCTGCGGCCCACAAGGCCCAGCACGGCAGCCGAGACGGTTGCCAGCGCCGAATAGACCAGACTGGTCAGAACGCTGCCGCCAGCAATGTTGCCGAAGTGACGGAACGCCATAGAGATCGGCTGTGCGATTTCAGAGACAAGGTTCATCGGCGTCATGACCACGATGGGCTCGGTAAAGCCCTTGAGCCAGCCGCCCACGCCGTTGCGCTTGATGGAACAGCCCCAGCATAGAAAGCTGGTCATCAGTGCCCAGGTAAAGGTCGTGGACAAATCAGCGGTAGATGAGCGGAAAATACCGGTCATGCCGATAAAAGAACCGCAGATCGAGCTGAGGAACAGCGCGCCGATGTAGGGCGTCCAATAGCTGTTGTGCTTGCCCATCGTGCTTTCGACCATGTCATAGAGCATCGTCACGCCCTTTTCAACAAGCACCTGCCGCCGACCGGGACGCTTTTGCAGGTTGCCGCCCAGCACAACGGCCGCCGTGCAGAGAAGCACCATGACCACAAAGGAAGAAACGGTCGTCTGGGTAATGTCGATGCCGCCGAGCAGCGGTATGGTAAAGTAGATTTTCGGACCATTCATGGGGTGGTATCACCGTCCTTTTTTGTAGGTTCGGATTCATCCTTGCGGAAGAACTCAATCAGTTTCAGACTTACCTGCGCAAAAAGCAGCGGTAGAATGGTAGCCAGCGGGTCACAGAACTTTGCGCGGAACAACAGAATGTAGATGATGACCAGCACCACCAGGCGGATTACGCCGGACGATTGAATCTGCAGCTGGGCTTTCTGTGGGTTGTCCCCTTTGACCGTACGGTCAAGGGCGTTGGAAACGGTAATGCACAGCGAGATAAAGTTGCCCATAGCCAGCACAAAACCAATCAGCGCACCGAGCAGCACGGTATTGGTAAACCGGCCCGCCAGCGCATAGACAGCCAGCATGGCTGCGATGCAGAGGGCTACCGCCACCGCCAGGCGGCTGACCTGCCCGAAAATATCCTCATGCTTTCGCAAAGGTGGTGCTCCTTTCTAATGTTGGTTAAAGTTTACAGGCGGCGGGCCCTTTTGCTTCGGGGCTTTCCCCTGCTGATCCATGGCTTTCAGTGAGCCTTGCAGGCAGCTTACCGCCGCCAGCACGCCGACGAAAACGCCCACGGCCACGACCCAGCCGCCCAGGGCGAACTGCCGCTGCAACCATACTGCGCCCATAATGCAGAGCACAGGCGGAATGACGATGGAAAGGCCGAACTGGGTCAGCCAGACCAGATGGCGGGCGACATCGTACAAGCCTTTCATTGGTCCTCCTCCCACATCATCAGCCTCAATACTCACAGTATACAACAGTGTGTGCAATATTTCAACAGTTATTTTTCACGGAAAAGAAGTAAATTGTATAGATTTCATATTGCGTTCACATTTTGACTGCTGTCGGGAATGGTAAAAATCCCCAGCGCCAGCAGTACCGGATAGAGATAGCTTGCCCCATAGCAGCCGATTTTCTTCGGCCCAGTGATGGGGATACCGTCCATTTCCAACGCGACAATTTTTTCCAGTGCATTCGCCACGGTGGAAATTGTAATGGATTTGCTGCGCCGGTCCACGAACAGTTCCCCGCCGCGGATAGTGTAGGTAAACGGCAGGCCCTTGGCGGTGTAGAAAGTTTCGCCCTGGTGCTGCTGGAGCAGCGGCCACACAAAGTCTATATCTTTTGTCATGTCACATCACCTGTTTAGTATAGCGGATAAACACAATCAATCGCAATGTACAAAAAACACCGCATGACCAAAATCATGCGGTGTCGTTGGGACAGGTTACTTCTTTTGTCCAAAACGGTACTCGGTGCCGTTTTTCAGGCGCTCGATGTTCGAGCGGTGCAGCCAGATGACCATAGCGGCCATGATGACGCAGCAAATCGTGCTGAACACGATGGTGGGCAGGTTGGCCTCACGGGCAATCAGGTTGATAAGAGTGCCCACAGGATACAGCGCAGCAATGATGATGCTGCCCAGCGAGACGATGCGGGTGACGGCAACTTCAATCAGGAAGATGCCCAGCAGCACCGCGCAGACCAGCGGCTCGGTGGCGAGGGCGGCACCCGCGCCGACCAACACGCCCTTGCCGCCTTTGAAGCCGAAGAAAAGCGGGCGGCTATGGCCGATCATGCAGAAGATGGCAGCCAGATACGCGCCGCAGACGGGATCCAGCGGGTTCTGCCAGGCCGCACCTGTGCCGGAGAGCAGTGCGCCAAAGATGAAGCGGCCCAGGTTGACAGCCGCAACGCTCTTGCCCACATCGCCGATGGTCGTAAACACAGCGGGCAGTTTGCCGTAGGTACGCAGAACATTTGTCATGCCGGCGTTGCCGCTGCCATGATTGCGCACGTCATCGTTGTACATGACCTTGGAAATCAGCACGCCGAACAGAATGCTGCCCAGCAGGTAGCCGCCCGCTGCAGTCAGCACGCAGGCCAGAAAGATATTGAATATCATGGGTTACACCTTCCCTGCTTTGACCGCGCCGTCGCCGTGCTCACGGGTAATCATCTTGATGGGTGTGCCAGTCAGGCCGAACGTCTCACGGATCTGGTTTTCCAGGTAGCGCTGGTACGAGAAATGGAACAGTGCCTTTTGGTTGACGAAGCAGACGAACGTCGGCGGGCGGGTGGAAATCTGTGTGATATAGAATACCTTCAGGCGCTTGCCCTTGTCGGACGGCGGTTGGACCTTGGCGGTGGCGCGGGCCAGCATCTCGTTCAATGCACCGGTAGGCACGCGGGTACCGTTCTGGACATCCACAAAGTGAATTGTCTCAAACAGCTTGTCGATGCGCTGGCCGGTCTTGGCGCTGATGAAGATGATGGGCGCATAGGACATGAAGCTGAAATCCTCTTCCAGCTTTTTGCGCATGGTGTCCATGGTGTAGCTGTCCTTCTCGACAGCGTCCCACTTGTTGACGGCAATGATGCAGGCTTTGCCCTGCTCGTGGGCATAGCCCGCGACCTTTGAGTCCTGCTCGGTGAAGCCGACCGTCGCGTCAATCATAATGACGCAGACGCGGCTGCGCTCGACGGCGGCCAGACTGCGCAGCACGCTGTATCGTTCGACGCCGCTCTCTACCTTGCCGCGCTTGCGCAGGCCGGCGGTGTCGGTAAAAACAAACTTACCGTACTTGTTCTCGACCATCGTGTCAATGGCGTCGCGGGTCGTACCGGCCTCGTTGGCAACAATCAGGCGGTTTTCGCCCAGGATATGGTTGATGAGGCTGGATTTGCCCACGTTGGGGCGGCCAATGACAGCGACTGTGATGCGGTCGTCGGTGTCCTCCTCATCCTCCTCAAAGTTGAGGTGGGCGCAGACGGCGTCCAGCAAATCGCCGGTGCCGTGGCCGTGTACGCCGGAAACCGGAATCAGCTCACCCAGGCCCAGGCTGTAAAAGTCGTACAGTTCCATCGGCGGCTCGCCGACTTTGTCGCACTTGTTGACAGCCAGCACCACCGGCTTGCCGCTGCGCATCAACATACCGGCCACGTCCTGATCCTGGGGCGTAACGCCTGCGGACAGTTCCGTGACCATGACGATGCAGTCAGCGGAGTCGATGGCCAGCTGGGCCTGCTCCCGCATATGGGCCAGCAGACCGTCGTCGATGCGCGGCTCAATGCCGCCGGTATCTACCAGCAAGAATTTGTGACCGGACCACTCGCAATCGCAGAAAATGCGGTCGCGGGTGACGCCGGGGGTGTCCTCGACGATGGCGAGGCGCTGGCCGGTCAGTTTATTGAAGATGGTGGACTTGCCCACATTGGGGCGGCCCACGATGGCTACGATCGGTTTTGCCATATCTGCTCTCCTCCCTCTCTACTCTCTTATCGTTTGAATTTTATCGTTTTGCGCTTGTGGCTTGTCAGCATGGCCTTACAGCACCCGCCGCCGTCGGTGGGGATACTGATGACCCGGCAGCCCAGCGTCCTGCCCAGTTCTTCCAGCGTGATATCGTCGAGAAACTGGCCTTTTTCGTCGCGGATCATGACCTCGGGCACGCCCAGCAGGTCGCTGTGCAGATTGCCGCCGCACTGCTTGATGATATCCGTACCGGTGATAAGCCCCGCCACGCTGACGTTGCCGCCGAAATACTCATTTTTGATCTCATGCACGGTAATCTTCACCTGCGGGTATCTCTGCATCAGTGCGTCTGCGCAATCCTGAATCAGCGGCCCGGCTAGCGTGCCGGTGACAACGTCCATGCTGTGGGGCAAGACCAGGCCGGGGTAATTTTCCAGTTCTTCCAGGAAGGTATCGTGGTAGAGCCGCCACATGCCCACGCCGTCCTCCAGCTGGGCAAACTCGTCGTAGAACTCAGCGGGCGGCAGCGGGCGCTCCGCGGTCAGATACCACTCATCGCTGGGGTAGACGACGCTGCGGCCGTACTCAGTGCGGCATTTCCGGGCGAACTCCTCCAGGATATCCAGTGTAGCGGCGGCGGATTCCTTATCGTAGGGCGTCAGCTTGAACAGCTTATCGCGGTAGTCCGTCACACCGGCGGGCACGGCGGCAATACTGCCCACCTGCGGGCGCAGGGCCAGCAGATCTGTCAGGGTGCGGCGCAGTTCGTCATCGTCGTTAACGCCGCGGCAGAGCACAAGCTGACAGTTCAGCTCGATTCCGCCCGCCGCCAGCTTGGGCAGGTATTTCAGCACCTCGCCCCCGCGCTTGTTCGCCAGCATCCGCACCCGCAGTTCTGGGTTTGTCGTGTGGACTGAGACAAAAATCGGGCTGATGTGCATTTGGATGATACGGTCGATCTCGTGCTCGGTCAGGTTCGTCAGCGTGATATAGTTGCCGAAAAGGAAGCTCAGGCGCTCGTCGTCATCTTTAAAATAGAGCGGTTCGCGCATGCCGGGCGGCAGCTGGTCGATGAAGCAGAACATACAATGGTTGGCGCAGCTGTGCTTTTCGTCGCCCAGGTAGGTCTTGAAGTTGCAGCCCAGCGGCTCATACTCACCTTTTTCCACCTGCACGGTGCGGTGCTGTTCGTCCTTACAGAGCTCCAGAGAGAAACTTTTCGGCGTTGTATAGAACTGGTAATCCAGCGCATCGTTCAAAGGGTGGCCGTCGATGGCCAGCAGCGCGCAGCCTACGGTGATGCCGAATTTTTCAGCCGGGGAATTTTCGTCCACCGCCGTTACGTACAGGGCCATCGCTTCACACTCCTTGTAATCACAACAAAAAATGGGGAAGGCATCGCCCTCCCCACGCAAGAGACTTACGCCTCTTTCTTGATGACTTCCTGGCCTTTGTAGTAGCCACACTTGCCGCAAACCTTATGGGGAACCTTCAGTTCGCCACACTGCGGGCACTTCACCAGCGTAGGCGCCTCCAGTTTCCAGACATTAGAGCGACGTTTATCGCGGCGGGCTTGAGAATGCTTTCTCTTGGGTACGATAGCCATAATCGGACACCTCCTTGGTGAAATTCAACTTAATAGTTGTTTTAATATGCTAAGCCTTGCATCCACAGGGGCAGCATCGTCTGCCGGTTGGCAGGAACACCCTGCCGCCTTCTTTCGTCCGCAGATGGGGCATAGACCTTGACAATCAGCACTGCACAGCAGTACCGCGGGTACCTCAAAAATCAACTCCTGATAGGCGAGTTCTTCGAGGTCGAGACAGCCATTATCGTTGCACGGCAGTTCAAAATCCGGGTCTTCCAAATCACGATCCCGCACGAAATACTCGCGCTGGAAATCGTAATCGCGGGTGATGGGTTCCAGGCAACGGGCACACTCAGCATCTACATGGGCCTTTACACACAACAGCAACGCTGCGCCATCCTCGGTGAGCGTCGCCGTAAAGTCACATACTGCCGGGGCGTTTACGCTGTATCCCCCAAAGTCCGCCTGGGAAAAGTCAGCCTCAAAATGTGCCATGTAGGGCTTGCGGCCGCTTTCCAGAAAAGTGCGAAGATTAAATTGCATAGTACACCTCAAAAGGTTGCTTAAATAGTATACACAAGCGGAAGGGTCTTGTCAACACGTAAAACACAAAAAGTTGAGATTTTTTTGGATTTTTCGCATAAAATCGGGGCGGGAAGCACTTCCCCGCCCCGAAATTTCAATTTCTGTGATCCTGAAAGGTTCAGATGACGAACTTCTTCAGATCCTCCGGCAGATCGGCAGCGTCAGCAGAAACGGTGACGACGACCTCGATGTTGGAGGTGATCTTGTCGATGGCTTCCAGCACCTTGGCGGCGGCGGCCATGTCGTGGTCGATGATGCGCAGGATGCCGTCGATGAACAGCTCGGTGATGTCGTAGTTACCAGCCAGGACGCCAGCCACGAAGCCGTACAGCATGTCAGCACCGACAACGCCGTACTCATCCACGTCAACCAGGCGGGCTGCGTGGTTGATCTCGGTGGTGAGCTTCATGCACTTCTCGATGACAACGATATTGCCGGAAGTGGTTTTGGTAGCCTTGTCGATCATGTCGATCATGGTTTTGGTCTTGCCGGAGCCCTTGGTTCCAACGATCAGTTTCAGCATAGGGGTTACCTCCTTGTATTCGTGAGACGCCATATCCCAGGCGTGTATTCCATTAGTCTTTTAGGCTGGCTTCCAGTTCGGCCTTGCGGTCCTCGTAACCGGGCTTGCCCAGCAGGGCGAACATGTTCTTCTTGTAGCTCTCAACGCCGGGCTGGTCAAAGGGGTTGACGCTCAGCAGATAGCCGGAGACAGCGCAGGCACGCCAGAAGAAGTAGATCAGCTCACCAACGTCATGGGCAGACAGGCTGTCCACTTCGATCAGGCCCAGGGGCACGCCGCCGTCGGTATGGGCGAGGATGGTACCCTCCATAGCCTTGCGGTTGACGACGCTCATGTTCTGGTTTGCCAGGAAGTTCAGGCCGTCGAAGTTGCCCTCCAACTCTTCAATATAGAAGTCGTTGCGGGTGTTCTTGATATCGACGTAAGTCTCAAACATGACGCGAGCGCCGTCCTGCAGGAACTGGCCCATGGAGTGCAGATCGGTGGAGAAGATGCAGGAAGTGGGCATCAGGCCCTTCTGATCCTTGCCCTCGCTCTCGCCGAACAACTGCTTGTACCACTCGTTCATCATTGTAAAGTCAGGTTCAAAGCAGGCCAGCGTCTCGACGCTCTTGCCCTTGCGGTACAGGATGTTGCGGGTCATGGCGTAGCGATAAGCATCGTTGTCCATACTCAGCTTGCCAAACTTCTCGCGGCCTTCGGCAGCGCCCTGCATCAGCTCGTCGATGTCGATGCCGGCGCAAGCGATGGGCAGCAGACCAACAGCAGTCAGCACAGAGTAGCGGCCGCCGACGTCATCAGGAACAACGAAGGTGGGCCAGCCCTGCTCGGTGGCAAGCTGTTTCAGCGTGCCCTTAGCGCGGTCGGTGGTGGCGTAGATGCGCTTGTTGGCTTCCTCGACACCGACAGAATCTTCCAGCAGCTTGCGCAGCACGCGGAAGGCAAGGGCCGTCTCGGTGGTGGTGCCGGACTTGGAGATAACGTTGATGGAGAAACGCTTGCCCTTCGTCAGCTTGATGATATCGTTCAGCGCGGTGGGGCTGATGGTGTTGCCGCAGAAGTAGATTTTCAGGCCGTCATCGACCTCGTTGTGATACAGGCCCTTGACGGCCTCGACCACAGCGCGGGCACCCAGGTAGGAGCCGCCGATACCGGCGACCAGCAGCACATCGGAATCGGAACGAATCTTCTGCGCAGCTTCTTTGATGCGGGCAAATTCTTCCTTGTCATAAGTAACAGGCAGGTCCAGCCAACCCAAAAAGTCATTGCCGGCACCAGTCTTGGTTTCCAGCTGCTTGTGGGCTAACTCGACCTGCGGATAGATTGCCTCATATTCTTCAGGACGGATGAATTTTGCAAGATGCTTACCGTTAAAACTAACAGCCATCTTTAACTCCTCCTTTGTTATTTTTATATCCCAATGATACCGTTTTCTGTCGGTATTGTCAAGCAAAAGCCGGGGTGTTTTTTCGACTTTTTCATGAAATTTGCACAAAATCAATCCAAAGCCACCAGGCTTTGTGCCAATTTGCGGAAGCAATAGCCGAAACTTAACGCATCAACGTCCTGTGCCGCCGTGATGGGGTATGCCTGCACTTCCGCGCCGTTATTGCGTATCGTCACAGTACCGACAGTCTGCCCTGCCGTCACCGGGGCTTCCAGCTTTTCGGGCAGGTCGATAGCGGCTTCCAACGCCGTGCCCTCGCCCTTAGGCATCAGGCAGCGATTCGGGGCCGTATAGGTCAGTGTCACGGTTTCCGCAGTGCCGTGGGTGACGGACAGCGTCTGCGGCGCATCGGCGGGCAGCTCAGCGGCAGCGCTCTCATAGTGGGCGAAGCCGTAGTCCAACAGCGCGCTGGCAGCCTGGAAACGCTCCTTGCCCGAGGCAGACCCCAGCACAACGGCAATCAGCCGCAGGCCGTCGCGCTCGGCACTGGCGGAGATGCAGACGCCCGCCTTGCCGGTGGTGCCGGTCTTCAGCCCCGTGATGCCGGGGTAGCTTTTCAGCAGTTTGTTGGTGTTGACCAACTGCGTTGCGCCGCCACGCAGAGTATCCATCCAGATGGAGCAGTAGTTCCGCACCTCGGCATGATGCAGGAGAATTTCGCGGCTCATGAGGGCCACATCCCGGGCTGACGAGAGGTGGCCTTCCTCGTCCAGGCCGCAGGCATTGGAAAAGTGGGTGCTCGTCATGCCCAGCTCGGCGGCGCGGGTGTTCATCTGCTGGGCAAACGCCGTTTCACTGCCGCCGACATACTCGGCCACCGCCACAGCGGCATCGTTGGCGCTGGAAATACAGATAGCCTTGAGCATATCGTCAAGCGTCATCTGCTCGCCGGGTTCCAGCCATATCTGGCTGCCGCCCATGTGGTAGGCATGCTCACTGACCGGGACAAAATCGTCCAGGTGTATCTTCCCCGCTTCCAGTGCCTCAAAGGTCAGCAGCAGCGTCATAACTTTGGTGATGGACGCAATGGGGCGACGGTCGTCGGCGTTTTTCTCGTACAGCACTGTGCCGGAGTCCTCATCAATGAGGATAGCCGCCGCGCAGGGCACGTCAAAGTCGGCGATTGTGGCAGGGGTGATGCCTTCAGCGGACGCAGCAAACCCGCGCAGGATGGACAGCACCGCCAATACAAGGCAGAGCAAGAGAGTTATGACACGTTTTTTCATGGCAGCACACCTCCGGCGGAATCGCTTTGTCTAAAGCTATGCGGCGGCGCCTGGAATTAGTATTGCACTTTCGTGGTTTTTCTATTATAATAGGAAAGCTATTCTATATGTAAAGGACACAAAACCATGCGGGTAACTTTTTACACCTTGGGCTGCAAGGTAAATCAGAACGAAACCGGCGCACTGGCACAGCTGTTTGAGGAAAACGGCTACACCGTCGTCTCCAACGAGGAAGGGGCCGATGTCTATATCGTCAACAGCTGCACCGTCACGAATTTCGGTGACCAGAAAAGCCGTAAGTGGCTGCGCCGCGCCAAGCGCGAGAACCCCGGCGCGGTGACGGTATTGACCGGCTGCTATCCCCAGGCTTTCCCCGAGGAGGCCGCCGAGATCGCCGAGGCTGACGTTGTGACCGGCTCCGGCAACCGGCACGCGATTCTGGCCGATGTGCAGAAGGTGCTGAACGGCGAGGAGGAGCGCGTGGTAGATATCCGTCCCCACGAGAAGGGAGAACGGTTTGAAGAACTGCCCATGGATAAGTTTGCCGAGCACACCCGCGCCTTTGTCAAGGTCGAGGATGGTTGCAACCGCCGCTGTGCCTACTGCGTCATTCCCCGCGCCCGCGGCCCGGTGCGCAGCCGCGACGAGGCCAGCGTGCTGGAAGAACTGCGCCGTCTGTCCGACGCAGGCTATAAAGAGGTCGTGCTGACGGCCATCAGCCTGCCCAGCTACGGCACCGACAGCGGCACAAGCCTGGTGGAACTGATTGAGAAAGCCGCCGAGGTACCTGGCATTGAGCGTATCCGCCTTGGCAGCCTGGACCCGGATATGCTGCACGACGAGGATATTCTCCGGATGGCGGGCGTGAAAAAACTCTGCCCGCAGTTCCATTTGAGCCTGCAAAGCGGCTGCGATAAGACGCTGCGCGCCATGCGCCGCCCCTACACCACGGCCCAGTACGCCGACATTGCCGCCAAACTGCGGGAAGCCTTCGGTGCGGAGAAGGTCAGCTTTACGACCGACGTCATTGTCGGTTTTCCCGGTGAGACCGAGGAAGACTTTGAAGCCAGCATGGCTTTCGTGACCGGGATGCAGTTTTTGAAGGTACACGTGTTCCCCTACTCCCGCCGCGAGGGAACAGCCGCGTATGACTTCCCCGGCCAGGTACCAGAGCACGAGAAGGAATCCCGCAGCCGCCGTATGACTGCCGCTGTGGAGGAAGTACGCGCCGCCGAGGTGGCCGCCATGCAGGGCCGCACGGCCAGTGTACTGCTGGAAACGCCGCTGTCCAACACGCTGTTCACCGGCTACACCAAGCAGTACCTGCCGGTGCTGGTCAGCGCCCCCGGGCACAAAACCGGGGATATTGTGGATGTGACGCTGGGAGCGTGGGACGGCAAACGCTGCCGGGCGGAGAGTATCTGATAGCTACATATTTGTAGGGGCGAACAATGTTCGACCCTACATTTACTGCGAAGCAAAAAATATGCTTATTTTTCCTGTTTTTTGTTGCCTGTCCTCTTGCAAAAAGCATGGATTTTTGGTAAAATTTTAACAGGAGCGGGTATGCCCGCCGATAAGTCCATTTAAGAGCAAACGGAGCAAAAAAAAGGAGCAATTAGAATGAGAGGCATTTACACCCCCGTAACGGATATCCGTCGCAAGGTGTTCACTGAG
>OLVR01003119.1_pt1 | contig 11156 bp, 7 predicted proteins | sample 1673261 | NCBI WGS metagenome assembly OLVR01 (sample SAMEA3178938, study PRJEB25190) | human gut metagenome | biome: human gut; feature: human-associated habitat; material: faeces | place: Austria | collected 2013 | reverse complement strand
GGGCCGTGAGGATCCGCTCAATGTCCGCCTGGGCAAACACCTTGGGGGTCTCTTTGCCCCAGGAGGTGAACACCTCGTCGGCGTGGTGGTGATGGTGGTGGCAGGAGCACTCCGGGTCGTCGCACTCGCCGTCATGGTGATGGTGATGCTCATGCTCGTCGTGGTCATGATGGTGCTCGTGCTCCTCGTGGTCGTGGTGATGATGCTCGTCATGGTCATCATCGTCGTGGTGATGGCCGCAGCAGCAGTGGCCCTCGTCCTCGTCGTGGTCATGATGATGGTGATGCTCGTCATGGTCATCATGCTCATCATGGTCGTGGTGGTGATGGTGGTGCTCCGCCTCCTCCGCCTCGTGCTCGGCCTGCATCCTGGCCAGCAGCTCATCGGCCAGAGAGACCTTTTCCACAGCGGACAGCAGAGTCTTGCCGTCCAGCTGGTCCCACGGGGTAGTGAGGATGGCGGCGGTGGGATTCTTCTCTCGCAGCAGAGCCACGGCGGCCTCCAGCTTCTCCTGAGACAGCTTCTGTGTCCGGGAGAGGATGATGGTGCCGGCAGACTCGATCTGATTGTTGTAGAACTCACCGAAGTTCTTCATATACACCTTCACCTTGGTGGCGTCGGCCACGGTGACAAAGGAGTTCAGCTTCATGTCCGGCTCGTCCCGAACGGTGTTCTCCACCGCCACGATAACGTCGGAGAGCTTGCCTACGCCGGAGGGCTCGATGAGGATGCGATCCGGGGCGAACTGCTCATGGACCTGGCGCAGGGCCTTGTTAAAGTCGCCCACCAAAGAGCAGCAGATGCAGCCGGAGGACATCTCGCTGATCTGCACGCCGGAATCCTTCAGGAAACCGCCGTCGATGCTGATCTCGCCAAACTCGTTTTCAATGAGCACCAGCTTCTCGCCCTGATAGGCCTCGCTGAGCATCTTCTTGATGAGCGTGGTCTTACCGGCGCCCAGAAAGCCCGATACAATGTCGATTTTTGTCATAAAACAACCCTTCTTTTCTCCTCCGCCATGGCAGAGGACAATCTTTCTCTTATATCATACCCTATTTTTCCAAAAATGCAAGAGGGTGGGACGGCCCTCCACCGCCGGGGCGGAAAACTTTTCTTGACAGGATACTCATACGGCGTTATACTGTACTCAATATAAACGAAAGGAGGCGTACACCATGACGAAGAGCAAGCTGACCAGTAAGGGGATCATTGTGTGCGCCGCCGGATCGGCCCGATAAAGGGGTCGATGTGACCGTACCCTGTGTGCGTCCCCGTCCGGGGGCGCATTTTTTGTACGCTGCCGGACGCCGGCGGCGTTTGGACAGGCGGACTGCGGGCCGCCGGGAGAGAGAAGGAGGCTTATGGAAGAGAATCGATCGACATTCAAGCTGTCGGGGCGGGAGAAGGCCGGGCTCATCTGGCACTATCTGCGCCCCTGCTGGGGACATTTTGCGGCGGCGCTGCTGTGTGCGTGCCTGTCCATGGCGCTCAACGCCCTGACGCCCCAGATCATCCGTATCACGGTGGACTCCATTCTGGGATCCGAGGAGGCCAAGCTGCCGGCGCTGGTGCTGCGGGTGCTGCCGCTGGAGACGCTGCGGCAGGAGCCTGTCACGGCGCTGTGGTGGGCAGCGGGGGCCGTCATGGTGACGGCGCTGCTGCGGGGCCTGTGCAGCTTCGGGCAGCGGGCCCAGCTGTCCCGTGGGTCCGAGGCCTACGTCAAGGGGCTGCGGGATGACCTGTACCGGCGCATCCAGTATCTGCCCTTTGCGTGGCACAAGCAGCACCCCACCGGCGACATCATCCAGCGCTGCACCTCCGATGTGGACGTGATCCGCACCTTCGTGTGCAACCAGCTGGTGGAGGTGGTGCGAACGGTGTTCCTCATCATCCTGTATCTGTGGATCATGTTCCGCATGAATGGGAAGCTGTCCCTGATCGCTCTGGCCTTCATCCCCATTGTGGGCCTGTCGTCGGGGGTGTTCTACCGGAAGATCTCCTCCCGGTTCAAGACCGCCGACGAGGCCGAGGGCGAGGTGACCACCTGCGCTCAGGAGAACCTCACCGCCGTGCGGGTGGTGCGGGCCTTCGGGCGGGAGAAGTATGAGGAGGACAAGTTTCAGGCCAAGAGCGAGCGGTACGCCGGACTGTGGATCCATCTGGGAAAGCTCCTGTCGGTGTACTGGGCGTCGGGGACGCTGCTGACGTGCTTGCAGGTGATGGTCATCATTCTGGCGGGCATCCACGAGAGCGTGGCCGGGGCCATGACTCTGGGCGCCTTTGTGGCCTTCGTCAGCTACAACGAGTCCCTGGCGTGGCCCGTGCGTTCTCTGGGCCGAGTGCTGTCGGATATGAGCAAGGCCGGGGTATCCATGGACCGTGTGGGCTACATCCTCCGCTCCCCGGAGGAGCAGGATCAGCCCGATGACGTTCCCTTCCCCGGCGGGGACATTGTGTTTGACCATGTGACCTTCGGCTACGAGGGACAGCCGGTCCTGAAGGACGTGTCCTTCACCATCCGGGAGGGAGAGACCTTCGCCGTGCTGGGCGGCACCGGCTCCGGCAAGAGCACGCTGGTGCATCTGCTGGACCGGCTGTACGACGTGCCGGAGGGCTCCGGCCGCATCACCATCGGCGGCGTGGACCTGCGGCATATCCGGCGCAGCGACCTGCGGCGGCACATCGGTCTTGTTTTGCAGGAGCCCTTCCTGTTCTCCCAGACCATTGGAGAAAACATCCGGGCTGTGCGCCCCGATGCGCCGGAGGATGCCATGCGCCGTGCGGCGGCCATCGCCTGCGTGGATGATGCGGTGACCTCCTTCCCGGAGGGGTATGACACCATCGTGGGGGAGCGGGGCGTGACTCTCTCCGGCGGACAGAAGCAGCGGGTGGCCATCGCCCGGATGCTGATGCAGCAGGCCCCGGTGATGATCTTCGACGACTCCCTGTCCGCCGTGGATGCCGAGACGGACGAGAAGATCCGCACCGCCCTGCGCCGGTCCACCGGCAATGCCACGGTGCTGCTGATCTCCCACCGGGTCACCACCCTCATGCAGGCCGACCGCATTCTGGTGCTGGACGGCGGCCGGGTGGCGGAGCTGGGGACCCATGCCCAGCTGGTGGAAAAGCCCGGCATCTACCGGGATATCTACAACATTCAGATGCAGAGTGCCGACCGGGCGCTGCTGGAGGAAGGGGGGAGCGAGCATGGCAGCCATTGACGAAAAGGAATATACCCAATCCTTCGACTGGAAGATCTGGAAGCGGCTGGGGCCGTTCCTGCGGCCCTATCGGGGCGCCTTCGTGTCCATGCTGGTGTTCAACGGCATCTGCGCTCTGGTGGACGTGGTGCTGCCCCTGTTCCAGAAGTACGCCATCCAGAATTTTATCGAAAAGAACACCCTGACGGGGCTGCTGCCCTATGCACTGGCGTATCTGGCGGTCATTCTGGTGCAGGCCCTGTCGGTGGTGATCTTCGCCCGGAACTCCATGCACATCGAGATGAATCTGGGCAAGGATATGCGTGGGACGCTGTTCCACCATTTGCAGACCCTGTCCTTCTCCTTTTATAACGTGACCCCGGTGGGGTATCTGCTGACCCGTGTCATGAGCGACACCAACCGCATCTCCAGTATGCTGGCATGGAACTTCACGGATATCCTGTGGGCGGTGTTCTATGTGCTGGGGACCTTTGCGGCCATGCTGGCTCTGAACTGGAGGCTGGCGCTGGCGGTCATCGCCATCGTTCCGGTGATGGCCATTCTGACGGGGTACTTCCAGAACCGCATCCTCCACTGGAACCGGAAGGTACGTAAGCTGAACTCCCGCATCACCGGAGCCTTCAACGAGGGCATCACCGGCGCCCGCACCACCAAGACGCTGGTGACGGAGGAGCAGACCGCCGATGCCTTCCGCAGTCTCACCCGGCAGATGCACGACTCCGGCATCCGGGCAGCCCGGCTCAATGCGGTGTTTATCCCGCTGGTGCTGTTCTTCGGCACCATGGCGGTATCCATCGTGCTGCTGCGGGGCGGCTACATGGTGCTGGATCAGGCGCTGGAGCTGGCCACTCTGTCGGCCTTTACCGCCTACGCCGTCAGCATCTTCGACCCCATCCAGATGACCGCCGCCAATCTGGCGGAATTCATCTCGCTGCAGGCCTCCATTGAGCGGGTGACGGATCTGATGGACGAACAGCCGCAAATTCAGGACACCCCGGAGGTCATCGAGAAGTACGGCGACGCCTTCCACCCCAAGCGGGAGAACTGGGAGCCGCTGCGGGGCGAGATCGAGTTCCGGGATGTGACCTTCCGCTATCCCGACGGCGGCGAGAACGTGCTGGAGCATTTCTCCCTCCACATCCCCCAGGGGACCACGGTGGCCATCGTGGGCGAGACGGGAGCCGGCAAGAGTACCCTCATCAATCTGGCCTGCCGGTTCTTCGAGCCTACGGAGGGGCAGATCCTCATTGACGGCGTGGACTACCGCCAGCGCAGCCAGCTGTGGCTCCACTCCAACATCGGCTATGTGCTGCAGAATCCCCACCTGTTCTCCGGCAGCGTCCGGGAGAACATCCGCTACGGCAAGCTGGACGCCACCGACGAGGAGGTGGAGGCCGCCGCACGGGCCGTGTCGGCGGATACGGTGGTGGCCAAGCTGGAAAATGGCTGGGACAGCGATGTGGGTGAGGGCGGCGACCGTCTCTCCACCGGCGAGAAGCAGCTGATCTCCTTTGCCCGTGCCGTGCTGGCCGACCCCCGCATCTTCGTGCTGGATGAGGCCACCTCCTCCATCGACACCCAGACGGAGCAGCTGATCCAGAACGCCATTGACCATCTGCTGACGAACCGCACCTCCTTTCTGGTGGCCCATCGCCTCTCCACCATCCGCAAGGCGGACGTGATCCTTGTGGTGAAGGACGGCCACATCGTGGAGCAGGGCAAGCATGAGGAGCTGCTGCGGCGTAAGGGCTATTACCACGACCTGTACAGCAAGCAGTTCGCTCAGGAGAGCGCCGCCCGCATCTTGGGCGAGGGCAGCGCCCAATAAAGCACATATCAGAGCAAAAGCCCCAGCTCCGGCGCTGCTGAACAGCACCCCATTTGTTAGATATCTAACAAGTGGGGTGCAGTTCACTGATGGCTACCGGGATCTTTGCCGGAGGGCTTTCCTATCTGTTCATAAAATTTTCATATTATTCCTGTTGCCATTTTGTAACTTTTTTTATATAATACCCTATGGTGACATAATACGGCGCAGCCCGACAGGGTTCGTCGTTTCAAATGCAGCGGGCCGGGTCTCCGGCAACGAGGGATATGATATGATTCGATTGAAGGACGTTGAAAAAACATACGAAAACGGGACGGAGGCCCTGCAGGGCATCTCCTTTACCATTGAGGACGGGGAATTTGTATTTCTGGTGGGACCCTCCGGCTCCGGCAAGTCCACCATCATCAAGCTCCTGACCGGCGAGGTCATCCCCACGGCAGGGCGGGTCATGGTCAACGGCTTTTCCATGAGCCGCATCTCCGACCGGCAGATCCCCTATATGCGCCGCACCATCGGCGTGATCTTTCAGGACTTCCGCCTGATCCCCAAAAAGACGGTGTTCGACAACCTGAGCCTTGCCATGCGGGCGGTGGGGGCCACGCCCCGTGACATCCGCACCCGCATCCCCTATGTGCTGGAGCTGGTGGGGCTGAAGGATATGGAGGACCGGTACCCCGACGAGCTGTCCGGCGGTGAGCAGCAGCGTGTGGCCATTGCACGGGCGCTGGTAAACAATCCCAGCACCATCGTGGCCGATGAGCCCACCGGCAATCTGGATCCCAACCGCTCGCTGGAGATCATGACCCTGCTGGAGCGCATCAACGCCCTTGGCACCACCGTGGTGGTGGTGACCCACGAGCGGGATCTGGTGAACCACTTCGACAAGCGGGTCATCATGATCGATCACGGGCAGGTCAACGGCGACGGCGTGGGAACGTATGAGGTATAACAGATGAAGCACGATTTTCGATATTTTTTCCGGGAGGGCATCCGCAATATGTTCTCCCACGGATTCATGTCCTTCGCCGCCATCGGCGTGACGGTGGCGTGTCTGGTGATCATGGGGACCTTTTCGCTGGTGGCCTATAACGCCAACGAGAACCTGAAGGATCTGCAGAAGGAAAACGCCGTGCTGGCCTTCGTGGATGAGAACCTCTCTGACAACGAGGCCAAGGCCCTGCAATCCAAGCTGGAGAAGATCCCCGGTGCGGCGGACTGCACCTTCGTCTCCCGGCAGGAGGCACGGGACAGCTACGTGGAGCAGTACGATGAGGACGACCTGTACAGCAACCTGGATCCCTCCATTTTTCGCCATCGGTACGTTATCCATCTGACGGACGCCGCACAGATGCAGCAGGTGGTATCCGATCTGGAGGCCACCCCCGGCATCGTGAAGGTCCGGGCGGACGAGACCATCTCCAACGGGTTTTTGACGGTGCGGAATGTGGCAAGCCTCATCAGCATCGCCCTCATTGCGGTGCTGCTGGTGATCTCGGTATTCATTATCTCCAACACCATCAAGCTCACCACCTTTGACCGGCGGGATGAGATCGCCATCATGAAGATGGTGGGCGCCACCGACGGCTTCATTCGATGGCCCTTCGTCTACGAGGGTCTGCTCATCGGCCTGATGGGCGCCGTCATCGCCTTTGGGCTGCAGTGGCTGCTGTATGAGGCCATTTCCAAGGGCATTGCCGGGTCCGATACCCTGCAGCTGCTGCGGGTGGTGTCCTTCCGGAAGATCTGGGGGCCGGTGGCCGGTGTGTTCGGTCTGGTAGGGATCCTGGTGGGCGTGGGCGGCAGCCTGACCGCCATCCGGAAGTTCCTGAGAGTATAAGGAGGAGTGCAGCATGAGTAAGAAAAAATGGTGCGGCCTGCTGGCCATTCTCATGGCGGTGAGCATCGTGTTCACCAGCGGCGCTCTGCGCCCGGTGAACGTCTATGCCGAGACCATCGCAGACCTGCAGGAGCAGTCGGAGGAGCACCAGAAGAAGCTGGAGGAGATCAACCAGCAGATCGAGGAGGCCGAGGCCAACAAGGCCGATGCGCTGGAGCAGAAAAACCTGCTGGATCAGCAGGCGGACATCCTCCGCAGCCAGATCTCCAACGCCCAGCAGCAGATCGATGCGCTGGAGGCGGAGCTGGCGGACAACCAGCAGAAAGAAGAAGCTCAGTACGACCTGTTCTGCCGTCAGGTGCGGGATGAGGAGGAGCGGGGGACCGCCTCCTTCTGGTCGGTGATCTTCAAGGCCACCAGCTTCAGCGATCTTTTGGGCCGCATCGACTTCATCAACGAGGTGGCCGAGCACGACCAGAGCGTCATCAACGACCTGCGGCAGCTGCGCCAGCAGATGCAGGCCGACCGGCAGGCGCTGGAGGAGCAGCGCTCCCAGCTGGAGAGCCGTCAGACGGAGCTGGACAGCCAGCTGGAGGCGGCGACGCAGCTCATTGCCAAGTACAACGAAACGGCGGACGGCCTGAACGATCTGGCCGCTCAGGAGAAGGCGGCCGCCGATGAACTGGACGCTCAGATCCAGGCCCGGAGAGAGGAGGAAAACCGGAACAACGGCGGCGATAACAGTGGAGGCGGCGGCGGTGGCGGCGGAAGCGGCTCCGACGAAACGCCCTCCTCCGACGGGTACATCTGGCCCTCGGACTGCCGGCTCATCACCTCCGGCTACGGCGGACGTGACCAGCCTACCCCCGGTGCCAGCACCACCCACATGGGCGTGGACATCGGCGCCTCCTACGGCAGCTACATCTATGCCGTGAAGTCCGGCACCGTAGTGGGTTCTAAGTACAGCTGGGGCGGCTACGGCAACTATGTGGAGATCGACCACGGAAACGGCAACTTCACCCTGTACGCCCACATGAGTGAGCGTCTGGTGGCGGTAGGCGAGCATGTGGAGCAGGGCGAGGTCATCGGCCTGTGCGGCTCCACGGGCATCTCTACCGGCCCCCACGTCCACTATGAGATCTGGGAGAACTACACCCGCATCAATCCGCTGAACCGTCTGCCGGGGTACATCCCCTATTGGTGGTAAGCGGCCTTTTCCCCACCTGCACCGCTTGGTGCAGGTGGGGAATTTTTTATGCCGTCTTTCTCCCGCCGCCGGGCCATAGACTGGTGGAAAGGGGGCGCTGTGTTATGGTGGGATATGTGCGATGGGAGGAGAAGCGGAAAAAGCTCACCCTGCGGCGCTGTCCGCTGGGAGACGGGGAGGTGTGCCTGCTGGAGGGCGGTGGGCGGCTGGATCGGCGGGTACAGCGCCGGGTGCGGCAGGCGGCGCAGGCCATGGCCGACGCCGGGGTGCGGTATGCGGCGGCACCGCCGGAGTGGGCGGCGCTGCTGCTTCCCCTTCGGCTCCCGGCCCCGGTGGCGCTGCGGCGGGCCATGCTGGGGCAGCTGGTGGACTGCGCCTGCAGGCAGCTGGGGCTCTGCCGGTCACAGGCCAGTGTGGTGCTGCGGGCCTCCCGGCCCGACGGGGCCGTTACGGAGGCGGCGGATCTGCTGGCCCGGCGGGTAAGGTATCTGTCGCCGCAGCTGGGCCGGGGACAGGAGGAGCTGCGGCGATCCCTGCGGCACCGGTACGGACTGGGAGAGGGCGGTCCGGCGGCGCAGCTGGCGGTATGCTTCGGCGCAGCGGCGGAGGGGCTTCCCTCCCTGCTGATCGGGGAGAGCCATCAGGAGATCCGGTATGTATGGGCCGAGCCGTGGTGGGAGAAAATGAAGCCGTGGGCAGCGGAGGAGCCGCTGCTGGCGGCGCTGCTGGCGGAGGGAAGCCTTCCGCCGGGTGCGGCTGTCCCGGTGTGGGTAGGACTTGACACCGGCGGGGAAAGAACTTATAATGCAGAGTGATATAGTGTCTGTACTATTTTTGTTATCGTGTTTATACTAATCTCGTGCGGCCATGCCGTATTTGTCAACAGAAAGGAATGGATTCCATGGTAAAAGAATTCAAAATGAGTCAGGAGCGGTACGACGAGCTGAAAAAGGAGCTGGATTACAGCAAGACCACCCGTGCCGACGAGATCGCAGAGCTCATCAAGGAGGCCAGAGGCTTCGGTGACCTGTCGGAAAACAGCGAGTACGACGAGGCCAAAAATGAGCAGGGCAAGCTCTACTCCCGCATTGCCGAGCTGGAGAACATCCTGCTCCACGCCGTCATCGTGGACGAGACGGACATGGATTCCGACAAGGTATCCATCGGCTGCCGTGTCACCGTGACCAATCTGGATAACGGCAAGACGCTGCCGGAGTACACCATCGTGGGCTCTCAGGAGGCCAACGTCATGGAGCGGAAGGTGTCGGAGGATTCCCCCTTCGGCAAGGCCCTGATGGGCAGCAAGGCCGGCAGTGAGATCACCGTGGAGGCCCCCAAGGGCGTCATCCGCTACCGGGTGGACAAGATCGAACGATAAGGAGACCATATCTATGGCACAGCAGAATCAGAATCAACAGGACCTGCGGGAAATTCTCCAGATCCGCCGGGATAAGCTGGCAGCCCTGCAGGAGGCGGGTATGAACCCCTTCGAGATCACCCGCTATGACGTGACCCATCACGCACAGGAGGTCAAGGACCAGTTCGACCAGCTGGAGGGGCAGACCGTCTCTCTGGCGGGCCGTCTTATGAGCAAGCGGGGCATGGGCAAGGTGTCCTTCTGCGATCTGAAGGATAAGTCCGGCCGCATCCAGATCTACGCCCGGAAGGACGAGATGGACGAGGAGGCCTATGACCGCTTCAGGAAATATGACATCGGTGATATCGTAGGCGTCAAGGGCGACGTGTTCCGCACCCAGAAGGGCGAGATGAGCATCCGGGCCCATGAGATCACCCTGCTGTCGAAGTCCCTCCAGCCCCTGCCGGAGAAGTTCCACGGTCTGACGGACAAGGAGCTGCGCTACCGCCAGCGGTATGTGGATCTCATTATGAATCCCGAATCCCAGCGGAACTTTGAGATCCGCAGCAAGTTCGTAGCGTATCTGCGCCGGTATCTGGACAATATGGGCTTCATGGAGGTGGAGACCCCCGTGCTCAGCCCCATTGCCGGCGGCGCCAACGCCCGGCCCTTCATCACCCACCACAACGCTCAGGACATCGATATGTATATGCGCATCGCTACGGAGCTGCACCTGAAGCGGCTCATCGTGGGCGGTCTGGAGCGAGTGTATGAGGTGGGCCGCATCTTCCGCAACGAGGGCATGGACACCAAGCACAACCCGGAGTTCACCACCTGTGAGCTGTATCAGGCCTACACCAATCTGGACGGCATGATGGATATTCTGGAGGGCATCCTCACCGGAGCCGCCAAGGAGATCCTGGGCACCTACCACATTCAGTGGCTGGGCCACGACGTGGATCTGACCCCCAGCTGGAAGCGCATCACCATGGCCGATGCTGTGCAGAATGTCACCGGCGCTGACTTCATGGCCATTGAGGGCGACGATGACGCCGCCGTGGAGCTGGCCAAGAGCATGGGCGTGGACATGGAGGGGGTAGCCCGGACGTGGGGCAACGCCCTGTACGAGACCTTCGACCAGAAGGTGGAGGAGACGCTCATTCAGCCCACCTTCATCACCATGTACCCGGTGGAGGTGAGCCCGCTGGCCAAGCGCAGCCCGGAGGACCCCCATCTGACGGAGCGGTACGAGATGTTCGTCTGCGGCTGTGAGATGGGCAATGCCTTCTCCGAGCTCAACGACCCCATCGACCAGTACCAGCGCTTCAAGGCTCAGGCGGAGAAGCGGGCCCACGGCGACGAGGAGGCCGACATGATGGACGAGGACTTCGTGCTGGCGCTGGAGTACGGTATGCCCCCCACCGGCGGTCTGGGCTTCGGCATCGACCGCTGCGCCATGATGCTCTGCGGCACCGACTCTATCCGGGACGTGATCCTGTTCCCCACAATGAAGTCCTTAGATGGTGTAAATAAGAAAAATGATGTAAATAATACAGCTTCTGAAGCACCTGAAAAAAATGTAAAAACTGAGTCTGAAAAGATTGATTTTTCTAAGGTAAAGGTAGAGCCTTTATTTGAGGAATTTGTTGATTTTGATACATTCAGCAAGTCAGATTTCCGTGCAGTAAAGGTTAAAGAGTGTGTTG
>OLVR01003116.1_pt1 | contig 11163 bp, 10 predicted proteins | sample 1673261 | NCBI WGS metagenome assembly OLVR01 (sample SAMEA3178938, study PRJEB25190) | human gut metagenome | biome: human gut; feature: human-associated habitat; material: faeces | place: Austria | collected 2013 | reverse complement strand
TCAGGTAGATCTGTGCGCTGTGGAGCAGTGCGCCGTGCTTGACGATGGACAGCCCCAGCCCCGTGCCGCCGATCTCCTTGGAGTGGCTCTTGTCTACCCGGTAGAACCGTTCAAATATCCGCTGCTGATGTTCGGTCGGGATTCCTATGCCTGTGTCTGACACGGTCAGGACTGCGTCTTTCTCCTCAGAGCTTAAGGAAACTGAGACGCTGCCGCCCTGGCGGTTATATTTTATGGCGTTGTCGCAGAGATTGTAGACTATGCCGCTCAATAACTGAGAAATACCATTTACAGCTACGTGCTGGCCGGAAAAGCTGACGGTTACGCCGGCCGCCTCGGCTTCAGGGGAGAGACTTTCTATAGTAGAGCTGACTATATCATAAAGATCTACCTCTTCTTTGATCATATCTTCGGCGCCTTCATCCAGATGAGAAAGATTTATTATATCTTCTACGAGCCTGACCATGCGCTGGGCTTCGTCATATATCTTAGTAGCGACCGGTTTGACGTCGCCGCTTTTTACCATGCCGTTTTTAAGCAGCTCCGCATATCCGGAAATGGAATGGAGAGGAGTCCTCAATTCGTGGGAAACGTTGGCGGTGAATTCCCGTCGCATTTGTTCTGAATTTTCCCTTTCGGTGACGTCAAATATCAGCAGGGCTATACCGGACACCGCATTACCTGACATGACGGGGCTTGCGCTGGCTTGATAATGTCCGTCATGTATATCTATGATCTTCTGAGATTGCTTGCCGCCGATGGCCGACGAAAGTATTTCCTGGAGGGCCAGACTGCGGTTGACAGTAAGGATATTTTTGCCGACGCAGAAGTTGTCGGTATCGAGAAGAGATACCGCCGCCCGGTTTATACTCAATATGGTGCACTTAGGATTCAGCAGTATCAGTCCTTCGCTCATACTGTCGGTTATAGCAGTAAATTCATCCTGTCTTCTCTGAAGTTCGCCTGCCTGACGCTTAAGCTGCTTCTGCTGGCTGTGGAGCCTCAGCAGGAGAGGAGAGAGCTCGTCATATCCTTCATTGCCCAGAGGATCATCCAGGTCGAGATCGTTCAGAGGCTGCACTATCTTTTTAGAAAGCCGCGAAGCGAGCACGAGAGAGAGAATCAAAGCGATGACGATTATTACACATACCGGCTGTAACATTCCGAGGATCAGAGTAAGAACGCTGTTTTGAATCATGGAAAGCCGCAGAACGCTGCCGTCGGGGAGCCTCTCGGCCGAATACAGCGATTTTTCCAGGAGAGTAGAGGAAAACCTCTCGCTTTCACCATAGCCGGTTTCAAGGGCTTCCTGGACTTCTTCTCTTTCGAGATGGTTTTCCATGGAACTGCTGTCAGACTTACTGTCAAACAGGACATTTCCATCGGCGCCTATAAGAGTTATCCGGTAGTCGTCTGTGCTCAGACCTTCAAAATAATCGAGCCCCTGACTGCTCACACCTCGTGCTGCAAGATCTGTCTGTATTTTGAGCTGGTCGTGCTGAACCTCGTTGAAATATCCGTAGAGAAAACCGAGGATAAGCACAAGACAGGCAATTAGCACTGCAAGCGCCACCAAGCAGATGGAACGGAAGATTCGTTTGGTCATAATTTGCCCTCCATTCTGTATCCGACGCCGCGGACTGTCTCGATATAATCACCGCAGGAACCTAGTTTAGTCCTGAGAGTACCGATATGAACGTCCACCGTTCTGGTTTCGCCGATGTAGTCTGACCCCCATATCTTTGAGAGAAGCTGATCTCTCGTGTACGCCCTTCCGGGGTTTTCCATAAAAAGCCGCAGAAGTTCATATTCTTTCAGCGTAAGCTGGATGCGTTTTCCCAGGACAGTGACTATGTGCTGGCTCATATCGAGGGCAAGATCGCCGATACACAGCGTCTTTGATTCTTCGGCAGGAGCAGAGCGCCGCAAGACTGCCTTGATACGTGAGATCATTTCCATCATTCCAAAAGGCTTTGTGAGGTAATCGTCGGCGCCCATGTCAAGACCTATCACCTTATCGTATTCTGTACCTTTAGCAGTGGCCATAATGATAGGAACGTGGGATGTCTTAGGGTTTGCCCGAAGTTTCTTCAATATAGTTATCCCGTCTTCACCGGGAAGCATGATGTCCAGCATTATGAGCTGAGGCTTTTTAGTCATGAGGGCCTCAAACATAGATTCGCCCTCGGCGAACCCTTCAGCTTCAAAGCCGGCGGTATTGAGGGTGTAGATCATGAGATCGCGTATGCTGCTGTCGTCTTCGACGCAAAAGATCATTTTACTTCACTCCTTCCATAAGTCCGGTGATTGAAAACAAGACCCATCCTGCGATATTTACTGCATGATCTGCGATTCGCTCGTAGTATTTGGTTATCATCAATAGATCAAGAGCATATTCGCCGTCGGTCTCAGGCTTACTGAATTTCTCTATAAGCATTGACTTGATCTTGTCAAAATATCCGTCTACCACGTCGTCGTATTCTATAACAGATCTTGCTATGTCGATATCTTTCTTGACGAAAGCGTCTATGCTTTCGGTAACCATCTTAATAGCAGCCTGGGCCATATCGCTTATATTGAATGTGTCTCCTGAAGCGGATATGTGAGCCGTGGTTATTATCTCTGCGATATCTGCAGACTGATCTCCGATACGTTCCATATCGGTTATCATCTTAAGGGCCGATGAGATAGCTCTCAGATCTTTTGCGACGGGCTGCTGCTGAAGCAGAAGCTTGAGGCAGAGATTCTGAATATCTTTTTCTTTCTGGTTGATCTGTTCGGAAAGGACTCTGACTCCGGCGGCCAGCTCAAAATCTCCGCTTGTCAGAGCCTTTGAAGACGTGGCTATAGCATTTTCGCAGAGAGCCCCCATTGTTATAAGCTCTTCGTTTAAGAGCGCAAGTTGTTCATCAAACTTTAGACGCATATCATCCAAACCTCCCTGTTATGTAATCTTCGGTACGCTTATCCTTAGGCATAGAGAACATTTCATCCGTAGGAGCAAACTCTACCATCTCTCCTAAGAGGAAAAAGGCAGTCTTATCTGAAATACGTACCGCCTGCTGCATATTATGAGTGACTATGATTATAGTATATTGTTTTTTCAGCTCGATGGCAAGATCTTCTATCTTTGCTGTAGAAATCGGATCCAGTGCGCTGGTGGGTTCGTCCATGAGAAGTACCTCTGGCTGAACGGCCAGGGCTCTGGCTATGCACAGACGCTGCTGCTGTCCTCCCGACATACCGAGAGCGGATTTTTTGAGTCTGTCCTTTGCTTCGTCCCAGATAGCCGCATCTCTCAGGGAGCGTTCTACTATATCGTCAAGTTTCGCTTTGGATTTGATGCCGTGAGTGCGCGGGCCAAAAGCGATATTGTCGTAAATACTCATAGGAAAAGGATTCGGCTTTTGAAATACCATTCCGACTCTCTTACGCAGAAGATTTATATCCATATTGCCGTAGATATCTTCTCCGTCCAGAGTAACTTGGCCGGTGATCTTGCATCCTTCGATAAGGTCGTTCATCCTGTTGAGACTCTTAAGAAGAGTCGATTTCCCGCAGCCGGAAGGGCCTATAAAGGCCGTGATCTCATTTTGCTGCATCCCCAGATTTATATTTTTAAGGGCCTGAAAATTGCCGTAATACAGGTCGAGATTCTCTACTTTAATTTTGTCCATTATTTTTGTCACCTCCCAATTTTTTAGCTACAAGGCTGGAAAGTCCGTTGATTATTATCACCACCACCAGCAAAACCACTGCGGTGGCGTAAGCCTGATTTATATATAACCCCTCTGTAGAGATGGAATACATGTGTACAGACAGAGTTCTCGTGGAAGAAAATACGCTGTCTGCAACTTCTGCCACCGTTCCGGCGGTAAATATCAGGGCCGCCGATTCTCCTACTATACGTCCTATGCCAAGGATTACGCCGGATAATATTCCGGGAACTGCGCTGGGCAGGACTATGCGAAAAACAGTCCTGAGCTTTCCGGCTCCAAGGCCGAAGCTTCCTTCCCTGTAGCTATCCGGGACGGCTAAAAGAGCTTCTTCGGTGGATCTCATTATGAGAGGCAGTATCATTATGCTCAGAGTCAGGGCTCCTGAAAGCAGTGAAAGTCCGAAGCCTACGAACTTGACAAAGAACAGAGAACCGAAGAGACCGTAGACTATAGAGGGTATTCCTGAAAGAGTTTCTGTAGTTATTCTTACCACTCCTACCAGTTTATTTCCTCTTTTAGCATATTCATTCAGATAAACTGCCGAAAATATGCCTATAGGCACTGCGAAGAGTAGCGACAGTGCGGCCATATAGAGGGTGTTTATCAGCGCCGGCATCAGAGAGACGTTCTCTGTGTTGTATTCCCATTGGAACAGCTCCGGGGTGAGGTAAGGAACACCCTTTGCCAATATATATATTATTACAAAGGCCAGTGCCGCGAGAGTTATGGCAGCTGCCAGGCACACGGCTATGAAGAGCAGCAGTGACTTTGGATCATGTTTGTATGCGTTCCATTTGTCACGAAATGTAGTTAAGTTAATTTGTTTCATTATTTACTCCTCCTTTTCAGCAACGAGAAGGAAAGGTTTATGATGAGTATGAACACGAACAGGACTACCGCTGTGGCGATGAGGGCTTCTCTGTGAAGATCTGTGGAATAGCCCATCTCCATGACTATGTTTGTAGTCAGCGTTCTGACTCCGTCGGTGATCTTTTCAGGTATCACAGTCTGGTTTCCCGCCACCATCATGACCGCCATGGTCTCTCCTATGGCTCTGCCTACTCCCAGCACCACGCTGGCAAAGATTCCGCTCTTGGCCGCGGGAACCACGGTGAAAAACACGCTTCTCTCGTGGGAAGCTCCAAGGGCGAGGCCGCCTTCGTAATAGCTCTGAGGGACAGCTCTTATGGAAGCCTCAGACATACTTATTATCGTAGGCAGTATCATAAGGCCTAAAAGGATGGAAGCCGTCAGCACGCTCATGCCTCTTCCTCCAAAAGTATCGCGGACGAAAGGGACTAATATTACCAGTCCGAAGAATCCGTATACTACAGAAGGAATACCGGCCATGAGATTAGTAGCGGGCTTCATTATCTTATACAGCCACGGCGGACAGAATCTGGCCATGAATACTGCGGTCAGTATGCCGATGGGAACTCCTATGACGAGAGCGCCTGCGGTGACATAGATAGAACCGACGATCATAGGCAGTATGCCGTAAAGATCGTTGGCCGGACGCCACTGGGTTCCAAACAGGAAATCGAAGATTCCTATCTCTCCGATGGCAGGTATTCCGCTGGCGAATAAGAACACACATATAAGAATAACCGCAACGATGGAAACGGTAGCGGCCAGCAGAAATACAAATTTCATTATAGTTTCTTTAGTATTTTTCATATAATACTCCTCATAAGACAAAGGCCGCGGAGCTTGCCCGCAGCCTTTGAATTATTTTTTACTCGCCGAGTACGTCGCTCCACACAGCGGATACTCCTGTAAAGATATCTTTGACTTGCTGGCTGGTCAGGTTTGTAACAGGGCTGTCGTTGTTGACGATCACTGCGATTCCGTCCAGAGCTATCACTGTAGGCGTGAGTCCTTCTGAAGTTTCTGAATCTTTCAGTTCACGTGATGCCATTCCGATGTCGCAAGTTCCATCGATGGCGTCAGTCATGCCCGAAGAAGAATCGCTCTGCTGAACTTCTATAGTGACGTTAGGATTCTTTTCAAGATAAGCTTCTTTGAGCTTTTCCATAACCGGTGCGATTGAGCTGGAACCGTGGATAACGACTTTGCCTGAATCCATGCTGCCTGCGTAGGCTGCCGCATCCTCAGCCACGGTGATGTATCCGTTATCTTCGAGAACTTTCTGTCCGTCTGCGCTCATGATGAAGTCGATGAAGTCCTGAGCGGCTTCGCTTAAACCATCTTTAGTAGCGATGTTGAAAGGACGGGAGATCTTGTATGAACCGTCTTTGATGTTTTCTACAGTTGGGTCAACTCCGTCTATCTGTATGGCCTTTACTGTATCGTTGAGAGATCCCAGCGATATGTAACCTATGGAGTAGAGGTCTCCTGCTACTGTAGTCATCATTACTGATGTGGAATTTGTAGTTACTGCAGTCTCGACTGTCTTGTCGACCTTTTCTCCGTTTGAGTCTTTTTCTTCAACTCCGAACAGTTCTATGAAAGCTCCACGTGTTCCGGAACCGTCTTCACGGGTTATTACGCCGATTTCTTTTGCTTTGTCAAAATCGCTTTCTGATGAAGTTTTTTTTGAACATCCTGTGAATACTGATACTGCCATTACAGCGATCAGACCGAGGGCTATTATCTTTTTTGTTTTTTTCATTTTGCAACTCTCCTTTGCAATTTATTTTTAACTGTTTTTGATTACAACTAAATGATACTATTGTAAAGTAAGATTCGTTATCGAAATAATGTAAAATAAATGTAAAATAAACTGACGTCGCCTGCTCTTGTTTATTTTTTACATTCGTGATAATATGAAGAAAAACTTAAAAAGAAAGAGGGCGTATAGACCATGGAAAAAAATCTTTTAAATGAGATCATTGAGAAGACCCGCGCGCTGATCGACGCACCTACTTGCAGTAAAGAGACAAAAGAAGCCGCGGTACGCTGGCTTGAGGCTGCAGGGACGGAAAGAGAAAAAGAAGAGACTGTAAGCTATATTGCCGAGTTGGAAGAGGATATAATGCCGATAGATCAGCTCATTGGATTTGCAGGTTCTGCGAAGGGAGAAGAATATTTCGGAGCTGACGCGGCTAAGGGAATAGCGGCGCATGCCAGAGAGATAAAGGCTGCCGGCGCAAAATACTGCGACTGTCCCGCATGCTCTGTAGTAGAAGATATTCTCAGAAAAAAAGAAGATATGCTCCGGTAATACCATAGGCCGGTATGCAGAAAAAGGACATTCTGAATCGTTCAAATTCGGAATGTCCTTTTTTATTGCCTATTCCAGGAACCCTCCGGCCAAGATGACTGCGATTCCCGCCAGAATACCGATGGCAGACAGCGCTCTGTTTGAGGACTGCATCACGTGGGGAGCAAGTTCAAAGATCAGAATATATATTATCATCCCCAGAGTCAGACTCATGAGGATACCTATTACGAAAGGCGTTATCATGAACCAAAGCGAGGCCATTATCAGACCTCCCGCAAATGTGGATAAAGCAACTCCGGAGATGAGAGATGTCCTGGTAGTTTTTTTCTCCTGCCTCAATGTCGAATATATCACCATGCCCATAGGTATATTGTGAAGTCCTACGGCGATAGCCATCATTACTCCCGAGCTCAGGGATTCGGCAGCGATGCTGTATACTGCCATCCCTTCTATCACGTTGTGGAGAATGACGGCTATAGAGGAAATGATACCTATGTGGATGACGTTTTCGGCTGTATAGCGGCGGTCTGCGCCGTGTGAATGATGATGTTTGGGGATAAAATGATCAAGAAGCTTTAAAAGGAGGACGCCCAATGCGATAAAAGTGATGATCACCCAAACATTGCCCCTTCCTAATTGTTCAAAAGCTTCAGGAATAAGTTCCAAAGCGGAAAGCGCCAGCATGGTGCCGAAGGCCGCAGATATGGATACCTGCTCAATGACCTTTGTGTTCCTGACGCAGCGGGCTACGCAGGCTCCGGCTATTATAAATATCCCCAGAAAAAAAGTTATCAGAATTTCCATATAAAAACCCCTGAATGAATAATTTGAATTAAATATTAACACTTTTGGAGCCGCATGTAAAGCGGCCGCAGATGTAAGACAGATATAAAAAATGACGAAAACTCCGAAAAACCTTGAGGAGCCATACACTGATTTTAACTTCCTTTATTATATAATGGTTTATTTTTATCATTAGTGACGATATCCGTTCGGAACGTTGACTGCCATCATAAAAAATGATTTCAGATATTATTGACAGCTGAATAGGAATCTTTTGAAATTGACGCGCGCTATGAAAGCCGTAATTTAAGCACATGATTGATTTTTTTGCAAATAACAACTTACATAACGGCGGATAAAAAGCAGGATTCTCTTATGAAAATTCTTTTCTTCCTCAGTAAAGAAAGTAACCTCAAGATTTATGTATCTTTTTAGTAAAATAAGGACGGGATTTCCCCGCTATATATTTCAAAGGAGGTCATGATATGACAGGAAAAACATACGGATATGTCCGTGTATCGACAAAGGAGCAGAAAGAGGATCGGCAGGTCATTGCTTTGCGGCAGTTTTCAGTACAACAGTCGCGGATATTTTTAGATAAGATAAGCGGCAAGGATTTTAATCGTCCGCAATACAAAAGACTGCTCAAAAAAATACAGACGGGAGATGTGCTGGTGATCTCATCCATTGACCGGCTGGGCCGCAACTATGAGGAAATTTTAGAACAATGGAGGATCATCACCAGAGAGAAGAGATGTGATATTGTAGTCTTGGATATGCCGCTTCTTGATACCCGGCAGACAGGCCGCGATCTCACCGGAACTTTTGTGGCAGACCTGGTTTTGCAAATTTTATCTTATGTAGCGCAAACCGAGAGGGAAAATATTCGACAGCGGCAGCAAGAGGGGATTGCGGCGGCAAAACTGCGGGGTGTAAAATTCGGCAGGCCGAGAATCGATTTGCCGGAAAACTTTGAGGAAGTGTTTAAGCTGTGGCAGGAGAGCGCCATCAGCCAGAGGCAGGCAGCTCACCTGCTGGGCACCAACCATAACACATTTGTGCGATGGGCCAGGCGGCGATTGGCAGATAATGCAGATAAAAATTAAGGGCTGGTACAAAAAATAAACCTTTTGTCCCGGCCCTTCTATTTGATCTTGAGTGTTAATGAACACTGATATTTTTACAATTTGAGTATAGCATGGTGATAGAAAACTGTCAATTTTTATCTGGGAAAAAAGGTTTGCTTATTGTCCCATACAAGGGTCATTATATGATAATATCCACTTTCTATTTGCTTATTATTGGGTCGAACTAATCCCGTGCCGGCACGGGATTGATTTACAAAGAGAGGAGGAGATTAAAGATTCAGTTAAATATCACAACCGACTATGCAATTCGGCTCATTGTACATTTGGGAATGAAAGGAGGTTTTGCTACTGCGCGGGAAATATCAGAAACGATGGAGATTCCCTACAGCAATGTACTGAAGATCGCACGCAGATTGGCAGCGGCAGAGCTTGTGACAACCAGCGTGGGTATTTACGGCGGTATTGCCTTGCGCAGGCAGCCGAAGGAAATTTCTCTGTTGGATATTATCCAAATCATGGAGAGCACGACTAAAATTAACCGATGTTTGGAAGCGGACAAATGTTGCAGCCGTTTTGCGACGGAAACTTGTCCTATAAGGGGTTTTTACTGTATCTTACAGAAAGAGATAGAGGACAAGCTTGCTGCAATTACGATCGCTAATTTATTTGGAAAGGATGATTATAATTGAAATTAAAAAAGACTGTGGCCATTCTGTTTCTTGTCTTTGCAATCATACTGTCGAATGTTACAGTGTTTGCAGCAGGCACGCCTGTGGCAGCTGCTGCGGGGATCGCCCCCCTCACTGGGCAGGAGCTGGTGGATGAAGGACTGATCGAGGACATCAATTTTGCCAATGCCATCGCGGATTCTATCAATGCCGACCCTGTATTTTACAGCGGCAAGCAAATGTCTGAATTTGATTCCCTGGAAGAAATACTCAATGACTATAACGGGATAATCAATGCCCAAAATAAAGGTATTGCCTCGATTGAGGGCTTCCACCATATTCGCAAAGCGAAAGAAGTGCATTTGGAAAATAACCAGATTAGTGATATTAGCCCAGTTGCAGACGGTCATACTGGTGATGATAAATATTATTATGGAACAGGCGAAGTTGGGAATTATAACTCTCTTAAACTCACTATTCAAAATAACCCTATTTTTACTTTTTCATCACAATTTGGTGGAAGGTTAGATTTTAATGACATAATTAAAGAAGATATATATCTTCCAACTAAACCGTTTATTTTCATTTCCTCAGGAGAAGAACCAAATTTTACAGCTTCTTTTCCTATTCCTATCAGATTTGCAGATAAAGATCAACTTGTAAGTATTGATGAAATGGGAGCGTACTTTTTAGATGGGTTTTATATTGATAGTAATAATGTCGATCAGAAGTGTGCACTGACAAATGGCGTGCTTAATGCATCAAAACTAAACTCTGAGCATCTATTTGAAATTACAGGGCTTTCAAATACAGGGGCGGGCATTGGCTCTTTTGGAACAGCAGACGAAAATGGAAAATATTCTACCTGGGTATCAAGTAACAGAAATGTAACAGAAATACTCACAACCGTTAAATATGCATTATCAGTTGACGTTTCCATCTACAGTGAAATCAAACTCACTAACGAAATCAAGACCAACCACACCGTTACCTTCACCAAAACCAGTGAGGATGGCGCCAAGCTGCCGGGCGCAGTATATGAGCTATATCAGGAACTGCCGGATGGCGACGCTCTCAAAGGTACATATACCACCGGCCTGGATGGAACTTTTACCGTTCCGGCAGATATTTTGAGCGACGGCGCCTTCTACTTCTTAGAGAAAACCGCACCCGCAGGCCATACGGTCAACCCGCAGAAGGTGTATGTGAACCTTTCCAGCGGCACAGTGGAAGTCACCGCCAACGCTGGAAAAGAGATCACTACCAACGACGGGCAGAATCAAAATACCGTTACCATTGACGGCAAGTGCACTTTTGCCTTGGGCGGCTCCTACACCGACGATCAAGGCGTGGAGCACTACAACGACGACATTCAGCTCAAAGTCACCCCGCCCACCGGCGGCGCTCTGAAATCTCTGACCGTGAGTCGCACGGCTGGAAAAGGCACAGCCGATACGCAAACCTTTGATAAGGAAGCGGACGCGCTGGTATTTATCAAAAATGCGGTGAAAGAATACGCCAATGTGGAAATTTCCGCTGAATTTGAAATGAATGTAAGCGCCAGCCAAAGCGACGCTCCTTCCACCTCGTTCAAAATCACCAAAGAGGTCATAGGCGGAGAGGCCGAAGTTTTGCACATACCGGGCTTTGCGGACATCGGGGAGGACCGGGATGGAGTCTTCCCAGCCGGCCAGCTGCTCCTCGCTTACCTCGATCGGGGC
>OLVR01003111.1_pt1 | contig 11171 bp, 10 predicted proteins | sample 1673261 | NCBI WGS metagenome assembly OLVR01 (sample SAMEA3178938, study PRJEB25190) | human gut metagenome | biome: human gut; feature: human-associated habitat; material: faeces | place: Austria | collected 2013 | reverse complement strand
CACAGAACATTTGCTCCGCATTGCGAAAGTGTTTGAAGTCTCCACAGATTTCCTGCTGGGGGAAGTCAACACGCCCGACCGGACAAATTTTGATATTGAAGAACTGGGCCTGTCGGTGCAGGCGGCGCGGAATCTGTACACCGGAAAAGCCAATGCAGAGATCGTCAACCGCCTTTTGGAAAGCCCTCGCTTTGCAGAAGTCACCTATATGATTGAGCAATATTTTGACGATACGCTGGCCGCCGGTTTCGCCGGACAGAACCAGATGCTTACTACTCTCAGCGCCATGCTGCGCCGAAACAATAAAACAGACGCTGCGGTGCAGGCGGCCAGAACTGTCAACCGGCAGAAAGTTCCCGTATATCAGGCAGACCTGACGATGATACAGAACACATTTATGGCGGCGCTGCGGGAAGTGAAGAAAGAGATCGGCAACGATTTCACAGCAGCGCAGTCCTTGACCAAGGGCATCACTCAGCAGATGTTTACCGAACTCACCAAAGGGGCGGATGTTCATACTCCGACCATCACGCCCGAAATGATTTCCGCCGCCGTCACCCAGAGCGCAGCGGGGATGGACGGTGTGCAAAAGGAAGCATTAGACAAGTTCGGTCAGGCGCTGACGGAATTTCTCCAATCCACCTTAGACCACGCGCAGGAGAAGCAAAATGCCGACCCGGAGCAATGAGCAGCTGTGCAGACTGGCACAGAAAGGGGATACGGCTGCCCGTGACATTCTGCTGGAAAAGAATCTGGGATTCATCCGAAAAATTGCGCTGGAGCAATACCGAAACATGGGGCTGGATGAAAATGATATTGGAATTGATTTGGATGATTTGATGCAGGAGGGAAGTATCGGCCTGCTGAACGCGATCCCTTTGTTTGATGCCGGACGGGGCATGAAATTTCTGACCTATGCAGCACCGGCGCTCCGCAACGCCATGACGGACTGCATCCGCGCCGCCCTCGGTTTATTTGAGCAACGGATGGTGGATAAGAAAGACGGCCCCGGCTTCCAGAGAGTATATCTGGATGACGTTCTCTCAGAGGATGAACGGATGCTGCGGATCGAAGCCATAGCCGACCCTCACACCCAAACGCCGGAGCAAATCTATATCCAAAAAGAGCAGCTGATAGAATTGTATGCGGCGCTGGACAAGCTGACAGCCAGAGAGCAGACCTATCTGCTGTACCGCTATGGCTTTACCGATGGAATCGAGCACCCGCTGATCGGCGCGGCGCTCCATTTCCATCTCAGCGAGAGCTGGACAAAGAAGGTGGAGGGCGAGGCGATGGACAGCCTGCGCGGAAAGCTGCCGTGGTGGTTCTGATACGATGGGAAGCAGCGGCTGACGGGGGCTTTGATATACCTTTGTTCCGCAAATGACACGGCTGACAGACAGTGCTTGCCCGCACCGCCTGCCAGCCTTTTTCTGTCGCTTATGCTGCCCCGCAAGGGGCAACCTTTCCCGCCAGAACGCCGCAACTGTGGCCACACTTTTCAGGGTGTGCTACAATTCCGGCTGCCATCTGCTCCACAAAGGTATAACACACTAGACTTTCCTACGGAAAATCGTGTGCCACGAAACCGCCGGTTTCTTTGGATTCTTCCGGTCAAAGGGGAACACTATCCCCTCTGAACACCCCAGACAAAGGAGAACGCTGTTCCCTTTTGGAATCCCCTTGCCAATAGGGATGCTACCGCCCTATTGAATGATTTAGATAAAAAACAAAATAAAGCATAGTTCGCCAGCACACCGCTATTCTGTCATTACCTTACACAGACATCTTGTAACTTTTTCGTTAAGCCTATTGACTCTGATACTTCGGAAGAGATATAATATAGTTGCTACTTAGCGAGCCTAAATAGCAAAGCTAAAGAGAGGCGACGATATGAATAACAAATATGTCCAGCAATTCAAAAAAGGCTCTCTGGAAATGATACTTTTATGCCTAATCGGACGCAAGGAAACTTATGGATATGAAATTATAACTGAATTGAACAATAGTGCGTCTGTTTTGGGATATGCGAAAGAGGGAACCATTTACCCCATTTTGTATCGTTTGCAGGAAGCAGAACTAATCAAATGCCGATTGGCTCCGGCTGCGGCAAATGGCGGCTCAAAAAAGTATTATTCTTTAACGGATAAAGGCAGGAATGTACTTGATGAACTAATCTTATTTTGGTCAAGCTATGAAAACTGCGTAAACGGCTTTATAGAAAGTTATCAACAAGCGAGGGTATCCAAATGAAAGAACAATATATCAAACAGGTTGAAAAGGAACTATCTTTACCACGCAAAATGAAAAAAGAGGTTGTACGTGACTTGAATGAAGTTTTTGCGTCTGCTATGGAGCATGGAGAAACAGAGCAGCAGATTATCCAGCGTTTGGGGACGCCAAAAGAATTTGCAGACAGCACCGCAGAACAGTTTGGCATTGATAACACCAAATCGAAAAAAAGGAACGGTATCATTTCTACTCTTGCTGCGCTTGTTATCGCGGCTGCTGCCTTTTCGGTATATGCTGTTACACAATCAGGAAAAGTACCAGAAGGAGCAATCGGACAAGCCGACGCGACAACAAATATACAGATTGAGGGCGCGTTTGCCTTTGATATTTCGCAAATCCTTTTGGCTATTGGGTTTGCAGCAACAGCTATTGCTCTTTTGTTAATTATCCGAACCATACACAAAAACAGGAGGTAACCAATGAAGAAATATATTTCTGTATTCACAATCATGATTATGATTTTTTTGGCTGCGTGTTCTAATCAAAATACCTCATCTACACCGACAAGCAATGAGAACAATACGCAATCTAATAGTGTTACAAAATTGGACGAGGGTGTTTGGCCTGAGAATGAGTACACAGAGGGGCTTCCTGTTGCGCCTGGTACGGTTGCATGGGCTACACTTGATACAGAACATGAGAATTGTAATATCAACCTTACCGGTATTAGCGAAAACGACTATAACGAGTATATGGAGCTTTTGAACCAAGAAGGCTTTTCCGTAATTGAAAATGTGTCAGAGGAAATCGAGGGAGAAAACTATGTTTCTATCGGGACACTTTTATCAAACGACGAAAAGTGGTTAAGTATCAGCTACATACCCAATAGTCTAACTATCTACATTTCCTTTGACAATAACTGAAAGAGATCACGGAATAGCAAAGCCAGCCGAGCCAGCGGGCGGTCAAGATGAACGGCGCAAGCGCCGCCGTTGACAGCCCCGCCCGCCTTTGCAGATAGGCAATCAAGGGGCGACAGCAAGGAGTGCTGCCGCCCACAGTATTATCAGAGAGGGAGAATTCTATGAGAAATCGGATTGTAAAAGTGACAGAAGTTGTAGTCAGAAGCGCTTTTTACATCATCTCAAACTATGTATTTGTTAGCATGGGACTATCATTTCATACTCAATGGATTTCAATTCTATTTTTGCTTTCAATGGTATGGTCTACTATTGATTACGGAAAGTCCATAAATGAAATAATCGAAAAAAAGGTAATTGCTGAAATACTATGTATATGTTGCATTGCACTGAGTATAGCGATGGCATATTTTGTGGGATATATTCAAGGAGCATTCGTTTCCCTCTGAAAATACAGGGCCACAACTTTCCGCTTAATATATCAGTATGGAACAAGTTATCAAAAAGTCATGAATGCTCGTAGCTCACCGGCCCGGCCAGCAAAAGCAGTAAATCTGAAATTGATTTACTGCTTTTTTGCTCAATAGACTCTTAAATCATCTGAAAATATTTCAACGCATCCCTGATCGCCGCTTCCTTCTCCGGCGGACATTTTGGCACTTTGGCATCTTCCTTCTTTGACAGGTTATAATTTTGCCCCACATCCAGCCCGCACTTGCGCTTTATCTGTGAGATGTACAGGGAAGATACCTTCAAACCGGTATGCTCCAACACATACGCCTTGATCTGCTCATAAGTCGCGCCCTTCTGGAAGCCGGACATATCCATATCTTCCAGCGAGAACTCCACCCGCACCTTCTTTGAGTCGATTTCTCCCTTGGAAAGCAAAACAACCGTCTCAACGTGGCAAGTATATCACCATCATATCATAAGCGTTCTTTTTTTATCTATCTAGTTCTATGATGATACCACAATCTGCACTTTCTTTCAATGTTTTGCATTTTAGTTATATTCGCTTCTATACCCGTACGCAAAAAACGGTGGCAGATGGGTGGCAATGCCACCCATTCAAAAAATATATTGCATTGCTTCTATAATATACGTTATCAGAACATTGAAAAATGACCACAAAAAAAACGATTCTTTTCGCCGCGTAGCTGCGGCGTTTCTTTTTTTGCCCCGGGAGCTCCCCGGGGCTTTTTTAATTTTTCACTGGCGATTGCACCATTCCTGCAGAGCCTTGACCATAGCAGAAGGATTGCTGATCACACCGTCAACCATCGTGCCGAGCTTTTTCTGCATCGCTCGGATGGTCTGTGGCCCGATGTAGCCGTCCGCGGTTACTCCTGCCCATCTCTGCATGGCCTTGATCAGATCGGAGCCGCCGGACAGTTTATCAGACCATTCGGCCGCCGCGATGCCAGCGCAGTATTCTTTGTTAGCTGTTGGCTGATCGCTGATCACGCCGTCTACTCCGGTTTTAAAAATCTCCTGCAAGCGTTTGGTCAGCTCCGGTCCCCATACTCCATCAACCGAAATCGCTTTTACGGTCGATTCTTCTTTCGGAGCTGCTCCGCCGTAAGTGCAATACTTAGTATGGCAGTTAATCCAGCCAGCGCCAGAGAGCAACCGTCCCCAACTCGTATTCTGGATTTCCGTCACCGTATAGCTGCCCTTATCCCGGATTACTCCGACGATTTTACTGTCTGCATCTGGTGCACTTCTAATATTAAGCGCTGCATCGTTGACTTTATAGATTCCAGGCTCGTATTTCGTATTTTCCGGCTGCTTCGGCGTGTTGGATGCACCGCTGATCAACTTCTTGAAGCGACCCCAGTCATCCCTTTCCATAATCTGGCTAGGGCAGTGCTTGCTGCAGATATCATAGTGCCGATATACCCTGGATGCCGGGATTCCGGTTTTTCTCATGATCTCCTTGACCACCGCAACGGTATTACGGAAAGCCTTCTCATAGTCATATCCGCTCTGCACACACATTTCCACGCCGATGCTGCTCCGATTGCCATAGCGTCCAAACAGGTTAGCACCGCCATAGTTGACTCCGACGTGCCAGCATCCGCGGTTATGCGGCGCGGCCTGGTAGGCAGTGTCGCCATCATCAACGTAATAGTGGGCAGACATATTGGACAGCTCACCATTATGCTGCGCTTCTGCGTGTGTGCGGGCATCGGCACCCGCTCTGAAATTATCTGTGTTGTGGACTACAATACACCGCGGATCGTTCTCTTCGTAGGTGTTCTGGTTGCTGATAAAAGATCTGTCAATTCTCATGATACTTCCCTTTCTCCGGCAGATTTGCGCCGGCGCAAAAAAGGACGGTTGTTGGCCGCCCTCACTCTGATTTCTGTGTCTGCTTGATAATCTGATTCACATAATTGCTCAGCCCCGCCACAAGGATGCCCTGCGTGACCGCTGTAAAGACTGCCATCGCCGCCTGCTGGCCGGTTCCGACCTCGCTGGTAGCCAGCACCCAGATGGCACACAGTACGATACTCACGCCGCCGAGAATCAGAGGGATATACTTATCCTTTACAGCCTGCGCCTGTTTGAGTGCCATGCCAAGAAAATACAGGGCAACAGCCACAACGATGAGTTCCGGTTTCACATAATTCATAATCTGTTCCATATTTTTTATCCTTTCTGCTCTAAGTCATTGATTCTGTGGTTGGCAACTTTGATCTGCTCTTCTTGTACTTTAAGTTCCTGTTCCAGAGCATACGTTCTTTCTACTACATTATTATGCTTATCGACCCGTTTCGTGAGCTCTTCCAGCTTGTATTCCATCAGTGCCCGTGTCTTTTCCTGCTGACTGTGGTTACTGATCAGGCAGACCACAAGTGTAACGGCGGCACTGATGCAGGCTGATATGATTGTTTCCATATGTTTTTTAGTTCTCCTTCTTTTAAATTAGCAAAATCTTTCTTCGGTGCTACTCCACCGATTCCTTTGCTTCCAGATCTGCAGTATACTTATCATACTCATCCCAGATGTCGTTCTCGAATTTGTCAACAACATCATTGATATCCTTTTTATTGGCACGATACTTTCTACCGTTGTTGATGTAGCGATTGATGATTGGAACATCCGGATGTTTTGCATCCATATTGGCGTCCATAGACACAACGGTCTCGCCGTCAACTGTGATGATTCCAGAATAATGAATGTCCTTTGTGTAAGTTGCTGATACTGCCATATTTTTGTCCTCCTAAAAATTAATTTGTATCTCCAGAGATATTATCTCTCATGGATTCAAGTTCACTTCTTAGATCCGCAACCTCTACTTCAAGGTTCGATCTTCTTTCTTTTTCGAGCTGTAGCTCATGCGTTATTACCGCAATCAAATTGGTATATACCATACTATAGGTATCAATATAGCCATCCTCAGTGTTCTTTCTGTCGTGGTGTACCAGATCCAGCTCGTCTTCTCGGATTCCTAGTTCTCGCATGGCTTCTACGACATCCTGTGCGACGAATCCATAACAAATGCGCCCATCACCGTCAATCATCCGATACTGAACTGGTTTTAAGCGATCGAACAGCTCTGAATGAATATCCGTCTTATTGATCTTGCTCTCACCGAGTGGAAATATGTTTGTTTTGGCGCGGCGATCGGATGTGACCTGTGGGGAGTTTTTAACAATCAAACGCTCCCATACTCTTCCACTATCTCCTAACATAATCTTTTCGGAGTACGCCTTGGTCGGTGCGAACGCTCCAGTATACACTCCTCCAGACCAGCCACAGCCATAAAATTCGATCTCTGCCTGATAACCTTTCTTCTTTGATTCAAGAATAATGCTACCGTTACCAATATCGAAGTTTGCTCTGTTGTTGGCATCCGAGTAAGTATTTACAACAAAAGAATCGTCAACAGCTCCGGCTATACAGCTTCCAGAAGAACTTGATGTCTCCAATACAGATTCGTGGACACCTTTAATATCTACATATTCGCTCTGGATTGACAGAGCCGCATTGCCGGATTTTGTTTCAACCAAAATCTTACCGACACCGCCACATAACTCAATAACCGCATCTTTTGCGTTCTTTCCAAGCTGGATCAACTTATCACCATAATATGCGAGTGTCGTTCCTGCCCGGTTAAGAATCTCAAATGCTGATGCTGAAATCTTAGTCCGATAGCCAGACCAAGATCCGCTGGTTTTATTACCAACTTCCAATCCGGTCCCATCAGTAAACTGCATAAAGTTGGTGGCTGTTTTTGCTGCTTGTAAAGGATTCGCATTAATTGAACCAGATGGTAAAGAAGCTAATTTGGTTGATGTCCACGTCACTGTATATGGACCAGAACCTTGAGCATAGTTAAATACTCTCAGCTGTCCATACGGTTCACTTAATCTTGTTATAAGGCCCCACGTTGAAGTAGTTTTTTTATAAATCCATAACGACCATCCGCCTGAAGATCTTAGGAAATCCAATCCAGGATCTGCGTTATTTGTAGAGATAAAACTAAACTGGACATCTGTTGTCTCAAAACCTCTGCCACCAAGTTTAAATGTTGTTGGATGATTTGCATACGAACCTGTGATCTTTATTGTAGCAAATTCGACATAAAGATTTGACTCACCGTTTCCATTTACCGTATGCACTACCTGATTTGCGTCCTTACCTGCAGCGCCCTGTGGACCTTGAGGACCTGTTGCGCCGGTTGCACCTTTATCTCCCTGAGGACCTTTATCGCCTTTTACACCTTGAGGACCTTGTGGTCCCTGAGGACCAGTTGCTCCTTTATCCCCTTTATCTCCTTTGGCACCGGTATCACCTTTATCCCCTTTACTTCCCCGATCACCGTATGATCCAATGATGCAAGGCGCAGTTGTACTCGCCACGGTTCCGTCGGTATACTTCACAACCTCATAATTCCAAAGATACTTCTTAGCCGCAGACACCGACTGGACAGCTGTTGTCCATCCACTCGTCGCCGTTGTAACTCCGCTGGAAGATGCCGTTGCCAGGTAATAATTGACTACTGATCCAATACTCTTTCCATTGGTGCCATTTGCACCATTGGTTCCCATACGGCCGACACTATATATCGTGGATGTTGTGTCGTCAGTGTAAGTGATGATTGTACGTGTCCACAGATACTGCCCCGCGGATGCAGATGGCACAGACCCAGACCATGTGCCAGTTGGAACTGTTGTTCCGGAAGTTGAAACCTGGTATGCAACAGATGTCGATTTAACCCCCTTACCCGTATCACCCTTATCACCTTTGGCTCCAGCCTCGCCTTTGATTTTCGCCCACTTATACATTCCGACACTTGTAGGATCATCTTTTGCATAGTCCACGCATGTTCCGATATAAGCGCCAATATCCTCACCACTGTTCCCGGTGAATGTCTTCCCACCGTCATTACTATATTTGATGTGCAGATAACTGGTTTTCCCGTCTGCTCCATTGGTACCTGAAATTCCCTGTTTTCCCTGTGGCCCCTGCGAACCTTCCAGCTGCTGCCAGCTGTACTTCTTCGGATCATCCGAATCCGTCTGTGTAAAATCCACATACGTTCCAATGTATTTTGACGGTGTCTCTGTCATCTGAGACGCATAGGTCGGATTCGAAACCGCAGAATATTTGATGTGAAAATACGTCGTTTTTCCATCTTTTCCGTCAGCGCCTTTGGGTCCCTGGATTCCCTGATCACCCTTATCGCCCTGCAGGCCGCGCAGTCCTTGCTCGCCCGGATCTCCCTTATCTCCTTTCGGCCCCTGAAATTTGCTCCAATGATACTTCGCCGGATTGGTGCTGTCAGCCTTGGTAAAATCCACGTATTGGCCTATATACGTTTTATCGACGGCGTTGGTTGTCGAAAAGCCTGTCTTTCCATCCGCGCTTGTTGCATAAGCGATATGCAGATAACTGGTTTCACCATTCGCACCGTTTTCTCCAGGGGTTCCATCGGCGCCGTCCTCTCCGTCATCGCCCTGAAATTTTCGCCAGGTGTACTTGGTCGGATCTGTACTGTCCTCCAATATATAGTCCACGTAGGTACCGATATATTTTCCTGTATCCTTCCGCAACTGATTTGCTGTCGGGTTCGGAACATCAGCATATCTCACATGGAAGAAACTAGTCAGACCATTCTTTCCGGGCTCTCCCGCAATTCCCTGCTCTCCAACAACCTTTACCCAGGTATAGATGCTCGGGTCTGTAAGTACCGGCTGTTTTGTCGTCTGATTGTATGCGATACCCATGTATGTCTTTCCAGCTGATTTGAGCGATATTCCGCCGCCCGTTTCCGTATCAGCAAACACAACCCAAGTGTAAAACGTCCGGTTCTTTGCCAGTTTTTCAAACTGTGCAGCCAGGCTCTCCATCTTTTCTGAAATTCCACTCGATTTCAGCTTGTATTCGCCCAGCGTTGCCGTGTACTCATCATTGCAAATGGAGGACTCCAGTTTCATGATTCTTGCAGACAAATACAGTTCTCCGGCATCATCTACAATGTTCACTGTATCGCCGATCTTGATTCCATCCGGCAGATACGCCAGTTCCACTTCGTAGGATACGGCTGCATCATAGATCTTTTTCAGCTTTGATACGGCACGATTGCACAACTCTGACTGACTTAACGTATCATAGGTGTAAGTCTGGACAATATGACCGGTTCCATTTCCTTTTTCGGAAAGATACCGGCTCCATTTGGCCACTGCGCTCCGGGAATAAATCGTACTGCCGGACAGATATATATCGCCGTCATCATACTTATACCCTTTCAGATTGATCGGCGTTTCACTGTCTTCCGGATATCCGCCGGTAACGGAAAGTGCCGTAGCCAGATCTTCTACTGAACTTTTTACAATGATATTTTTCACTTCCCGGTTGATCCGAAGTTCTCGCCCCTGATCTACGCCGCGCTTCTTATGCAGGTTGATATATTTGTGCTTGATTTTCAACCGGTCGATTTCAAAAGTATAGGAAACTTCCGCGTCAAACTGCGTGGCAACGCTCAAAATACGCTCAGAAGCGGTGGTCTCACCCTCCCAGGACAGTTTCCGGTTATAATTGCTGACCTCATTGATTCCAATTTCAAAGCCGGAATCGTCGCTGAATTTTTCAACATAGTAGCTCGCTGGATATGCCTTGTCTGCTTTGTATTCGCCAACTGTCTCGTTCAGGAGATCCATACCGGCATCCTCGGCATAGATTTCTACTTCCTGTTTGAAAATATTTTCTTCGCTGGTAATGATCGTATAAAATTCCTGCTCATCGCCATTCTTCCGAAGAATATAATTGCCAACAGAACCATACTGTTTCGCATCATTCCGCGTGCTCGCCGTGTAATTCAGCGTAAATTCTAGTGTAGCAACACCTGCTTCCACCTCTTCTGTTTTCAGATCATCAGAAATGTACAATCCCTTCGGTAGCTCTGTGCTTGCCTGCCCAAGGACATTCATATGTCGGTCCGCAAAATATAAAATCATAGAAACACCTCCCTGTATTTCATTGTGTATGTTGGCTGTGTTGCCCAGTCCGATGCAATGCATTGGATCTGATTCATTCCAGGCTGCAGGCAAAAGTTCTCCCAATCGTTGCCCAACGCACCAAGATCCTGTCTCGGAAGTCCCTGTAACATGACCTCTCCATTGCTACAGTCAGCTGTCAAAACCTGATTTACCGAAAATTTATTCGGAATATCACGCCATTTTTCTACATTGTCAATTCTCACGAAGATGCCGCGGAAATAATTTCTGGTGACAAGCTGATTTCCTGTATTTCGACTTCCCCACTGTCCCAAATACAATTTCACTGTTGCCACTTTCACATCTTTTAATTCTGGAACTGTAAATTCCGGATAACTGCCCTTCCAGAAAAAACGTATTTTCTCTCCATGTTTCATCATGTCGCTTGCGCCATACGTTTGGCTGTATGGGTTTGCATCTTTTCGATGGCAAGGTTCAAAAGTATATGTTTTGACGATACGCGGGCTTGTACTTCCACACCAGTGCGCCCAGCTTATCCGGGTCCAGATTGGGG
>OLVR01003110.1_pt1 | contig 11180 bp, 10 predicted proteins | sample 1673261 | NCBI WGS metagenome assembly OLVR01 (sample SAMEA3178938, study PRJEB25190) | human gut metagenome | biome: human gut; feature: human-associated habitat; material: faeces | place: Austria | collected 2013 | reverse complement strand
AGCTGGATTTGAACCTGGAAATGTATAAGTTCCAGCACTTATATTGTCTGTCATTTCTTCTGTTAAATCTGCATACACATTTTCATAATAGCCAAATTTACCTTTCTTGGCATCATACTCTGCTCCAATTGTATTCTGTTTCTTGTTTTCAGTTATTGCAAAATTAACAAAGTCATTTCCAACTTCCTCAAATTCCAGATAATACGGTGACTGTGCACCATCTGCTGAAGCATCAAAAGACTCTATATTTTCTCTATATTTATTAGGACGACTGGAATCAGCATCAACATTCTTTCGAATCGGATAATATTTCTGTTCTTCTTTCGTATAATCTCCGGTTCCTGTTGAATTTTCCCGATAATTTCCATTTATGGAAACAGTATCAGTTCGCGTCTTTCCAGTTTTTATGTCTGTGAAATCCACTTTTGTCCATTCATCTTTATTATCACTGCTGTCAAGGAAATATTTTTCATTATAGTTTGTATAATTTAGCGGATAGACCCCCACAGAATCTCCGCATAAGCTGCGAATGTCCTTAATACCAGTACTTTTGCTTGCATCAATCTGACCATTTTCATCTAATTTTACATTTGTTGCAAACTCTCTGCGGAGTGTTTCATTCGGAAGTTTCTCCAAACCATCCTGAAGACTTGAAAAATGGATTGCTTTCTGTTCTATGGAAATAAGAATTTGTTCCATGCTCCTCAAGGTATTTTTTTCTGCGCTTAACCTCAAGCTGAACACATTCCCATATTCGCTTGGAAATGATAGCATCGTGGTCATCCTATACATAAAACATCTGGATTTCTCCTTTGTTCGATGCCCGCTTTTTGGTAAGAAAATCCACTGTATAGCTTTTCTGCAGCAATGCATCCCCTTTGTACTTTTCATTACAAAGCATCCCATTGATAGTCCCGCTTTCCCATGTTGTTCCCGTCACCGTTTTCACGCCTAGGTAATCAAGCAGCTCCCCAATCCTTGACGAGCCGACATTCAGCAGATAAAGGTCAAAAGTCAAACTGACAATTTCCGCTTCCTTTCGGTTCACAATTAAATCTCCATATTCGTTTTTGTCATAACCGAGGAAGCGGGATGTGGTAATCATCACTTTGTTTATATTTATGCCCATGCTTTCTGTCAATGCTGCAATAGAAATGGAAAACACCTATCAAATTAATAAAAATGACAGCAATATTTCTTATATTGATTTATCATCATATTTTAACGATTATCAAGGTTGTTTTGTCCTGTTTGATGCAACTACCGACAGTTGGCAAATTTATAACAAAGTAATGGCACAAAAACGAATTTCACCGGATTCGACATATAAAATATACAGTGCCCTGTTAGGTTTGGAAAACAGATATATAACTTCGGCTTCAAGCGAAATGACATGGAATGGGCAAGAATACCCTATTGCAGAGTGGAATGCCAATCAAAACCTTACTACAGCATTTCAAAACTCTGTCAATTGGTACTTTCAATCATTAGACCAAGCTGCCGGATTAAAAACTTTAGAAGACTTCTATACATATATTAATTATGGCAATCATGACCTGTCAGGTGGTGTTTCTTCCTTTTGGGCAGAATCTTCCCTCAAAATTTCTCCTATTGAGCAGGTCGAAATGCTCCAACGACTGTACATCAATGACTTTAATTTTGATGCAGATAATATTCAGACTGTAAAGAATGCCTTATTACTTTCTTCCACTGCTGACGGTAACCTATACGGCAAAACCGGAACAGGAAATATTAATGGAGAGAACATAAGCGGATGGTTCATTGGCTATGTCGAAACTTCAGATAATACATATTTCTTTGCCTTAAATATCGGAGCCACTGAAAATGCTACCGGAAGCAAAACATCTGATATTGCTCTATCTATATTATCAGACATGAATATCTGGTATTGAAAAAAGGTAAAGGGTCAAATGAAACACTTTGACCCTTTACCTTCTGTCTTTTTATAATCCGTCTCATAAACGAAGCAAAGCCAATGTGCAGCTATCATTGCAATAAGTATACCAGCAACACATAGTAAAATCTTAACTTCTCTTGATTACTCCTCTAGGATATTAAATGCTATTTCCTGTGCTTTTATCCCACTAATTTCATTCGAAGAATCATCATCTAAATATATAGCAAAATATATATTAGTATTTTCTTTTTCGACAAAACCGATGAACCATGCTGTACCGTCTGTTCCCGTTCCTGTTTTTCCATATATTTTTTTTGAATCACTAGCCTCAAGTAACATAATGCTTTTTAGAATTTCTATCTCTGATTTTGTATATATAGTTTCCCCTTCCATAATCTTATGCAAAACTTCCACCTGCTCTATTGGAGAAATCATCAAAGATGATTCAATCCAAAAACCATTAAGTTCTGGAAAAGAGTTCACACCACTTCCACTCCATTCAGATATGTCACAATTTCCATAATCCAATTTGTTTAATTCCTCTTGAATTGTTTCTTGTCCCACCTCATCTATTACTTTTCTAAAGTACCAAATGCAAGAACTTCGAAATGCATCCTCCAGTCTTAAATCGGCATTCCATGCATCAACTGGGTAATTCATTCCATCATACTCCATTTTACTATCCTCTGACGTTATCACTTGATTATGAATTCCTATTAAGGCTGAGATTACTTTGAACGAAGAATTAGGAGATACCCTCGTTCTGCATTTGTCTTCATTATAAAAAGTATATGTATTATTTTCTGAATTCAAAATAACTGCACACCCTTGGATTGATTGAAACGCTTCCGCATAATCTACAGTGACTGTTGTCGGCTGCAGTTCCTCTTCATTCTTCACATCCTCGTTTTCACTTATTTCTTCTTCGGTTTGATTAGTCTGTATTGTCTGTTCCTTTTGATTTGATTGGCTGTTTCCATTCTCTTTTGAACTGCATCCTGACATACTTCCTATAATCAAGCAAGCAGTTATACCCATTATCATACATCGTTTTAGTTTCATCACAAAATCTTCCTTTCTTCTGTAACTTCTTTTAACTTTTACTTCCTAATCCACGAACAATTTTTACATCAACATTCTAAATACAACCATCTTCTCAACCCTCATTTTATTACATGTGTAAGATTTCAATGCAAAAAAATTTTCCTTTTGAGCGCCTGTTACATCCATGCAAATATTACATCAGTAAGATTTAGAAGTCAAGTTATCTTTATATAAAAAGGCTTCTGCCGGAGGGTATCATACATTTTCGCAAAAGTAATACCTTTTAGCAAAAGCCTATTATTCAGCAGAGTCTCAAAACACCCCTCTGCTACGATATTCAAATGATTCATTCATAAGGCTACAAAACACACATCCATTTTCGCTCCTTAATATCCCACAAACCGCAGAAAATCAAGGTTTCCTTGAAAGCAGACAGACGGTTTCAATATTTCCCGTCGCAGGGAACATGTCCACGCACTGCACTTTCTTCACCTGATAACCTCTCGCCTGCAGCACCTCAAGATCTCTCGCTAAACTGGTCGGTTTACAGGAAATATAGACCATCTGCGGCACATTATAGCGGATGATTTTCTCCAGTGCTTTCGGATGGATTCCATCTCTTGGCGGATCAAGTACGATATAATCCGGTTTTTCCCCGATCGTATCGATCACTTTTAATACATCTCCCGCGATAAATTCGCAGTTGGTAAGTCCGTTTAAAGCTGCATTCTCCCTTGCAGCCACAACAGCTTCCTCCACGATCTCCACACCGATCACTTTCTTCGCAACCGGAGATAAGATCTGTGCGATCGTTCCGGTTCCGGAATACAGGTCAAATACCGTCTGGCTCGCCTCATCATCGAGCGCATCTCCGATAAATTCTCGCGCCGTCTGATAAAGCACTTCTGCGCCAAGGGAATTGGTCTGGAAAAAGGAAAACGGCGTGATCTTGAATTTCAGGTCGAGCAGCTCCTCATAGAAGAAGTCCTGTCCAAATAAAATATCTGTCCCCTCATTTTTGATCGTATCGGCAACACTGTCATTTTTCGTGTGGAGGATTCCTTTTAACACACCGTCATATGTTTCCTCACAGAGTGCCTTTACCCATCCGTCTAATAATACGCTTTCGGTTTCCGCACCAAGTCCGTCCGTCTGCGTTGTTGTTACCAGGTCAACTAAAATCTCTCCTGTTTTTGCCGCCTTTCTCACAAGAAAATGGCGCAGATATCCGGTGTGGCGGAGTTTATGGTAAAATGGGATCTGTCTTTCCTTAAAATATTCCAATGTGATCTTAAGCACACGGCGGAAATCTTCATCTACGATCTGACACTCCCCTACGTTTACGATATCATAAAAACTGCCACGTTTATGCATGCCAAGTGCTAACGGCCCGTCCTTATATTCATCTCCAAATGAAAACTCCATCTTATTGCGGTATGCCTTCGGTCTTGGGCTCGCCTTGATCGGTAAAAACTCATATCCCTTATTTTCCTCGGTGATGACCGCATCGATCAGATCTTTTACCTGCTGCTCCTTCATGGAAAGCTGTTCTTCATACGGAAGGCTCTGGAATGTACAGCCGCCGCAGATACCATAATGAACACATCCCGGCTCCGGCAATTCAAGTGCTGACTTTTCCAACACCTCAAGCAATCGTCCCTCACATTTTCCTTTTCTGACCTTATTGACCGCCGCTGATACTTTCTGTCCCATGATCGCATTTTTTACAATGACACGCGTGCCATCTTCCGCTCTTAAAATTCCTTTATTCGGGAAATCCACCCGTTCAATGATTCCTTCTACGATCTGCCCTTTTTTCATAACCAGTTCCTTTCTCTTTTCCTATGAATTTAAAAAGGGCTGCAACACTGCAGCCCCTTAAAGATATTTCTTACTCTTCTGTTTTGTCCTCTGCCGGCTCTTCTGCTTTGTCGTCATCTTCTTCGTCCTCGAAGAAATCATCATCAAAATCATCCTCGAAGTCGTCTTCGAAATCCTCTAAATAGTCCGGTGCAAAGAAACGATAGATTCCGTAAACTGCTGCTGCAACTGCGGCAATGATTCCGATAATTGCGAATACCCAGACAACTTTGGAAGCTTTCTTCTCTTCCTCTGCTTCTTTTTTGTTCAGCAGTTCATTTAATTTTGAAATGTTAACTAAATCTTTTAAATCATCCATCTTGTTCATGGGGCTCCCCTCCTTTTATTTTCAGACTGTGACATCTTACAGTCATATGATACATATTATTCCCGTATTGCAGTACTTGTTCAGAAAACAAATAATTCCGCACTGCTTATTGCATATGTTTATTATATCATATGTTTCCCATTTCGCCTATAAAAAATTTATAAATTAAACGATTTTATAACTTTTTTAATTTTGCAAAAGAAGCAAACATTTTTTTAATTCCCACCGTGTCAAACTGGACTGTAACCTCATAATCTCTCCCACCTTCAACAATGGCAACCACCGTTCCTTCTCCAAACCGCGTATGTAAAACACGGTCTGCAATATCATACGGCAGCTTTTCTTCTTTCGTATGAACAGAGGCAAATGCACGCGCCTGCATGCTCTGTCCGGAAGGCTGCTGTCTCATCGTCATGCGCTTTGGTTTCACATTCCATGTATTTTCAATCGAAGAATCTGATTCTTTTCGCGAAACAACGGGGGCTTTTCCTCCTAAAAGTTCCAGCGGTATCTCTTTGACAAAACGGGAAACTTTATTGTACTGTGTCTCCCCACGGATCATTCTCTGCTTTGCACAGGTGATCGTCAGCTCTTTCATGGCACGGGTGATACCCACATAGGCAAGACGGCGTTCTTCCTCTAACTGCTCACTCGAATCATCCGATGTGATCGACATATAACTTGGGAACAGACCATCCTCCATACCTGCTAAATACACTTTCGGGAATTCAAGTCCTTTTGCGCTGTGCAGAGTCATTAATACAACATAATCGCTGTCATCTTCCAGACTGTCAATGTCTGCCACCAGTGCTACTTCTTCTAAAAAGCCACTCAGTGTCGGATGTTCTTCGCTTTCCTCGTAACTCACAACTTTACTTAAGAGCTCGTCGATATTCTCGATCCTCGCTTCTGCCTCATCCGTACCTTCCGCTTCAAGCTCTTTGACATATCCGGTTTCCTCAATCACTTCCCGGAGAAGATCGGAAATGCTGATAAATTCCAGCTTACTGCGGAATACCTGGATCAGATTTACAAACGGTTTTACCTTTGACGCTGCTTTTCCAATCGAAGGAATCTCGTCCGCACGCTTTAAGGCATCGTAAAAACTGATATCGTATGACTCCGCATAATCAGACACACGGTTTACGGTTGTTGCGCCGATACCGCGTTTCGGAACATTTAAAATACGGCGCACCGCCAAATCATCGCGCGCATTGTCGATCGTCTTTAAATAAGCGAGCAGATCTTTCACTTCTTTTCTCGCATAGAAATTTACACCGCCAACGATCTTATATGGAATGTTTGATACAATAAAACGCTCCTCAAACAGACGCGACTGCGCATTCGTCCGGTACAAAACAGCATAATCCCCATAATGGTAATCTCCGTTTCTTACCCCGCCTGCAATATCACGCGCAATATAATCTGCTTCCTCATAGCCGGTATTAAACTGTTCAAAGTCAATCTTCTTTCCCTCATCATTTGCAGTCCAGAGTGTCTTTGACTTTCTGCCGACATTGTTTGCGATCACACTGTTTGCAGCATTTAAAATATTCTGCGTAGACCGGTAATTCTGCTCTAACTTGATCGTCTTTGCATCCGGAAAATGTTTTTCAAAATTTAATATATTATAAATATTTGCTCCACGGAACTTATAAATAGACTGATCATCATCACCCACCACACAAAGATTCTGATATTTGCCTGCCAAAAGACGGATCAGCTCAAACTGTGCCGTATTCGTATCCTGATACTCGTCCACCATAATATAATGAAAACGTTCCTGATAATAATTTTTTACCTCCGTATCAGACTGCAAAAGTTCCACCGTCTTCATGATCAGATCATCAAAATCCAGCGCATTATTCTTATGTAACGCCTCCTGATATTCCCGGTATACCTCCGCCTGTTTACGCTTTGCATAATCGGAAGATGTCAGTGCACGCTGCATCAGCTCTGTCGGTGTGATCAGTTCATCTTTTGCCGATGAAATCGCTGCCAAAAAACTTTTTTCTTTATAAATCTTGGTATCAATCTCTAAACGCTTGCATATATCCTTCATCAGTGATTTTGAATCATCCGCATCATAAATCGTAAAATTGGTGTCAAATCCGATCCGGTCGATATGACGGCGCAAAATTCTCACACAACTTGAATGGAAGGTCGATACCCAGATGCTCTCCGAGCCAAATCCGACAATTTTATCAATTCGCTCCCGCATCTCTCCCGCCGCTTTGTTGGTAAAAGTGATCGCCATGATATGGTAAGGATTGACACCCTTTTCTTCGATTAAATAAGCAGTGCGGTGTGTCAGCACACGTGTTTTACCGGAGCCAGCCCCGGCTAAGATCAGTACCGGACCTTCTGTCTGATATACCGCTTCTCTCTGCTGTTCATTCAACGTATCATATATACTCATGGTTATATTTTCCTTTTCTTTCATTGCTTGTTCTTATACTATAACATAAATATTTCATGTAATAAAACCCATATTGAATTATTTTTTCTTCATTTATATCTTGTCATCTAGTTTTCAATACTATATAATGTGATCAGAGGTGACACAAATATGGATACAAAACAATTTTTACGTTCAATCTTAGATTCCCTGCAGCAGATTGATTATGTCAAACCGGAAGATGTTCCGAATATTGATTTATATATGGATCAGGTAACCACATTCATGGATTCACAGCTTGCCGCTTCAAAACGTCATGATGATGACAAGATCCTGACCAAAACAATGATCAACAATTATGCAAAAAACAATCTTCTTCCTCCACCGGAGAAAAAGAAGTATACCAAAGAGCATGTACTGGTCCTGATCTTTATTTATTATCTGAAAAGTATTTTAAGCATCAGCGACATTCAGGGTATTTTAAACCCGATCACTGAAAAATATTTCGGCAATGACGAGAATTACAGTCTCGAAGATATCTACAAAGAAGTTTTCAGTTTAGAACATCCGGAAACACAGAACCTGATGAAAGATCTCGCAAAAAAATTCAACACTTCCATGAACACATTCCCGGATGCGTCAGAAGATGAAGCAGATCTTTTGCATACATTCAGCTTTATCTGTATGCTCAGCTATGACGTTTACATCAAAAAAACTCTGATTGAAAAGATGATCGATCAGATGGCTTCAAAAAATCCTGAGACAAAGCCATCCAAAAAATAACAGGCTGCATGCTTCCCGCTCAGATTACTTGTTATGTTTTACCGTATTTAACAGAAAAACCGCTATTTTCAATGGAACAACAGGCTGCACACTTTGCAGAATGTCCTGTTGTCGCAAATTAAAAATAGCGGTTCTTTTTATTTCTATTCTTTATCCATGTCCTGAAGTCTTGAAAAAACCATGTCGTATCCGTCATTTCCATAATTTAATGAACGGTTCACACGACTGATCGTTGCAGTGGAAGCACCGGTCTTTTCCGCAATATCGAGATACGTTTTCTGATCTCTAAGCATCTTTGCAACTTCAAATCTCTGTGATAAAGAAAGCAGCTCATTTACAGTACATACATCTTCAAAAAATGTATAACATTCTTCCTTGTTCTGGAGGCTTAAGATAGCATCAAAAAGATGATCGACTGCCTCTGTCCTAAGTTTCTTGCTCATATTCCTTTCTCCTTTTTTATTAATTACACGCTATATGCGCTATACACCTACGATACATTTTAGCATATTAAAGTTTTAAAGTAAATACATATTTTATGTAATTTTATTTTTTTCGCAGACCGCCATTATATCATTTTCTCCCCATATATGCAATGAAATATATAGATTATCATTTCAAGAACATACGTTCTGTTTTTATTTCTTTTCTATTGATTTTCAAACATATGTTTGCTATAATATTTTCATCACTAACAGTTATTTCACCTTGCAAAGGAGTATTCACATGAAAAAAATCGGTTCTTTTTTCTTTACATTTATACCGTTTTTACTTGCACTTGTATTTCAGTACCTTGCCATGTTTTTTGTTATGGGAGTCACTCTGTTTTACGAACATATCCGCTATATTTTTTCTTCCAACCGTATCTACGCAGATCTTTGGAACAAAACATTAGATTTATGGTCCACGACACGTGTAAATACCCTGATCATGATTGTATTTTCCCTTCTCTGTATCGGAGCATTTGGCTTCTGGTATCATGCCGGGTATAATGGAATCTATCTGATTCATCCACGAAAAGTTTTTCATCCGCTTTCCATTGTCGGGATCATCCTTTTAGTTCCCGGTACTCAGTGCCTTTCGACCTATCTGGTCTCTTTCACAGCCTCGCTGTTTCCGCAGTGGATGAAGGCATATGAAAAATTAATGGAAAGTACCGGAATAAACAGTGGACTGACCGTTTCCATGTTTTTTTATTCCATCCTGCTTGCCCCGATCGGCGAAGAGCTTCTCTTTCGCGGTGTCACGATGCATCAGGCAAAAAGAGTGTTCCCATTCTGGGCAGCCAATATCATGCAGGCGCTTTTATTTGGACTTTTTCATATGAATATGATCCAGGGAATCTATGCCTTTTTCCTCGGCATGGTCTTAGGTTACATCTGTGAAAAAGGCGGCAGTATTTATCAGTCTATCCTGTTTCATATGATGTTTAACTTCTGGGGAACCATTATAAGCGGCATTTTACCGACCGGCAACAGCACACTCTTTTTCGTTCTTTATTTTGCCACCGGAGTGATCTGTACTTTTAGCGGTCTCATTCTCTTTCGTTTCGGCACAAACCGGCTGGCTCAAAAGCAGGCGGCTCCATTGTACCTTGAAAATACCGGATACGATACTTTTTATCCATCCAATTAGTGGCTTCTGGTTATGTTTCCAGTTTTTGTAACTATGACCAGTTCACTTTTTATCACTGCAGATAATTTTTCAGGAAACGGATCAGCTCCTCCATCTCTTCCTTCGTTCCAATACTGATCCTGAGATAATTGCTGATTCGTTCCTTCGAAAAATACCGCACAAAAATGTGTTCTTTTTTCAAAGCCTCAAACAGTTCTTTTGCCGGTACGCGCTCATGTGTCGCGAAGATAAAATTACTCATGGAATCGCCAAATGAAAAACCAAGTTTTGTGAGTTCCTGCTTCGTCCATTCACGGGTTGCTATTACACGCTGTCTTGTCTCTTCAAAGTAGGCTTTATCTTTGATTGCTTCCACACCAAGTGCAAGCGCTGTCTGATTCATGGTATAGGAATTGAATGAATATTTCACATCATTGATATATTTGATCAGTTTCTCATTTCCCATCGCATAACCGATACGCATGCCTGCCATGGAGCGCGATTTTGAAAATGTCTGGACTACCAGCAGATTATCATATTTCTCGATTAACGGAAGTGCACTCTCCCCGCCAAAATCGATATATGCCTCATCCACCACCACGATGACATTCCGGTTATGTTGTATGATATCCTCTATTTCAGACAACGGCATTAAAATTCCCGTCGGTGCATTTGGATTTGGAAAAACCACACCGCCATTTTCGCCATAATAATCTTCTTTTACAATCTGAAAATTTTCATCTAACGGCTTTACCTCATATGGAATCCGCAGCATGTCTGCCCAGACATCATAAAAGGAATATGTGATATCCGGGAACCAGACCGGTGTTTTGGAATTAAAAAAAGTCATGAAGATCATGGCAAGCACATCATCCGATCCCACACCGACAAACACCTGACTGCTCTTTAATCCATAATACTCTGCGATTGCATCCACCAAAACCTTGCAGGTCGGTTCCGGATATAACCGAAGCCGGTCTGTATCAAATTCTTTCAGTGCACGGATCACTCCCGGTGCCGGCGGATATGGATTTTCATTTGTATTTAATTTTATCATACGCTGTTCCTGTGGCTGTTCTCCCGGAACATAAGGCACTACTTTTCTTACATAAGACTCCCAGCTGCTCATTCTACTCCTCCATGCTTACGTTGATTTCTACAATTTTCCTTTTTTACACTGCGTTATTTCAGTCCATACACTTGTGCAAGTTTTTCAAAAGCGGGCAGTGAATTTT
>OLVR01003107.1_pt1 | contig 11195 bp, 7 predicted proteins | sample 1673261 | NCBI WGS metagenome assembly OLVR01 (sample SAMEA3178938, study PRJEB25190) | human gut metagenome | biome: human gut; feature: human-associated habitat; material: faeces | place: Austria | collected 2013 | reverse complement strand
ATAACCTGACCGGCCATCTTGTACAGCTCGTCATCGGAAGGAACCGTGTCAAGCGCGGCGACCTTCTCCTGATACTGGGTGGAGAAGTCCTCGACGATCTTGTTCATAGACTTGCAGGTGATAGAGACCTCGGCGGTCGCGACACCCTTGTCCTCGTCGACCGTCACGTCGCCGATCTTGTAGTCAAAGCCCTCGAGATAGGTCTTGGCATACTCCTTGGGATCGATACCCAGCTGCTCGAACTCGTCGCCCGAAGCTTCCTCCAGACCAGAGAGGAAGTCGTCGCCACCGTTCTTGACCTCGTCAAACTGCGTCGTAAGATCCTCGGTGATGAGCTCCTCAACCGAAGGACCTCCACAGCCGGAAAGCACGACCACGCATGCAACCAAGACGGCCATGAGGGGCGCAAGCAGCAGCTTCTTTTTCATGTTGTTCCTCCCAATGAGCGGCACCGCGCTTCCCGGACGCGGCACACGTTGTAATAAGTAAGCCCATACTATCCACTTATGAACACCCTCGGCAACGCGAAGGCGCGGTCGGTTCGTTTTAGCGTCCGAACGGTTTGCAAGCCCGCCCAACGCGCAATAAAACGCTTCCCCACGGTGCAATAAAAAAGGTGGCCGGAAAACCCGACCACCCTTGCACATCCTTTGAACGCCGCAGTTTACTTGCGAACGACCTTAACGATGGCGTCACCGGCGGCGACGGCGGACTCTGCCTCAACGGTGAGCTCGACGTCGGCAAACTCGGCGGTGTTGGACACGGCCACCACGACGCAGTCCTTGTAACCGGCAGCGGCGATCTTGGCGCGGTCGATCTTGAGTATGGGCTGGCCGGCCTTCACAACGTCGTCGGCCTTGACGAAGCCCTCGAAGCCATCGCCGTTCATGTTGACGGTATCGACGCCAACGTGCACCAGAACCTCGATGCCGCTATCGGACTGCAGACCCACGGCGTGACCCATGGTGACGGTCACCTTACCGTCGCAGGGAGCGTAGACCAGATCGTCCTCGGGCCACACGGCACAGCCCTTGCCCAGAACCTCGCCACCAAAGACGGGATCGGGCACGTCGGCCATCTTGATGACCTTGCCCTTGACGGGCGAGCACAGCACGTCGGCGCCGGCAGAAGCAGAGATGGAGGCCGGAGCAGCGGCAGCCGCGGGCTCAGCCTTCTTCTTGAACATATCAAACAGACCCATACGTTTTCTCCTCTTGATTAAGCGCAACGTTGTGCGCATGCCTACGGTAATTATAGTGCCAAATGGTTCAAATGCTAAGGTGGGGACTCGAATCGCAAGCCCTTCTCGGTAGTGCTCGTGGGATGAGCATCTCCTTTGCATCGCGGTTCGATAAGCCGAGTATCGCCCACGCGCGGGACGGGCAGAAGCGGGCACGCCAAACCCGATACTTCTTTTCGCTCTCGAGTCCTGCCGCCGCCCCGTCCCTGACACTTCCTGATACCGACCGAAACGTGCCAAAATAAACCTGTCCCTTTTTGGTAGGTTTGGCGAGTGTGGATTTTCGGACGCTTAACTAACGAGCGTGGATAATCTCCCACTTTGAGGCCGTCACCGAGCCAAAAACGGGAGATTATCCGCTCTCATTTTGGATAACCCCCCTTGTACCAAGCCGAGCTCCATGGTCAAGTAATAACGACTTCTCATCATTAGATTGTTTACATCAATTCTAATAACTATTTAATCCTTAAACTCGTTATTAGAATTGATATGATTGGCCTAATAACGAGTTTCCGGCACTAAAGATATGGAGGGCGCGATGCAAATCGAGGAGAACGGCCAGGGAACGCTCCGCAATAATCTATCGGGGAAATTGGCTTACTATTCGTTTTTTCCAACGCCCTTGCAATCATTGAGGCAGCTAAACCTCACCGAGGAAACCTATCGCACGCTTTCCGCATGCTCACGAAAGCTTGGAGAGCTTGAAGGCATGCTCTACTTTGTTCCCAACGCCGATATGTATCTGACAATGTACGTGCGCAAAGAAGCACTCCTTTCTTCGCAAATTGAGGGAACCCAGTGCACGTTTGACGACCTACTTAGTCCATCGCAAACACAACTCCATCATAAAGATGTCGCAGACGTCGTGAATTACGTCCGTGCTGTCGACCGCGGCGTAGAACTGCTCAAAAAGATGCCCTTGTGCACGAGACTTCTTAGGCAAGTTCATGCGGTCCTGCTGGACGGAGTGCGCGGAACGGAGAAGAATCCAGGCGAGCTGCGCTCCTCACAAAACTGGATTGGCCCCTCAGGCTGCACCATTGCAACCGCATCGTTTGTCCCTCCAAACATTGAAGATTTGAGTAACACGCTCCAGGACCTCGAACGCTTTATCAATGAGCCTCAAGTCGAAATGGATCCGATTGTGCGGGCGGCGCTCGTCCATTACCAATTTGAAACTGCCCATCCATTCCTAGACGGAAACGGTCGCCTGGGCAGGCTTCTCATTACACTTATGCTCATCAATGATGGCGTTCTTCATTCTTGCTTGTTCTATCCATCGTTCCAGTTCAAGAAAAATCGAAGCGAGTACTACCGGCAACTCACATCCGTAAGGGAGAGAGGCACTTACGAGGAATGGATAGAGTTTTTCTGCAACAGTCTTCTCGAAAGTGCGAAGGACTCGGTAGGGTCTTTAAAAAACCTTGTTGACCTCCATAACCGTTCCACAGCAACCATTACCGAAAATCTCGGAAGGACTGCTGCAAACGGGCAAAGGCTGTTGGGCATTCTTGAAGAGCACCCCATCGTCGACACCGCATTCATCGCTGCCCAACTCGATATCGGCAGGAGTACCGCGAGCTCGCTCGTCAAATCATTTGAAGAATTGGGTATCCTCCGTCCGCTCGACGAGTCAAGACAGAGATACCGGCAGTACGGGTATGAAGAGTATCTTTCGATTCTCAGGGAAGACGCCGAGCCGATTAGATAGGCATCGCAACCCAGGCAAATTAAAGCGAGCGTGGATAATCTCCCACTTTGAGCCTGCACACAGGCCAAAAACGGGAGATTATCCACGCTCATTCCTGAGTAGTCATTTATGAACGTCCCCAATGACTAGTCCGGCAACGCCGATGCCTTGGCAACGGCAGCGAACGGGCCGCATTCGGAGCAAGACGACGCCGCAGGTAGAGAACGGACAGCGAGCGGGTCGCATTTGAGACAAGGTGACGTGAAACGAAAGGGCGCTGACCTTCTGGTCGCGCCCTTGAAGTTGAACGTCAGATTGTCCAAATGCGGCCCGCGCAGCGTCGAGCAGTTACGGCGTTTGGTAAAACGCCGTAACTAACGTGCTCCGTACTGCTCGTAGTAGGCGTCGATGGCGGCCTTGAGCTCGTCATCGATGACGACCTTGCCATCGATCTCGTGGTTGTAGAGGGTCTCGACGACCTCGGCCATGGAAACGATGCTCGCGACGGGGAAACCGTACTTGGCCTCGATCTCCTTCTGCGCGGTGGTCACGCCGCCCTTGCCGACCTCCATGCGGTTGAGGGACACGATCAGGCCCTTGATTTCGACGTCGGCAGCAGCCTTAACCTTGGGATAGGTCTCGTCGATGGACTTGCCGCTGGTGGTGACATCCTCGACCATGACCACGCGATCGCCGTCCTGGGGCTCATAGCCCAGCAGGTTGCCCTTGTCGGCGCCGTGGTCCTTGGCCTCCTTGCGGTCGCAGCAGTACTTGACCTCCTTGCCGTACAGCTCGTGGTAGGCAATTGCGGTCACGACGGCCAGCGGAATGCCCTTGTAGGCCGGCCCAAACAGCACGTCAAAATCGTCGCCAAAGTTATCGTGGATGGCCTGGGCGTAATACTCGCCCAGCTTCTTGAGCTGATAGCCCGTCACGTAAGCGCCGGCATTCATAAAGAACGGAGACTGACGGCCGCTCTTGAGCGTAAAGCTGCCGAACTTAAGGACGTCGGACTCAACCATAAACTTGATGAACTCTTGCTTGTAAGCCTCCATGCGGGCTCCTCTCGTAATCGCGTACGTGCCTTCCAGTTTAGCGCAGGCGAAGCGTCGATGCGGGCGCGCTTTGGGGCCACGGCATTCTGTAAAGGCTTTGTCAGAGGGAATGGTTTTCCGAACAATGGGGTTGACATGTCAAACCCCCTCATCAAGAATACGGGCGGATTAAAAAGGGGTACGAGATACCCAAAGCGCGCTGCGCTCAGCCTTTAGGAGGTGTGCCATGGAAGGCAGTCCTAGTCGAAAAACCTGCATGTCGCCCTCGGCACGCCGCGAGGACTCCGCACACGCATAAACGCCACCGGCAGATCGTCAACCCCCCCACAAAGGTGCCTGTCCCCTTTGTGGTAGTTCGTGAGCTTGACGTGAGCGACATCTAGGTTTTTTGCAACTCAATACGACACGTACGCTAACTCCCTTCAACAAGGAGGACCCTATGCTGATGCTCAAAACCGCCACGGTTCTCGAAGCCATCTCCAAGCGCCGCCGCACGGCGCGCCCTGCCGCTCGCACCGGCCTGTCCAAGAACACCATATTCGCCGCCACCCATAGCGCCGAGGACGCTCTCGTACTGCTTGACGCCACGGCAAACGGCCTCACCGCCGAGCAGGCAACCGAGCGCCTGGATGCCGCCGGCCCCAACACCATCGAAGCGCCGACCAAGACGCTCGCCCGCCGCATCGCCGACGCGTTCATCGATCCCTTCGCCGGCATCCTCGCCGCGCTCGCGCTGGTCTCACTCTACATCGACGTGCTCGCCGTGCCCGAGCCGCAGCGCGACCCCTCCACGGTCATCGTCATCGGCATCATGCTGCTGGTATCGGGCGGTATGAAGTTTATCCAGGAAGCCCGCAGCGGCAATGCGGCAGAGGCCCTCAAGGACCTGGTCTCCAACACTTGCACCGTCCTGCGCGACGGCGAGCGCGTCGAGATCCTCTTCGACGAACTCGTCCCCGGCGATGTGATCCGCCTCTCTGCCGGCGATATGGTGCCGGCCGATGCCCGCGTCATCACCGCGCGCGACCTGTTTGTGATCGAGTCCGCACTCACCGGCGAGAGCGAGGCCGTCGAGAAGACCGCTGCCGTCACCGTCGTCGATGGTGCCGACGGCTCCGCGCTGCCGCTCTCTGCCTGCAAGAACATCGTCTTTACCGGCACCTCCGTGCAAAACGGCACCGCCATGGCGCTTGTCGTTGCCACCGGCTCGGACACCTACCTGGGCGGCATCGCCAAGATGCTCAACGGGCGCGGCGAGAAGAGCGCGTTTGACCACGGCGTCTCGAGCGTCTCCATGCTGCTCGTACGCCTCATGCTCGTTATGGCGCCGGCCGTCTTTGCCATCAACGCCGCCACCAAGGGCAACGTCATCGACGCGCTGCTGTTCGCCACGAGCGTGGCCGTGGGCATCACGCCGCAGATGCTTCCCGTCATCGTGACCACAAGCCTGTCGCAGGGCGCCAAGGACCTCGCCCGTCGCCAGGTTATCGTCAAGGAGCTGCCGGCGATTCAAAACCTCGGCGCGATGGACGTCCTGTGCTGCGACAAGACCGGCACCCTCACCGAAGACCGCATCGTGCTCGAGCGCTACCTCAACACCGATGGCAACGAGGACGCGCGCGTGCTGCGCCATGCGTTTTTGAACAGCTTCTTCCAGACCGGCCTCAAAAACCTTATCGACCTGGCCGTAATCGACCGTGCCGATGTGACGCCCTCGACCGTCGTGCCCGATTCCATGCTGGGCCAGAGCCTGCGCGACCGCTATACCAAGGTCGACGAGGTGCCCTTCGATTTCTCGCGCCGTCGCCTGAGCGTAGTTGTCGCCGACTCCCAAGGCAAAACCCAGATGGTTACCAAGGGAGCTGCCGAGGAAATGCTCGAGATCTGCTCCTTTGTCGAGGTCGATGGCATCGCCCGGCCGCTCGCCGAAGACAAGCTCGCCCAGATTCGCAAGCAGGTCGCCGATCTTAACGCCGAGGGCCTGCGTGTGATTGCCGTGGCACAGAAGACCGATCCGCGCTGCGTGGGCGAGTTTGGCATCGCCGACGAATGCGACATGGTGCTGATGGGCTTTTTGGCCTTCCTCGATCCGCCCAAAGCAAGTGCCGCGGGCGCCGTCGCCACCCTCGAGGCCAAGGGCGTGGCGGTCAAGGTCCTGACCGGCGACAACGACCGCGTCGCCGCCACCGTCTGCGCGCAGATCGGCATCGATGCGAGCAACGTCTTGCTCGGCTCCGAGATCGATGCGCTCGACGACGCCGAGCTTGCCGAGCGCGCCGAGAAAACCCACCTCTTCGCCAAGCTCTCGCCGTTGCAGAAGGCGCGCCTGGTGCGCGTCATGCGCGAGCTACTCGGCCACACCGTGGGCTTTATGGGCGACGGCATCAACGACGACGCCGCCATGCGTGCGAGCGATTGCGGCATCTCGGTCGATTCGGCCGTCGACATTGCCAAGGAATCCGCCGATATCATCTTGCTTCAGGAGGACCTGGGCGTACTCGAACGCGGAATCATCGAAGGCCGCGGCACCTACGGCAACCTGCTCAAGTACCTCAAGACCACGGTGAGCTCCAACTTTGGCAACGTGCTGTCCGTGACCGTCGCGAGCTTGTTCTTGCCGTTTTTGCCTATGAGCGCTCTGCAGCTGGTGCTGCTATCGCTCGTCTACGAGATCGTGTGCATCGCGCTGCCGTGGGACACCGTCGATGACGCCTGGACTGCCCGTCCGCGTGCCTGGGATGCCGCGTCCATCAAGGGCTTTATGCTCGAGCTGGGCCCCGTGAGCTCGCTGTTTGACATCGTGACCTTCGCCGCGCTCTTCTTTGTGGTGTGCCCCGCCACCGTGGGCGCAAGCTGGTCCGAGCTCTCCGGGACGGGCAACGTCGCGGGTATGGCGACCTTCGCTGCACTCTTCCAGAGCGGCTGGTTTGTCGAGTCCATGTGGTCGCAGACACTCGTGGTCCACATGCTGCGCTCCCCGCATCTGCCGAGCCCGCGCGACCACGCCGCGCCCGTACTGTGCGCTCTCACCGTGCTAGGCCTGGCGCTTGTCACCTGGCTGCCGGCAAGCCCCATCGCCGATGCGCTCGGCCTCATGACGCTGCCCGCGAGCTTTTTTGGGCTGCTCATTGGCATCGTTACCGCCTATATCGCGCTCACCCAGCTGGCAAAGCGCCGCTACATTGCCCGCCACGGCGAGCTACTGTAGCGAGCAGACGGAAAACACCCTGCCAGCTGCCGTTACCGCTACCGCGGCTGCCGACGCCGTTGCCTCTGCCGCTGTCGCAGTCTGTCCCCTCAGCAGTTGCGGTGGAATAGTTCCTGTTTAAAGCCCCATGACTTTGATTTAGGGACTATTCCACCGCAACTTATTGGAGGATTAGCTAGTCCTTGGGCGTCCAGGACCAGAAGAAGTTGATAAGGGCCACACGTGAGGTGGTGCCGGTCTTTTTGTTGATCGAGGAAATGTGACGGTAGAGCGTTGAGCGCGAAAGGAAGAGCGTTGCGGCGATGTCCTGAACGCTCTGGTCCGAAACGACCAAGACCTCAAGAATATCGCGCTCGCGCTCTGTAAGCCCAAAGGCGGCAACGAAGGCATCGAGGCACTCATCGGGCGTGAACTCCGCTGCCTCCACGGGCGCGGAATCGGAACATGCGGGTGCAAAATCCCCACCAAAATCGTCGGTAGCAAGTGCCAGTCCATCCCACATCACGACATCATCGGCTCGTCGCCCCAACTGCCCCAGCAGCGTACGTCCCCAATGAGTGGCCGAAGAGTGTCCCCAGCGACTAGCCAAAAATGGGCCATATGTCCCAGTTGTGGAGACTCGTTGAGCCGTCTGGGTATCGTGAAAGATCGCGCACTCCCCCATCATCAAAAGTGACACACGCTACCTGTTGATGGGAGGCAGCCATGGGCTTCTTTGACAAGATGTTCGAAAAGAAAGAGTGCGCGATTTGCGGTACCGAGCTGGGACTTTTGGGAAAGACCAAGATCAGCGAAGGCTACCTGTGCAAAGAGTGTGCCGGCAAGCTCTCCCCCTACTTCCACGGCTATCGCTCCAGCACCGCGGACGATATCCGCGAGCAACTCGCCTACCGCGAGGCCAATGCCGAGCGCCTGGCGTCGTTCAACCCCACGCGCACACTCTCGGCCGGGCGCACCAACATCATGCTCGACGAAGACGCGGGCCTGCTGATCATCACTTCGCAGAGCCGCTGGCGCGACGCCAATCCCGACATCATCGAGTTCTCGCAGGTACTCGGCTGCGATATGGATATCGACGAGCAGCGCACCGAGATCTATCGCGAGACCAAGGACGGCGAGCGCGAGAGCTACAACCCGCCGCGCTACGACCTGGATTACGACTTTAACCTGACCATCCACGTCAACACGCCGTACTTTACCGAGATCAACCTGCGCGTGAACGACTCCACCATCGACCAGCGCGGTTCCATCGAATACCGCGAGGCCAAGCGCCAGGCAACCGAGGTCCGCGACGCGCTGGTGCAGCTGCGTCAGGAGACGCGCGACAGCGTCGTGGCCGCTAAGGCCCCCAAGACCGCGGTCACCTGCCCCTTCTGCGGTGCAACCACCATTCCCGATGCCAGCGGGCGCTGCGAATACTGCGGCGGCGCCATCGGCGCATAGCCTCCGGCAGCGAAAGGACCGATCATGGCCTTCGAAAGCGTCAACTATCAGTGCCCCGCATGTGGCGGCCCCCTTCACTTTGCCAGCGCCGAGCAAAAGCTCGTCTGCGACTACTGCGATTCGCGCTTTGAAGTCAAAGAAGTCGAGGCCCTCTATCGCGAGCGCCAGGACAAGGCAGATGCCAAAGCCGATGCCGCAGCCGCGGCCCCCAAGCCTGCTGTCGACGATGCCGTGCAGGAGCTGGCTCAAAACGCTGGCTACATCTGCTCGTCGTGCGGCGCCGAGCTCGTGTCCGACGGCACCGTCGCCGTCACCACCTGCCCGTACTGCGGCAACTCCGCCGTGGCACCCGGCCAGCTCTCGGGCGACTTCTCACCCGACCTGGTGATTCCGTTTAAGCTCGGACGCGATGACGTTATGGCCGCGCTCAAAGACCACTACAAGGGCAAAATCCTGCTGCCCAAGAGCTTTGTCACCGGCAACCACATCGACGAGGTCCAAGGCGTTTACGTGCCGTTTTGGCTCTACGGCGCCCGCGTTGACGGCGAAGTGTACTTTGACGCGACCAACGAGACCGTGACCGAGGAATCCGACCGCACCGTCACGACCACCGACCACTACGATGCCTACCGCAAGGGAAATATCTCGTTTAAGCGCGTGCCCGTCGACGGATCGTCCAAGATGCCCGACGGCCACATGGACGCCATCGAGCCGTTTGACTACGACGCACTGCGCCCGTTCTCGGTCGCGTATATGCCCGGCTACATCGCCAACCGCTACGACGAGGATTGCGAGACCTGCAAGGCGCGTGCCGAGCGCCGCATGGAGGAGAGCACGATCTCGGCCCTGCGCGAGACCGTCGTCGACGAATATGACGATGCCACGGTCGAAAGCAAGCAGCTCGACTACACCTGGGAAGACAGCGACTACGCCCTGTTCCCCGTGTGGATGCTCTCTACCTCGTGGAACGGCAAGAGTTATCTGTTTGCCATGAACGGCCAGACCGGTCGCATGGTCGGCGAACTCCCCTGCTCCAAGCCCAAGCTCGCTATCGCCTCGGTGCTGTTCTTTGTGATCGGATTTGTCCTTTCCCAGATTCTCTTTATGGGCGAGAACGCCTTCAATCCGGATTATCTCACCTTTGATGTCGAGGGCATCCTCATCAACATCGTCGCGCCGCTGATTATCGTGATCATCGCAGACGTGCTGCTGGTAGGCCAGCTCAAGACGGCCAACGAGGCCACCCACGCCGACTGCTACTGCGGCGAGCTCGACCTGACCGAGAAGCACGACACCTTCAGCCACACCGAGACCACCGTTGTCATGAAGGACAACAAGGACGATTAGCCATTCTGACCAATACCACCCGGCCTTTGACGAGAAAGGAAGATCACCATGGGACTCTTGAAAGCTGGATTGGGTGCTGCCGGCGGCGTCATGGCCGACCAGTGGAAGGAATTTATCTATTGCGAATCGATGCCCGCTGACGTCTTGGCCTGCAAGGGCAGCAAGCGCACCGGCGGCCGCAGCTCCAACACGCGCGGCGAGGACAACGTCATCTCCAACGGCTCGGTCATCGCCGTCAACGACGGCCAGGGCATGCTCGTGGTGCAAAACGGCAAGATCATCGAGGTCGCACTGGAGCCTGGCGAGTTTGTCTTTGACACCGGCAGCGAGCCAAGCGTCTTCAGCGGTAACCTGGGCGACTCCATCAAGGAGACGTTTGCCAATATCGGCAGCCGTTTTACCTTTGGCGGCGATGCAGGCAAGGACCAGCGCGTCTACTTCATCAACACCAAGGAAATCATCGGCAACAAGTACGGCACCGCCTCGCCCGTGCCCTTCCGCGTGGTCGACAACAACATTGGTCTGGACGTCGACATCTCCGTGGTGTTCCGCCTGTACCAGCTGAACCTGGACGGGGACAACACCCGGGTCTACCGGGGCTATTGGGACAGGTTCCCGGAGCACTTTGTGGAGGCAGAGTTGTAAAAAAAGGGAGAGCCGCGGCTCTCCCTTTTTTCATGCGTTTTCCGTTTTTTCGTAAAAGGCGGGGTTGGCGGCCCCGGCTTTCCAGCCGCGCTTGCGGGCCAGGGGGCTGACCCCCAGGCACAGCAGGAAGGACACCAGCATGGCCAGGCAGGCGTACAGCGGCCCGTTGGGGGTGGTGAAGCCCGAGGCCGCCGCCGGCACAAAGGCGGTGAGAAAGCCCCCCATCATCCCCGCCCAGGCCCCGGCGCGGTTGACGCCTTTCCAGTACAGGGTGAGGACGTAGGGCGCTAGAAACGCCCCGGAGAGGATGCCCCAGGAGTAGGACATCATCTCCAAAATGGGGGTGGGGTAGTTGGCGATGAGGTAGCTGAGCACCACAAAGGCCAGGCACAAAAGCCGGGTGACCGTGGCCAGAGTCCGCTCCCCCAGGCCCTTGAGCCAGCTGGCCTTAATCAAGTCCATGGAGACGGTGGAGCAGGCCGTCAGGGTGATGCTGGAAAGGGTGGATACCGAGGCGGAGATCAGCAGCACCAAAATGACGCCGATAAGCAGGTTGGGCAGCCCGGC
>OLVR01003095.1_pt1 | contig 11233 bp, 8 predicted proteins | sample 1673261 | NCBI WGS metagenome assembly OLVR01 (sample SAMEA3178938, study PRJEB25190) | human gut metagenome | biome: human gut; feature: human-associated habitat; material: faeces | place: Austria | collected 2013 | reverse complement strand
TCAGACACAATCGCTTGCGTCCTGTATGAATTACTTGTAAATTTGGAATTGATTAACGTGGGTTTCCAAACCCACGATCAAGGTTCCACAAGTTTCAGTTTTGTTCAATTTTCAAGGTCCTGCTGCGCTGTCGCGTTTCCGTGACAGCTTGTATATTATATATCAGATTCTCTCGTTTGTCAAGAGGTTTTCTGAAAGTTTTTTGAAGAAGTTTTCTTCAAAAAACGGTGTACAAGCTGTAGGTAAAGGCTCCAGCGGCTGCCGCCGCGGGCTGGGCTCGCGAGACAGCTTGATTATTATAGCAAGTAGTATGACCTTTGTCAACAGGTTTTTGCAAGTTTTTTTGATTTTTTCGACAAAGTTTGAGGGTGAAGTTTGGGCAAGGTGTATATTGGGGTGATGGCGGTTGGCGGGCACAAATTATGGGGTGGTGGAAGGATGAGCGGGTTGCGGGGTTAGGTGGTTTGGGGAATGGGTGGGCGGTGGAAGATTGACGGCAGGCGGCGAGAAGTTGCGGGCCGGGCATGCCCGGCCCCTACAGGGGGGGTGGAAGGGTGAGCGGGTGCTTGTCGGGAACGGGCAGGCGGAGGGGTCAAGACCCCTCCCTACGATGTGGAAGGTTAGAGGGTGACTATGGGAAAGCGCGCGGGCCGGGCATGCCCGGCCCCTACGGGGGTGATGGTGGTGGGAGCGGTGTGTTTTCCACATTCGCCACACATGAATGTGGAAAACACTTGCAATTTCTACCTTATTATAATAGTATAGAGGCAACATACTTGAAACGAGGTCCTGTCATGATCCTGGCATTGAATATCGGCAACTCCAATATTACGTTTGGCGGGTATACGCCGGACGGCAAGCTGGTGTTTTCGTCGCGGCTGTTTGCGGACACGGCGCTGAGCAGTGATGAGCTCCTGTACAAAATCGTAAACATGCTGGCGCTGTACGGGGCGGAGCCGCAGCAAATCACGGCGGTCATCTTTTCCAGCGTGGTGCCGGCACTGACGCCGCGGCTGCGCGAGGCCCTGCGCAAGATGTGCGAGTGCCAGATCATGGAGGTCGGCCCCGGGCTGAAAAGCGGGGTGCGCATCCGCATGGACAACCCGGCCCAGCTGGGCGGCGAGCTGCTGTGTGCCATCGTGGGCGCGCTGCAGCGGTGCACGCCGCCCTGCGTGGTGGTAAACTTTGATACCGCCACTACCCTGCTGGCTGTGGACAGCACCGGCGCACTGGTGGGCGGCAGCATCCTGCCGGGGCCGCAGTGCTCGCTGTCGGCGCTGGTGCGCAACACGGCGCAGCTGCCCCAGGTGGAGCTGGAGGCCCGCCCGCGGCGTCTGCTGGGGGCCAACACGGCGGACTGTCTGCACAGCGGCATTGTGTACGGCACGGCGGCCATGCTGGACGGCATGGTCGCGCAGATCCGCGCAGCGCTGGGCGCACCCGACGCGCCGGTGGTCGCAACCGGCACGCTACCCGACAGTGTGCGCACGGCGTGTGCGACGGATATTGTGTACCGCGAGACGCTGGTGCTGGAAGGGCTGTATTGGATCTGGAAGAAGAATACGCGGAAGTGACGTTTTGCTTGCGGGCCATCCCTGTAGGGGGCGGCGTCCTCGACGCCCCGCGGAGGGGTCAAGACCCCTCCCTACGATGCAAACCAGTAACAGGCGGCGACGCAGGGTTGCGGGCCGGGCATGCCCGGCCCCTACGGGGTGGTGGATGGTTGGCGGGTGCTGGCCGGGAGGTGCGGGCTGCATATATGCCGCCCCTGCGGGCAGGCGTATTGTACTATCCGTATTCCGGACAAACATCATTCTATATCCAAAGAGGTGCTGCTTGCGCCTCTTTCTTTTTTTGTGGTGTCGTGTTATAATATATTATGTATAGTTATGTACAAAATTTACAGAGAAAGGTATTTATTCATCACCTATGCAGCATTTGAAAAACTTTAACTGGAAGAAATTTCTCTTGCAGGGGGTGCTCCCCTGCCTGCTGGCGGTGGCGGTGGGGTTCATCTCCCGCTATCAGCTGGAGCTGTCCGACGGCGTGACCGAGAGCTTTTTGCAGCTTCAATGGCCGCTCTACGCGCCGCTCAACGCGCTGACCGCCTTTTGCCTGACGCTGATTTTGTTTGCGCTGCTCGGCAAGTGGAGCCGCGCAACAGGCATTTCGGGCGCGGTGTTCACCCTCATTGCGCTCATCAACTACTACACCCGCGACCTGCACGGCTCGGCGCTGATGCCCCAGGACATTTTGAACCTCGGCACCGCCGCCGAGGTCATGGGCAGCTACACCCTGAAAATCACGCAGGACGTTGTGAAGATCGTGCTGCTCTACCTGCCGATTCTGGCGATTGTGTTCGTGCAGGCGCAGCTGGTCAAGGGTGCGCCTAAGCGCGCCGGCTGGAAGGCCCGCGGCGTGCGGGCGGCGGGCAGCGCACTGGGCGTGTTTCTGGTCATGTTCTTCGGCTACTTCGGCCCCGTGACCATCAAGCCCAAGACGACCTACGGCTGGGCGTGGCAGAACACCTACTACACCTACGGCTATCTGGCCGGGACGATCGAGGCCACCAGCCTGATGGCCGACCCTGTCATTGAGCCGGAGAACTACAACGACGCCGCGGCGGTGAACACCGCCCGCAAGGCCGACGACTACATCGCCCCTGCCAGCCCCGAGAGCGCCGAGGACTACCCCGACATTGTGCTGATCCTGTCCGAGAGCTTCTACGACTTTGACCTTGTCACCGACCTGCAGGCCGACACCGACATCATGCCGGTCACCAAGAACCTGCCCAACTCGGTCTACGGCCACACGATCAGCCCCCATGTGGGCGGCGGCACAAACTCCACCGAGTACGAGATGCTGACCTCCAACTCGCTGATCCTGATGCCCAGCATCACGCCGTTCAACTGGCTGAACCTGTACAACGCCAACAGCGTTGTCAGCTACCTCAAGGGTCTGGGCTACTCCACGATGGCCGCCCACCCCTACACGAACTCCAACTACCGCCGCGACTCCGCCTGGCTGGCGTTGGGCTTTGACGAGACCCATTTCCAGAGCGATTTTACCACGCAGGAGACCTACGGGGACCGCCCGTACCAGACCGACTCGGCCACCTACCGCGACTGGGAAACGATGTACGAGGCCATGCCGGAGGACAAGCCGCGGTTCAGCTTCCTGGTCTCCATCCAGAGCCACGGCGACTACGATATGAACGATGCGTCGCTGGATATTGTCCACGCCGCCACCGACTACGGCGACTACGATGCGCTGATGGACGAGTACCTGAGCTGCATCAAAAAGACCGACGCCGCCGTGCAGGAGCTGTGCGATTACTTTACCGCGCAGTACGAAAAGACGGGCCGCAAGGTCATTGTGGCCATGGCCGGTGACCACGCGCCCAGCTTTGTGGGCCATGTGGCCGACCCCAGCTTTGCCGAAACCGACAACGAGCTGCAGATTTTGGAGCGCAGCACGCCGTTTTTCATCTGGGCCAACTACCCGCTGGAGCACACGGCAGCCGCCACCAGCACCACCGACCCGCTGAACCGCATGGACATGGTCATGCTGACCCCCACCCTGCTGCAGCAGGCGGGTCTGCCCCTGAGCGACTACTACGAGTACCTGTTGGAAATGAAGCACAACACCCCCGTTGTGACCGCCGCCAACGACTACATGAAGGTGGACGGCAGCACAGCCGAATACGGCGCAGACCCCGCGCTGGATGAGTGGGCCAAGGGGTATCTGATGCTGGAATACAACAACATCGGCGCGCACGCCAAGCGCGACCAGAGCATTTTTGACCCCGCCGAATAAAGAGGAGGCATCCCTATGACAGGTCTGAAACGAACCCCGCGCAGCCGCGGCGGCTTTACGCTGGTGGAGCTGATCGTGGTATTGGTGATTCTGGGTGTGCTGGCGGCCTTTGCCGTCCCGGCACTGACCGGGTACATTGACAGCGCCAAGGAAAAGCAGGCCGTCAGTGAGGCGCAGGCGTGTGTGATGACGGCGACCCGGCAGGGTGCGCAGAACTACGCCTTGGTGCAGAACGCTTCGATAACGGGAAAAAGCGATGGTGCAGATGCCCTGACAAGCTGGGCAGGCCCATTAGAAGCAAACGCACCCGAGGTCACAGGCGGCAAGGTCGCCTTGACCGAGGGCAGCGGGCAGTATCTGCTGGATGTGGCAAGCCCGCCTGCGGGCAGTATTGCCACGACCACGATTGCGGCAGATGCCGGGGTCAAGGGCACCGTGCAGTGGATGACCTGCAACGCCAGCGGGCAGGTTTTATACTTAGTGTATACCAGCGCCGATGGGATACAGGTCGTATACACGAACGCGGGAACCACCGCGAGTGTAAATATCGGCAGTGATGAGGCTGTTGTTGTGCCGACACCGAAGCCGGGCAGCAGCAGCGGTGGAACGACCGGCGGCGGTGAAACCGGCGGGGGCAGCACCGGGGGCGGCATTTCCGGCGGCGGTACGACCGGCAGCACCGCTACAGCAAATAAGCATCAGTTCATTATCCACTTGCAGGATATTGAAACTAAAAATTCTGCGCCTTTTGCAAACAGAACATATCACATTCAGAGCGGCAATAACTCCTTTGATGTGGACTCTGATGAAAACGGTGATATTCTGTTGGACATTTCTCGTGATAAAGACCATAGTCCCCGCACTGTTATCGGGGATAAGCGGACTACTATCACCGACGCTGAAGTTCCTGATGGCTATCAAGTCATTCCCAGCGATACAGAAATCTATATTAACGTTTGCAATGATGGGGACAACGACTATTATCTCAATTCCATACAGGATGGCGGAAATTTCAATTCAGGTATTGTCGAGATGGATAAAAGGCGGCTTACCATTATGCGCTTTCCCGTTGCCAAATTGGAGCTGCACGTCACTGACCCTGAAGGAGCCCCGCTGTCCGGTGCTATTTTTGCTATTATGGACGGCCAAAAAACTGTTGCCGAACTCACCAGTGGTAGTAACGGAGAATGCTCCATTCCTGTCAAACTGCATGAGGGAGATAGCATCGAGTATTCTGCTTTCCTAACTACCGGAGACCAAAATAACAAAACTTATGTTATAAATGAAATCTGCCCGCCTGAAGGATATAAGAGAGGCTTCAAATGTTCGTTTCATTTATATTATGATTCATATCTCTCTACTCCGACTCCCCATAAAACAACCTGGTTCTATATTGATGCTTTTACCTCTAAGAGTGGAGCATGGGGTAGTTATAGCCTGGAAACGACTGTTGGTCATGAGGATACTTTTCATATCATATACAACAAATAACTAACTCTGCACTGTCTATATCCGTAAAATTGATAACGCCGGAAATCCTGTATCCAACGCCAATCTAAAAGCTGACAATACCGGCAGCTTCGTTACGCCAGAGCATAAACTACAGGATACAACCAAAAAATAGCAGACTGTCGAAAAACGCTTGTAGGGGCGAGCATTGCTCGCCCGTGCCCGTTTGCCTTGCAAAAAAATTATCCCGGAAAATGCGTTGCTGCGGTAAGTTGGCGGGCGGCCAATGGTCGCCCCTACGCACGCAATAAGGCAGGAATGCAATTTATTGACGGTCTGCTATATAATTTCACCCTCAATCAATAAGAAAGCCCCCACCCAGCCGCAGAACATCTACGGTTTGGTGGGGGTGGTTTATTTGTAGAGATTGCAGGGGCGCGGCGGCAGCGGCAACACTCCCGGGCGGATATGGGATCTGCCCCTGCGTTCTCTGCCAATCACAAAAACTCTTTCCAGTAAATCTCTGCGCTTCTCGTCATCTCCCGGGAAAAGTCGCTCGCGTACTTGCGCTTGCAAAATGCCTGCACGGCTTTGTCAAAGTCGTAGTCGAGCTGGCCGTTGGCGGCGGCTTTCGCCGCAAAGTCGGCGCGCAGCTCGTCGGGCGTGCGGTCCGTGTACACATTCTCGCAGACGACGGCCTGCTCGGCAAAGCGGGCGGGCTTGGGGCGGCGCTGCTGCTGCTCCGTGGGGCGGCCAAACACCAGCATACAGGCGGGCACTACGTACTGCGGCAGGTGCAGGGCGTCGCGCATGGCCTCAGCATTCTCGAGGACGTCACCTATGTAGCAGCTGCCGATGCCCAGAGACTCGGCGGCGACCACCGCGTTCTGGGCGGCAATGCAGGTGTCGGCCACGGCCAGCATCAAGTCCCCTGCCCCGGGCTTGCGGGCGTCCGTGATGCCCGCGGCGTGGTAGGCGTTGAGCCAGCGGCGGCAGTCGGCCAGGAACACCAGCACCAGCGGCGCCCCGGCAATGAACGGCTGGTGGTCGCACAGGTCGGCCAGCGTGGCCTTCAGCGCCGGGTCGGTGATGTCCAGGATCGTGTACAGCTGCTGGTTGCCCGCCGTCGGTGCCTGGAATGCCGCGTTCAGGATGGCCGTCCGCTCGTCCGGCGTGACGGGGTCGGGGGTGAATACCCGCACGCTTTTGCGGGCGGAGAGGGCGGAGAGGATAGCGTTGTTTTCCATGATAAGCTCCTTTAAGCCTTCCCCCGAGGGGGAAGGCAAATGAAAATCAATTTTTCCGTTTCTTCAAAAACTTCCCGATCAGCGTATCCAGCATGCTCAGCACCTCGCGGATGTTCAGCACGCAGACCACCGCGGTGATGCCCACGACGGGCAGCGCCCAATGGGTCAGGTTCATCATGCACCAGATCTCCGCCAGCACCAGCGCCAGATTCAGCACAAGCCACGCCGGGTGGAAGTCGATCTCCAGCAGACCGCGGGTCGAGTAGGCGCGCAGCAAAAACACCAGCATCAGGCTCAGGAAGCTGGCCGGGGTTACGCCCCACGGGCCCCACTGCAAAATGAACAGGTAGTTCAGAATCAGGTTCAGCACCGCACCGGCCAGCATTGTGAACAGCGAGCCGGTAGACCGTTTATACACGACGTAAACGCTGTTCAGGAACTGGTTCAGGCAGGTCAGCATCGAGCAGAGTGTCAGGAACGGAACAAACGTCCAGGCGTCAAAATATTCAGCCTTGAACACCCGCATGAGCAGCTGGCACAGCATGATGATGCCCGCCACGCAGCAGAACAGCACGCTGGCATACACGCGGAATATCTTGGAGAAGAACGCCTCGCGGTCCGTCTCCTCGGTCACGGCGGAGAGCTGCCACGCCTCGTAGAAGATGCTGCCCAAAATCGTGATGATCTGCGGCAGGAAGTACCCCGCCGACAGCAGCCCGACCCAGTGGTTGCCGCTGCGGCCCGCGTAGCCCTCGCACATGCCCTGCACAAAGAACATGTCGCTGGCGTTGATGATCCAAAAGCTGATGGACGCCGGGATCATCGGCAGGCAGTAGCGCAGCATCTCTTTCCACAGCGCCTTGTCAAACGCCTTGGGCTTGAAGTACCGCCAGCACCCGCCCGCAATGAACACAAACACCATGGATGTCAAATCTGCCAGCGCGTTTGCCAGCAAAAAGCCTGCAGCGCCCATTTTTAAGACGCTCAGGAACAGCAGGTAGTAGAGCAGCAGGCTCAGCGTTGTCAGCACACCGTCTATGGCGACCAGCCGGTTCAGCATCCGCGAGCGGATGAACTGGGTACACAGCGTTCTCATACAGCTGGCCAGCACGCAGAGGTACAAAAAGCCCAGGTACTCCGCAGCGTTGGGGATGAGCCGTACCAGCGGCATGGCCAGCAGCAGCACCACAAAGCCCAGCCCGATAGTCGCCGCGCCGTTGACAAAGACGCTGGATTTGTTGGTCGCTTTGTCCAGCCCGAACCGGATGACCGCATAGGCCACGCCAAGGCTGACCACCGGGATCAGCAGGTTTGTGGCCTGCTGCAAAAGGCTGGACACGCCCATAATGTCCGGCGAGTCGAGCGCGTAGCTCAGATACGGGCGGATGAAGAAGCTGAGCAGCTTGGAGCTGAAGTTGGAGATGGCAAACAGCAGCGTGTTGCTGACCAGCGTCGTATATTTTTTCTGTGGAGACGGCAAGATGGGAACCTCCCTTGTTTGTAGAGTATGAAGCCTTCCCCTCCGGGGGAAGGTGGCCGAGCGAACGCGAAGGTCGGATGAGGGTAAACCTTCCGCCGGCACCCCGCTCACGGGCAATCGCGGCAGACTCCCGCCCTCACCGCAGCTTCAGCATCCGTTCCCGCTGCTTATAATCCGGCAGCACCTCCGCCACCGCGGCCCAGAACGCCGGGCTGTGGTCGGGGTGGGCAAAGTGACAGAACTCATGCACAACAACGTACTCCTGCGCGGGCAGCGGCATCGTGCAGAGCCGCCGCGCAAACGCCAGCGTGCCGGTGCGCAGACTGCACGACCCCCAGCGGGTGTTCATGTCACGCACCGCAATTTTGGGCATCGCGCCGCCCGGGCAGGTCGCCGCAAACTGCGGATAGTATGCCCGGCACAGCGCCTGCATATAGGCCAGCGCCTCGGCCTTGGGCGGCAGCGCGGGGGCCTCGGCGGCCTCTCGTTCGCGCCGGGCCGCGGCACGCGCCTGTGCGGTGCGCACCCAGTCGGCCCGCGCCGTGACAAAGGCGTCCACATAAGCCGCAGGCACCCGCGGCGACGCACTGGCCGCCACACTGCCGTCGGCCCGCACGCGCAGGTTGATGTTGCGCACCCGCCGCCGCGTCAGCGTGTAGGTGATGCCGCCCGCCGTCCGCTCCATGCCCGCCCCCCCTTTTTGCAAAAGTATATAGTTTATTGTACACGCATTTGCCCAAAAGTGCAACAGTTGCCTGCGGCGGCGCATTGTGGTATGATACTGCCAAAAGGGGGCTTTTGCATGAAATCGCTGTTTTTTGTTCTGCCCGCCCTGCTGCTGGGCCTGACGGCCTGCGGCGCGCCGGTGGCCGCCGTGACCCTGCCCGACACCGTGCAGGTCGAAAAGACCCAGACCGCCGAGACCGCCGTCCTCTACGAGGATGCCGACGGGCGTGAGGTCAGCCCCCGCCGCGCTGCCCTGACCGAGTGGCGCTGGTCTGTGGCCGATGACACGATTGCCGAGGTCGATCCCAGCGGCATTGTGACCGGTCTGCGCGGCGGCTCGACCACCCTGACGCTGCAAAGCGCCGACGGGAAAATTTCCGCCAGCTGCCCGGTGCAGGTGTCCAGCCCGCTGCGCGGCATTGCTTTGGACGACTACACGCTGTATTTTGACGACGAGCTTGTGACCTGGATCACCGCCGACGGCACGCGCGAGTCCGACTACGCCTACGCCAGCCGCGTCGGCGCAGTCTGCCATCTTCTGCCGGAGGACACCACCGACCACCCCGCCGCGACCTATCACATCGCCGACGAGCGCATTGCCCGCTTCGACGGCTCCTGGCTCGTCCCCGTGAATTACGGCACCACGACCCTGACCGCCGACTGCGGCGGGTTTACAGCGCAGTGTACCGTAACGGTGGTCAGGCCGGAGGAATAGGCAAAAGAAAACGAGGGGATGTACAACAGCCCCTTTGGTGACCCTCCCGTCCATCTCCCGCGCCCTAAAAACAGCCCGCGGGGCTGTTTTTGCCCCGCGGGACGCGGACGCGGGGCCTGGGCTGTTCGATTCCCGTACTCCTCTACTCCTTACAATGTACAATAAAAAGAAAAAAGCTCAACCTCTTGCGAAGTTGAGCTTTTTGGTGACCCGTACGGGAATCGAACCCATGTTACAGCCGTGAAAGGGCCGTGTCTTAACCGCTTGACCAACGGGCCATATAATACAAGATTTCGCTAAAACAGCAAGCAACTTATCGGCTACTATTGCAACCGACCCCCAAGTATTTTAGCGAAATCCTGTATCATGTGGTAGCGGTAACTGGATTTGAACCGGTGACACTTCGGGTATGAACCGAATGCTCTAGCCAACTGAGCTATACCGCCACATTTGTCGTCGCGCTCTTGAGAACGCTATATTATTATAGCCGACATTTTCCCCTATGTCAAGTAGTTTTTCCCGATTTTTTTTCAAAAATGCAAAAAAAATCCCGCATTGCGGGTGCAATGCGGGGAAAAGACTCTAAAGGCTTCCCACGAGGGGCTGCGCCCGCAGGCGCGTGTCGGAGCGCAACCGCCGAAGGCGGCTCTTAGCGCGGAGACTGAAGCTGTCCGCAAAGCGGACTGATGAGGGGCGGCGCTGTCTCTATAACCCGTCAAAGGGATACTGCAAGAACTTTGCCCCTCATCCGGCCTCGGGCGGGGCCTCGGCCACCTTCCCCCTCAGGGGAAGGCACTCTGCCAAATTACTTCTTGTTGGGCACCAGCACGGCCTTGCCGCCCATGTAGGGGCGCAGGACCTCGGGGATGGTCACGGTGCCGTCGGCCTGCAGGTGGTTCTCCAGGAAGGCGATCAGCATACGCGGCGGGGCCACGCAGGTGTTGTTCAGCGTGTGGGCCAGCTGGGTCTTGCCGTTCTCATCCTTAAAGCGGATGTGCAGGCGGCGGGCCTGGGCGTCGCCCAGGTTGGAGCAGGAGCAGACCTCGAAGTACTTCTGCTGGCGCGGGCTCCACGCCTCGATGTCGCAGCTCTTGACCTTCAGATCGGCCAGATCGCCGGAGCAGCACTCCAGCTGGCGGACGGGGATCTCCATGGAGCGGAACAGCTCGACGGAGTTCTTCCACAGCTTGTCGTACCAGTCCATGCTGTCCTCAGGCTTGCAGACGACGATCATCTCCTGCTTCTCGAACTGATGGATGCGGTAGATGCCGCGCTCCTCGATGCCGTGGGCGCCCTTCTCCTTGCGGAAGCAGGGGCTGTAGCTGGTCAGGGTCAGGGGCAGCTTGGCACCGTCCAGCGTCTGGTCGATGAAGCGGCCAATCATCGTGTGCTCGGACGTGCCGATCAGGTACAGGTCCTCGCCCTCGATTTTGTACATCATAGCGTCCATTTCAGGGAAGGACATAACGCCCTTGACCACGTCGCCGTGCATCATGAACGGGGGGATGACATAGGTAAAGCCCTTGTCGATCATAAAATCGCGGGCGTAGGCCAGCACAGCCTCATGCAGGCGGGCAATGTCGCCCAGCAGGTAGTAGAAGCCGTTGCCGGAGACGCGGCCTGCGGCGTCAAGGTCGATGCCGTCGAAGCTCTCCATGATGTCCACGTGGTACGGGATGGGATAGTCGGGCACAACGGGCTCGCCGAAGCGCTGGACCTCGACGTTATGGCTGTCGTCGGGGCCGATGGGCACGCTGGGGTCGATCATCTGGGGGATCGTGTACATGATCTCCTGGATCT
>OLVR01003081.1_pt1 | contig 11286 bp, 6 predicted proteins | sample 1673261 | NCBI WGS metagenome assembly OLVR01 (sample SAMEA3178938, study PRJEB25190) | human gut metagenome | biome: human gut; feature: human-associated habitat; material: faeces | place: Austria | collected 2013 | reverse complement strand
GCAGGCGCCAAAAACAGTCATCATATGGGCTGCCGGCGGATAGTCCAGAAGCATCCGATACCCCATTTCTTCTTTATAAAATTTCTTATAATCCTGAATAGCCGCAGCCTGGATACTGTAATGCTCCGGCTGATATGTCTGGATCACCGCCTGCCCCGGCCGATTCCCTCTGCCGGAACGTCCAACTGCCTGAGTCAGAAGCTGGAATGTACGCTCCCCGCAGTGATAGTCATCCATATTCAGCGAAAGATCTGCTGCGATCACTCCTACCAGAGTCACATTCGGAAAATCATGTCCCTTGACGATCATCTGGGTCCCCACCAGAATATCTGCCTCATGCTTTGCAAAAGAAGCCAGGATCTTCTCATAGCTGTCCTTGGTCCTTGTAGTATCAAAATCCATTCGAAGTACCCTGGCTTTCGGGAATTCTTTTTCAATGACCTTCTCGATCTGCTGGGTTCCTGCCTTAAATCCACCAATGTGCGGTGAACCACAGGACGGACAGATTTCCGGTTTCACAGTCTCATAGCCGCAGTAATGACAAATCAGACGATTGCCATTGTGTTCACTTAGAGATACATCACAGTGAGGACATTTCATAACGTGACCGCAGGCTCTGCAGGAAACAAAGCCCGCATATCCTCTCCGGTTCAGAAACAGCATGGCCTGTTCTCTTCTTTCAAGGACCTGCTCCAGATCCCTCTTCAGCTCCAGACTCAGTACCGAGCGGTTTCCTTTCTTTAATTCTTCCCGAAGATCCACGATTGATACCTGTGGAAGAGGCCTTTCCTCATAACGTGCGTTTAACTTTACCAGAAGATATTCTCCGTCACAGGCATGACTGTAGGCTTCCAATGACGGAGTGGCTGATCCCATGACCACACGGGCATGTTCCATTCGTGCCCTCTCAATGGCAGTCTCACGTGCATGGTACCTTGGCGTATTCTCACTTTTGTAGGTGGGTTCATGCTCTTCGTCGATAACGATCAGTCCCAGATCTGAAAACGGTGTGAACAGTGCGGATCTGGGTCCTACCATCACCTGGATCTCACCACGTTTTGCTCTTTTGAACTGATCATAACGTTCTCCCTGGGAAAGTCTGGAATTCAGAACCGAAACCTTATCTCCGAACATGGCATAAAAACGCCTGACTGTCTGATAAGTAAGCGCGATCTCAGGGATCAGCACGATCGCCTGTTTTCCCTCCTCCAGTACCTTCTGGATCAGGCGCATATAAACCTGGGTCTTTCCGCTTCCGGTCACTCCGAAAAGAAGTGCAGGCCTTGGGTCCGGCTCCTGCCATTCCCGAAAAATCTGCTCTGCCGCCAAGAGCTGTTCCTGGTTCAGACTCAGCTCCATGTTCTCCTTCACCAGGCCGAGCCCCTCGGGAATGCGATACATTTCCTGACTTTCAATAGTTATCAGACCTTTTTTCTCAAAAAAATCAAGAACGGAAATGCCGGCTCCAAGCTCTTTGGAGGCATAGGTATAATCCAGGCTCCCGGCCTCCAGGATTGCCCGAAGGAACCGCTCACGTGCTTTAAAGCGGCTGCCTTCCAGCTTTCCAAGAAGTGCCTGCCCCTCTTCCTTTTTCCCTGTAAAAAGGATCAGTCTTTTCTCTTTTGCACGGACCTTGTCTTTTACAGGCAGAACTGTTTTCAGTGCCTGGATCATGGTGGAGCCATAGGTCTCCTTCATCCAGGCCGCAAGTGCGATCAGCCGGGATTCTGTTGTCTCACTGTCTGTGGACACTCCCCGGATCTCCTTGAGCTTTGATGCATCATATTTTGCCGTTCCGGAGATCCCGGTCACATAGCCTTTCCGAAGGGTATTTCCCTTTCCGAAGGGCACTGTAACCACAACTCCGGGTTTTATTGCCTGCACCAGCTCCTCAGGTACACGATACTGAAAATCCCGGTCCAGCTTTTCATGAGAAATGTCAATGATCACATCTGCATAGATCATCCATTTACGCTTTCTGATCTTCTTCCAGGATCTCCCGGATCAGTACACGCTCATCCATGGGATATTTCTTCCCCTTGATCTCCTGATAATCCTCATGGCCCTTTCCGGCAAGGACGATGATATCTCCCGGCTCACCATGATGGATCGCGTAGGCGATCGCCTCTTTACGATCCGGGATCTCTACATATTTTCCATCTGTTTTTGCCATTCCGATCTTAATATCATCGATGATGGCCTGTGGATCCTCATCTCGCGGATTATCTGAAGTAATGATGGTCAGATCTGCCATCTTTCCTGAAACCTCACCCATCTCATAACGGCGCAGCTTGGAACGGTTTCCGCCACAGCCAAACAGGCATACCAGTCTGTGCGGATCATATTCCTTCAGTGTTCCAAGAAGGCTCTCCAGCGCCATGGCATTATGTGCGTAATCGATCATCAGTGTGAATTCGTCAGATACCTTGATCATCTCAATACGGCCTTTGACCCTGGCCACCTTCAGAGCTTTTATGATATTCTCCTCGGATACCTTAAAATGGCGGCAGATGGCAATGGCAGTCAGCGAATTGTAAATGCTGAACTTACCTGGAATATCGATCTCCACAGGAAAATCCATAAGTCCCTTAACATGATAGGAAATTCCCAGATAGCCCTTTCTTCCAACGAGTCTGGCGCCCTCTGCACGGAGATCTGCTTTTTCGGAAAATCCATAGGTTTCAAGTTTACAGGTGTGGCCTTCGATAATGCGGTCAAAGTGTTCATCGTCACGATTTACGATACCAACCTTACACTGTCTGAGAAGCATGGATTTGCAGTGCAGATAATCATCAAAGTCCTTGTGCTCATTCGGTCCGATATGATCTGGTTCAATATTTGTGAAAATTCCAAAATCAAACACAAATCCCTGGGTCCTGTGAAGCATCAGGCCCTGTGAGGAAACCTCCATAACGACCGCATCGCAGCCTGCTTCTACCATATCATGAAAATATTTCTGTACCATATAGGATTCCGGTGTCGTGTTGGCTGCCGGGATATGCTTCTCCCCGATAACAGCCTCGATGGTTCCGATCAGACCAACCTTATATCCGGCATTCTCAAGGATCGATTTCACCATATAGGTTGTAGTTGTTTTTCCTTTAGTTCCGGTGATACCGATGGTTTTGAGCTTTTCTGCCGGATGTCCGAACCATGCTGCTGAAATAAAGGCCATGGCGTAACGGGTATCCTCTACCTGGATCACTGTCACATCCTCCGGTGCCTCCACCGCTTCTTCCACGATGAGTGTCTTCGCACCCTTTGCCACAACATCAGGTATAAATTTATGTCCATCCACGACCGCACCTCTGATGCAGATAAAAAGGCTCCCTTCTTCTACTTTGCGGGAATCATATACAACAGAAGAAACCTCCTGCTCTGTACTTCCCTGAAGGCATTTGTATTCAAGATGCTCCAATAAGGATAAAAGATTCATTTTTCTCCTCCATCTTCCCTTTTTCCGGTCTGACGGGCAGCACACCGGAGGCGGGAAATATACTGTTCTTATTTTCTGTACATACCATATAGAATAGCACACCTCCCCCCTGTTTTCAACGTTTCTTTGAGGTACGGCCGCCTTGTAAAATATCAGCTTGTTACTGTTCACTCCGTTCTCAGTAACATCAGCTTTTTCCATAAATATCCGCATATTTTTTCCGGAGCCAGATGCCGCCCAGCACAGTCACCAAAGCTGTCACTGCCAGAAGCGTCCACAAATCCCTCCTGGTATCATCTCCGGTCTTCGGATGTGTGGACGCAGTTCTTGCCATCTGTATCTGACCGGAAGCCGGACCCTGGTCATCTCCCTGCAAAGGCAGCCCTTCTTCCGGCGTAATAGCCACCTCTCCTTTTACCATGACAGAAGCGGAGGCCTCCATCAATCGCTCTCCGGTTTCCTGGCTTGTGACCGTCACCTGGTTAAAAAGCTTCTGATCCGCTGTTTTTCCCGGGATCTTCACCACAGCCTGAAGAGAAACTGCCTCTCCCGGCGGGATCTGTTGGATCATTGCCTTTGTACGGCTGCTGTTGAGCGTTACACCTTCCTGCTCCAGAAACTGTGCATGGATCCCTGCTGCCTGAAAGCGCTCCGTTCCCACAACCGAATGAAGCGTTTTTTCACCGGTATTCACGATACATATCTGATAGGTCACAGTCTCACCCGGTGCAGCGGTTTCTTTGTCTGCAGTTTTCTTTACAGAAAGATCCGCCTTCAGTGCCTCCAGACCATTTATAGTGGAAGCGTTCTTCCGGATCACCTCCTCCACTCTGTCCTTCACCCTGGCCTCTGCTTCCACCTGGTGCTCCAGATCTTTTTCCTGTTCATCCAGAAGCGGCGCCTGTACATAAAAGCTCCTGCTCTCTCCGGCTTTTAATTCTGCAAATTCCGCCACAGCCCCTTCTGTTAGAAGACCTTCTGCATCTTCCCACAGCTGCCGGATCTTAGGACAGGAAAGGCTGCTGGTCAGACGGATATCTGCAAGATCCAGCTTTCCGGTATTGGCTATCTCTACCTGATAACGGATGGTCTGCCCTGCTTTCATTTTTTTATTCTGTGCAATTACCGACAATTCCATATCAGCCTCAGCAGCCTCCACGTCCAACATAGGCGAGATCCCCTCTGCGATCACCAGCTTTTCCCCGTTTTCTTCTGTCATGAGAAAGGTTCCCGCACCGGTACAGTCCTTCTGAAGCGGTTCCTCCTGAGTCACAGGATAACTGCTTTTCTCTGCCGGAAAACGGTATTCCTGCCGCAAGATCAGCGGGATACGGAAAAAGATCTCATCCTGCCCGTTCTGCTCCACGTTCAGCACGCTTTCCAGCTTTGTGATCTCTGTAGCTTCACCGCTCTGGCTCCTTACAGAAATCTGCTGTGCAGCCATATTTTTCGGGACAGAATCCGTTTCCGGAACAAAATACTCCGAAATATACGTGACCAACGTCAGCTTTTGCGTCTCCTCAGACTCACCTTCCTCTTCATTCCCTACATTTTCCCCTCCGGTCGACGTTCCTTCCGGTGTGAGCGGACCCGTTTTCTCCTGCTCTTCATCCTCCGGCTGTACTGTTTCCCCGGATGCCAGCTGCTCCACGTGCTCATATGCTTCCTCCATTTCTATTCCGATTCCTTCCACAACCTTATCCACCGGCAATTCCTGTTCTGCCTTCTCTTCCTGCTGCAAGTCATCCTCCGGCAGCTCCTGTTCTATCTCTTCTTCCTGCTCCACCGATGGATCTTCAATCTTATGAAATTCATCGTCCCACTTCTCATTTTTCTCCTTATCCTCCGAAAACCTTCTCCCGGACAGCCATTCATTCAGGCCGCGAATCCGGATCCCAAGCTCCGCCTGTCCGGATTCTATGTCTTTCCAGAACACACTCTGATCGATAAACGGTGCCTGTCCCGGCAAAAAATCTGCTCCCAGAGTCAGCTTCGGTTCTATTGTTCCTCCCAGCATGGCTCCTGCCAGCACTGTCACAATTCCGGCTTTCTTCATCTGTTTCCATATTCTGTTTTTCATGGCTCTTCCTCATTTCTGCCTGATCTGGCATTTCTTATACACATGTTTTTTTTACAGAAGCTTACTTTTCCACAGACAAAGGCATCCCTCCCCGGCAAATGGTGCATGATCAATATTTTTTTCGATAAAATAAAATGGATTTCTGCATCGAACTGATGCGTGAATATATTCCGCAGAACACGGACTTAAGACTCTTCCAATGTAGCACATTCCTCAATCAGGTGCAACCAGATATAAAAATTATAAAGTTTGTTTAAACTTTCTTTATAAATTTTCGATTTCTTTTAGATTACCGACATAATTTAAACATATTTCCTCTATATAATAGGTCTTGGATAGATGAAAAACCACTCTCTATCTCCCCCCTCAAAAAATAGTAGGAAATGAACCGCCTGACCGAATCAGGCGGTTTTTCCTTGTCTGAAAATTCACGGCCTGACAACTATCTGTAAACCGTATTCATCTAAAATTCTATTGCATTTCCAACATAGGTCTTTTATAATAAAATATAATACTCGTTACTATTGAACAGTAACCAATTTTAAAGAGAAATGAGGTATTTCCTATGAGCGAAAAAACCGTAGTAGTTGCATTAGGCCACCGGGCACTTGGCACCACACTTCCAGAGCAAAAAACAGCTACAAAACTCGCAGCGAAGGTAATCGCAGATCTGGTAGAGGAGGGAACCCGCGTAGTGATCTCCCACAGCAACGGTCCGCAGGTAGGGATGATCCACACCGCAATGAATGAATTCGGTAAGGCACATCCTGATTATACATTTGCACCAATGTCCGTATGTTCCGCCATGAGCCAGGGTTATATCGGCTATGACCTTCAGAACGCCATCCGTGCTGAGCTTATCTCCAGAGGGATCTACAAACCGGTCAGCACAGTTCTGACACAGGTTGTCATCGATCCATACGATGAAGCATTTGCAGAGCCGGAGAAGATCATTGGACGTGTTCTTAACGCAGAAGAGGCCGAGGCTGAAGAAGAAAAAGGAAACTTTGTCACAAAGGTGGGCGAGGGCCAGTACAGACGTATCCTTGCAGCACCGAAGCCACAGAAGATCGTAGAGATTGAAACCGTAAAGGTCCTCTCTGCAGCAGAGCAGATCGTCATTGCCGCAGGCGGTGGCGGAATCCCGGTTCTTGAGCAGGGAACTCAGCTGAATGGTGCCAGCGCCATCATCGAGAAAGACCTGGCAGCAGGACTTCTTGCAGAAGAACTGAACGCTGACACTCTGATGATCCTTACAAGCGTCGAGAAAGTAAGCCTTGACCATAATACGGATCACGAATCTTATCTGGATACTATTTCCACAGAAGATGCCAAGAAATATATTGCCGGCAAACAGTTTGCGGCAGGCTCCATGCTTCCTAAGATCGAAGCAGGTGTTTCCTTCGTGGAGAAGGGAACCGGACGCCGTACCATCATCACAGACATGGCCCATGCAAAAGACGGCTACCGTGAGAAGACCGGAACTATCATTAAATGATCATTTTACGGACTCAGAATACAAAGTGAACTATAAAATTTCACTTTACATAAAAATATCCCGCAGACGGCTGCTGGTCTTACCGGCAGCTCTGCGGGATATTTTTTATACTGTCTGGCTCTACATCCGATCACTGTTACACAGTTGATCGGGCAGCCAGTATTTACATAGATTTTCGCTCAGCGATCTCAGCCATCTTCGCCTCATTCAGGCGGGTATCTCCATGGACACGGCTGTAGGAAAGATATCCGTTCATACGGTCGATCTTGGTCAGATTTCTGGAACCGCAGACAGGGCATACATCTCCAGTTCCTCATGACCACAATCGTCACAGTATGCAAGAGAAAGGTTCACTCCCTCATAATATCCCAGATCCATGGCTCTGCGGATCAGTGTACGGATAGCTTCCTTATTGTAGCCGATCGGATAACGTACATACTGAATCTTACCTCCATTGCAGAGTTCCCAGAAACGTCCCTCCAGATCCTGTTTCTCGATCGGAGTCACATCCTCTGTTACATGGCAGTGGAAGCTGTTGCTCACATATGGTCTGTCAGAAACGCCCTCAATGATTCCATACATCTTACGGAACTGCTCTACCTGCAGGCCACAAAGACTCTCTGCCGGTGTTCCGTAGATCGCATAAAGATAACCATCTTCCTTCTTGTACTGATTTACCTTGTCATTGATATATTTCAGGACCTCCAGAGCAAACGCCCCATCCTCGGCAATGGATTTGCCATTGTAAAGTTCCTGAAGCTCATTTAACGCTGTGATACCGAAGGAAGCTGTCATAGGCTTCAGGATCTTGCCAATCTTTTCATTCGGTTTCAGATGTCCGCCGTAGAAACCGCCTTCACAGTATGCAAGCGGGTTGGTGGATGCACGCATCTGTCCCAGATATTCGTAAGTGCGGATGTGCAGGTTACGGATCATTTCCAGATAGAAATCCAGAACCTCATAGAAATCTCTGCTCTCCGCTCTGGCCTTTGCAAGGATCATCGGAAGATGAAGGCTTACCGCACCAATGTTAAAACGTCCCACAAAAACAGGCGTATCATTCTCATCTGCCGGTTCCATGCCGCCACGCTCATACCACGGACTTAAGAAAGCACGGCATCCCATCGGGCTGATGACCTTCTTGTATTTCCTGTACATACTGGAAATATAGCCTGCGCCGGACATAGACAGCCAGTCCGGATACATGGTTTTGGAGGAACACTCCACACCGGCCTCAAAAATATCCTCACAGCACTTTCCTGGACCATGGATCTCTTTGTCATAAAGGAATACGATCTTCGGGAAAAGTACCGGTTTCTTGTGTCCGGCCTTACCCTGTCCTCCCTGATGGACCTCAAGAAGGGAAATCGTACACATCTTCTCAAACTGCTCGGTTCCGAGACCAAGTGTCACCGTAACAAACGGATAATCACCTCTGGAAGAACCGACGGTATTCAGCTTGTACTCAATTCCCTGCCAGCCCTGGTCATAATCCCTGCGGACCTTATCAAGAGCATACTCAATAGCTCTCTCCTCACGGCCACTCCAGCTCTCGTACGAGTATTTCATAAATTCGGAAATATATTTATCATAGCTCTTCTTTGCATACGGTGCCAGGATCTTATCAACCTCCGGCACTGTAAAGCCACCATACTGCTGCGCTGCTGTACTGAGAATGATATCCCCCATAACATCAAAGGCTGTATCCAGAGTCTTCGGCTCGTTATACCAGACATTGCCCATCTCAAAACCGCCACTTAAAACAGCTGCCACATCGAACAGACAGCAATTCATGGTATCCAGACGTGCAGACTGGTCATGAATATAAATGTAGCCGTCCTTACATGCCTGAAGCTCATTACGGTTCATAAAAAACTTCCGATAGAGTTCCTTGTTCAGCTCATTAAAGATCAGGCTTCGTTTCGTGGCAACAAGGGCGCTGTCTGTATTGGCATTACTTTTATCACCGATATAACGGATCGCCTGACTCTTGGTATAGACATCATCCATCATATGGATAAAATCCAGCTTGTAATTCCGATAATCACGGTAGCTCTTGGCAACTGCCGGATTCACACGCTCCAGAGCCCCCTCCACGATGTTGTGCATCTCCTGGATCTCAATCTCATTCTTTCCAAGGGAATCCGCATGCTCCTGGGCAAAACGGCAGATAAAATCCTTCTCCTCATCGGAAAAAGTATAAAGGATACGCTCTGCTGATTTATTTACGGCAGCCACGATTTTCTGAGGATTAAACTCCTCTCTTGTTCCGTCTTTCTTAATCACATATAACATGACTCATCTCTCCCGAATACTATATATAGTATTGTTATTCTCTATATCTTGGTTTTTTTCTATATATTGTGCTAGGCATGAGTATACCACAGCTGGGAGGAAAAGAAAAGGGGTATTTCTGTATACAAGAAAATACAGACTCTTAGCACCGCATGATCTCACTGCGGAAATATTCTTACAAATTCATTCTGATCCATTCTACGATAAAATCCCATAACTGGGGAAACAAAGCAACCAGTGCCACTATAAGCCATATGATCCAGCTTATACTGTTTCTTTTCCGTCCTTCGTTCTGCTGCTTTTTCCCCTGGTTTGAAACTTCTGTACGGTTCCTGTCTGCCGTTGTTTTATTCATGGTGTTACCTGCCGGTACGGTCTTCCTTACAGTTGCAGCTGCATTTCCTGTATTTCGATTTCCATTTGGATTCCGGTTCGCACCTGCATTCCGGCCTGTATTCATATTCCGGCCCGTATTCATATTCTGGCCTGCATTCGTATTCCGGCCCATATTTGTACTTCGGTTCACTCTGCCGCCGCGCTGTGCTGCTTTGTCCACAGTTTGTCCATACTGTCGCATCATATCCCGCACTTTTGCGGAAGCATGCCTGTAATGTACATCCCGGGGTTCATTAAGATGGTAGAGTATTTCATCATTTCTGTAAGGCATCCCGCACAGCGAACACCTGCCATTTACAACCCTGCCGCCACAAACCTGACACTTCTCACCTGCCATAAACTCCCTCCATTCTGTCCGTTAAAACGGACATTCACATTTCTTTTTATCAATCGGACATTCGCATTCTTTCCTGCTGTATGTCCCTGAATGCGATCGCTTCACAATTTACATTCAGTATATCATATCACGCTCTCAATACCCAGTATTTTTCCCTGGTCCGGGACCGGACTTCACATCTCCTTATATTGCCACCCTGGCCATTTTCTGCTATAATACCCCACAGAGCAATAAGCCTAAAAATCATCAGGAGGAGCCGATAATGAATACAATCACAATCCCCGCAACCTATCATGCAGACCTCAACCTCCATGACACACAGATTGCGATCAAAACAGTAAAAGATTTCTTCCAGCAGACACTCTCCCAGAAGCTTAATCTTCTCCGAGTATCCGCTCCAACATTTGTAGCACCGGAATCCGGCCTTAATGACAACCTTAATGGTGTAGAGCGCCCGGTAAGCTTTGATATCAAGGCTATCGAAGGAAGCAACGCCGAGATCGTACACTCCCTTGCCAAATGGAAACGCTACGCACTGAAAAAATACGGATTTTCTCACGGAGAAGGTCTTTACACAGATATGGTAGCCATCCGCCGGGATGAAGATCTGGACAATATCCACTCTGTTTACGTAGACCAGTGGGACTGGGAAAAGATCATCTCCAAAGAAGAACGTTCCATGGAGACTCTCAAGGAAACCGTACGCACCATTTACAGTGTCCTTCGTAAAACTGAGAAATACATGGCTGTACAGTATGACTACATCGAGGAGATCCTTCCGAAGGATATCTTCTTTATCACAACTCAGGAGCTTCTTGACATGTATCCGGACTGCACACCGAGGGAACGTGAATATCGGATCACCCGTGAAAAGGGCGCTGTCTTCCTTATGAAAGTCGGCAAAACCCTCACCAACGGCGAGCGCCACGACGGACGTGCCCCGGACTATGATGACTGGGAACTGAACGGTGATATCCTCGTATACTATCCGGTACTTGACATTGCCCTTGAGCTTTCCTCAATGGGAATCCGTGTTGACGAGGACGCACTTGACCGTCAGCTTACCGAAGCAGGCTGTGATGACCGAAGAGAGCTTCCATTCCAGAAAGCAATCCTGAACAAAGAGCTTCCGTACACCATCGGTGGTGGTATCGGACAGTCCAGACTGTGCATGCTGCTTCTCGACCGCGCACATGTCGGTGAAGTACAGGCAAGTTTGTGGCCGGAGCAGATGCGGAAAACCT
>OLVR01003068.1_pt1 | contig 11344 bp, 9 predicted proteins | sample 1673261 | NCBI WGS metagenome assembly OLVR01 (sample SAMEA3178938, study PRJEB25190) | human gut metagenome | biome: human gut; feature: human-associated habitat; material: faeces | place: Austria | collected 2013 | reverse complement strand
CCTGTGACAGACATTTTCGAGAAATGTCAGTCCTCTTCCCGGCAATCCTTTTTTGCAGTCAGTATCAAAAATGTGCCCGGCTGTCAGACATGTAGCTCCTGCCTTTTCAGCTGCCAAAGCATCTTCCACAGAGTGTACAGATGTACCGATATGCTTAAAGCCCTTTAACGCATCTTTTTCCGACAGCTCCATCAAAACAGGCAGCGGCAGGTGGATATTCTCACAATTCAGCTTTGCAGCCACTTCCGCAAATGAATGCAGAATACATTTCTTATGATGCTCATGACATATCATCAGCACATCCTTTGCCAGATGCTCATATTCATCTGGTGTCATATCTTTTTCTCGAAGAATGATGGCATCGATATCTGTGGATGCCAGAAATTCTATCTGTTCCAGAAAATCTCTGTCACATAGATGGCGATTTGTTACTGCCATCATATGGGCATAACTGCGGCTAGACATAGATGTATTCATTCAGCACAGGCTGAAGCCCCTGATCCTTGATGGCATCATAGATTTCCTGAAGGCTACGATTATCCGCAATTTCAAACTGCTCATCACCGCTCTCAGCTTCATTCTCCTTGCCGGTATATTTTTCCTCATGGTCACCGATACCGGTGCTGACACCTGCTGAAATCTTGGTTGCCGCAAAGCGGATGATGTGATCACGGAATCTTGCCACCTCTCTTGAAGAGACTGTAATACCCGCATATGGCAGGAAAATACGATACGCACAGAGAATCTGACACAACTGTGTCTCATGGACATCCTTCGGATTGATCTTGTCATTATTAATGATCGGACGCAGTCTCGGGCAGGAAAATGCAATCTCAGCATGTGGATATTTTCTCTGAAGAAGCCAGGCATGATAACCGGTAGCAAAGGCATCTTTACGGAAATCATCCAGTCCCAGAAGTGCAGCAAAACCAACACCGCGCATACCACCTTTCAATGCACGTTCCTGTGCATTCAGGCGATATGGAAAAATTCGTTTATGTCCGGCCAGATGAAGTGTTTCATACTTATCTGAATTGTAAGTTTCCTGGAAAACAGTCACATAATCGGCTCCACATTCATGCAGATAATGATATTCATCCGAATTCATCGGATAAACTTCCAGCCCGATCACTTTGAAATATTTTCTTGCGATCTTACACGCCTCACCAATATATTTCACATCGGACTTTACACGGCTCTCTCCGGTAAGAATCAGAATTTCCTGGAGACCGGTCTTTGCGATTGCTGCCATCTCTTTGTCAATTTCCTCTGCATTCAGCTGTGCACGGCGAATTTTATTGTGGCAGTTAAAACCGCAGTAGATGCAGTAATTTTCACAGTAGTTTGCGATATAGATTGGTGTAAACATATATACACTGTTTCCAAAATGTTTTCTTGTCTCCACTCTCGCCGCCTGCGCGATCTCTTCCAGAAGTGGAAGTGCCGCAGGAGAAAGAAGTGCCTGGAAGTCCTCAACCGTCCGATTGTCATGTTCCAGTGCTCTGCGGACATCCTTTTCTGTATACTGATCATAATCATAAGCATTCATCGCTGTGATGACCTGTTCCATAACATCGGACTCTTCCATTGTCTCCATTCCCGGAAGATATTTCATATGATCGATACGGTTTTTTTTCATATCTTCCAGAATTACTTCATTGACGATACTCTCGTTAAAATGTTCGCCATGTTCTGTTGTATTTGATGACATTTTGTCTTCTCCTTTATCTGATAGTCTTTAGTCGTGCAGAAATCCCGTAAGCGGTGAAGAAGCACTGGCTCCCTTATCCAAAGTCCGTCCAAATCCGGATAAATAAGCACTTCTGCCTGATTCAATTGCTTTTTTAAATGCTTCTGCCATCACCTGTACATCACCTGCAGTTGCGATTGCGGTGTTTGCCATAACAGCGGCAGCTCCCATTTCCATCGCCTCACATGCCTGGGATGGTCTTCCAATTCCGGCATCTACAATGATTGGAAGATCAATCTCATCAATCAGAATCTGGATAAATTCTTTTGTGCAGATTCCTTTATTGGAACCAATCGGAGATCCAAGAGGCATCACACATGCTGCACCGGCATTAACCAGGTCTCTTGCTGCATTCAGGTCCGGATACATATACGGCATAACTACAAACCCTTCTTTTGCCAGAATCTCTGTTGCCTTGATCGTTTCATAGTTGTCCGGAAGAAGATATTTGGAATCATGGATTACTTCAATCTTGACAAAATCTCCACATCCAAGCTCTCTGGAAAGTCTTGCAATACGCACAGCCTCCTCTGCATTTCTCGCTCCGGAGGTATTTGGAAGAAGCGTAATGTTCTTTGGAATGTAGTCCAGAATATTCGCAAGTCCCCCCTGATTTGCACGACGAAGAGCAAGCGTAATGATCTGTGTTCCTGCTTTTTCAATACATGCTTTTACAAGATCCAGTGAAAATTTACCGGATCCAAGAATAAAACGGGATGTAAATTCATGTCCTCCAAGAATCAGTTTATCTTCTGTTCTGTCCATTTCTTCATTCTTGCCGCTTCCGCCGCCCATAAAACTAACGATTTCCATAACGTCTCCTTCTTTCAAAATTGTGCTTCCATAAAGTTCTCTTGCCAGGATCTGGTCATTTAATTCAATGGCAACCTGTACTGGTACATACTGGTTCTTCTCCAGATATTCTGTAACAGATAACGGCTGCTCCAAAGTTCTTTTTACTCCATTTACTGTGATCATATGTTGTCCTCCTGTGTGAAACCAACAAAAAAAGAGTCCACAAAGAAATACACCCGCGGTGGTGCACCCCTTCATGAACTCTGTTCACTCTCATTGGTTTTCTTATAAAATTATCTTTTAAAGTATACCTCTGTCAGTTTCATCTGTCAAGCGTATTCCCCTCGCTGTTTTTCAGTCAGTCTCTTGTCATCAGCATCAGTAAGGAGCCTGCATCAAACTCTACACATGCCTCTTCATCTACAATTTCATTACTGACTGTAAGTCCACTGTCTGAAACTTTCAGATGATATTTATTCAGTGGATATTTGAACCCTCTCAGTGTCAGACCTGTCAGATCTCCCTCCAGCGAAAAGAAAGAAACATATTTGCCAAACTGTTCCTCTTTCTTAAGAACCGTATGACTTTCGATCAGTTTCATATAATTCCACTGATCGACCAGTATGATATCCGCACCTCGGTTCCTTCCATGTACCAGCAGTCCGAAATTAGCCATAAGGTGATCGATCCGGTTTCCGGTCGCACCCAGGATCGTAATCCGTTCAGCACCACGGTCAATCGCAAAATTCACGGCAGACTGTGTATCCGAATCATCTTTTTCCGGCTTCAGACGCATAATCTCTGTCTCCCTCAGCCCTTGCAGGTACAATGCCCCCTCAGCCGAAAGGCTGTCAAAATCTCCTACTGCTACCTCCGGCTGCCAGTCTGTTCCTTTAAAAAATTCAACACCTCTGTCTGCTGCGATCAGATCTACTTTTTCTGTTTTGTTTTTCTTCAAAAAATCGAGGGCAAAATCTCTCTGGATATTGCCCCCGCTTACGATGATCACATCTTTCATGCTCTTCCTCAATCAATCTCTGATTTAATCTTGTCCATCTTTTTCTGTATACTGTAAACATTTGTTTCCAGATCACCACTAAATACATAAGAACCTGCAACCAGAAGATTCGCACCGGCTTTCATAACAGTTTCCATCGTTTCATCGTTGATTCCGCCATCCACCTGTATATCTACATCCAGTTCTTCTCTGTCGATCAGTTCCTTCAGCTCCACGATCTTCTCTGTACATTCCGGAAGATATTTCTGACCACCGAACCCTGGCTGTACGGTCATAATAAGAACCATATCCACATCTTCCAGAAGATGGCTGATATCATTTACCGGAGTTGCCGGTTTAATAGAAACTCCGACTTTGACGCCAGCATCTCTGATCAGTTCAATTGCTCTCTCCAGATCCTCACATGCTTCTGCATGTACCGTAATGGAATCTGCACCACAGTCCACAAAATCCTGAATATAACGTTCCGGTGCCGATACCATCAGATGTACGTCAAAAAACATTTTGGATTCTTTGCGGATAGAACGGATCACCGGCATTCCAAACGAAATACTCGGCACAAAATCTCCATCCATAACATCAATGTGAAGCCATTCAACTCCTGCTTTTTCCAAAGTCTGAATCTGTTCGCCCAAACGGTTAAAGTCCGCCGACAAAATTGAGGGGCACAATCGATATTCCATTTAATATCTCCTTTTCTCTTTCAATTCTTCATATAAACTTAGATAATCTTCATATCGGAGTCTGCTGATCTCACCATTCTCCAAAGCTTCCTTTACTCTGCATCCCGGTTCATGGATGTGTCTGCATCCCTGAAATCTGCATGTATCTTCATATTTTCGAAATTCCGGAAAATAATTTTTCAGATCCTGCTCTTCCATATTCATCAGATATAAAGACGAGAATCCTGGTGTATCCATCAGAAACGTATCTTCTCCAACCGGAATCACCTGTGAATGTCTGGTCGTATGCCGGCCTCTCTTCAGCTTACGGCTGATCTCGCCGGTCTCCATCTGTACTTCTCCCTGCAAAAGATTCGTCAGGGAAGACTTACCGACTCCGGAAGGTCCTGCAACAACTGTTGTCTTTCCCTTCAGGATCCTGTGTATCTCATCCAGTCCCTCTTTTTCAAGTGCACTGGAAAGGATCACCTGATAACCGCAGTTTCTGTAAGTTTCACATAATGTCCGGGTTTCTTCTTCCGATGCAAGATCTTTTTTATTAAAGCAGATCACTGCCGGAACCTCTGCCTGTTCCATCATGATCAGGAAGCGGTCCAGCAGCATAAAATTGGGTTTGGGATTTTCAAGTGCAAAGATCACAAACGCCTGGTCAACATTTGCAACTGCCGGACGAATCAATGAATTCTTGCGTGGAAGGATTCGGATCAGATTGCCCGTTTGTTCCTGCTGGTCAAGTATTGTGATTTCCACATTATCACCTACCAGCGGTTTCTGATTATCTTTGCGGAAGATTCCCTTGGCTTTACATTCATAGAGCACTTCATCTTCTCCGTATACATAATAGAATCCCGCTATTCCTTTGATGATCTTACCCTGCATGTATTACTCTGCTTTCTTGAAAGTAAGTGGATACTGTCCCAGCTGCTGGATCGTACCATCCACTACTTCTGACACATATAATGTACCTTCGCTGACTCCCGGAGCTCCGGTAACATCCAGTGTATATGGGAATGTTATCTGTTTGCAGTCCACAATGATCGAAGACTGTGTTTCTCCGTTCACATCCTGAAGAAGTTCCAGTCGAACCTGTCCTCCCTGATATCCGGTCGGTGTATTCAGTGTCTGTGTACATTTCCATACTTCACCATTTGCAGCAGCTGCACTCTGCTGTGTGCTATCTGTGCTCTGTGCTGATGCAGTATTATCTGTTGCTGATGTATCTTCTGTATCAGAAGCCGGAGCTTCATTTCCACTGCTTACTACAATTTCAATCGGCTGATCCGGATCTGCTGTTTCATCTGCTGCCGGATTCTGAGAAATAACTTCCCCAGATGCCACATCGCTGCTCTGCTGCTCTGTTACCTTAATGTCAGTCCATTTTCCAAGTGTTGTGATTGCATCATTCTTTGTCATACCGACAACGCTTGGCACTGAAACACTATCGCCATAATCCAGACCACGGCTGACAACCAGTGTAACCTCGTCACCTGCGGAAACGCTGCTTCCAGCTGCCGGTGTAACAGAATCCACATATCCTGGATTTACCATCGGATAGCCTGTTCCATCATCTTCACTGTACTCTTTCTGTACCGTTACATTCAGTCCCAGATCTTCCAGTGTCTGCTGTGCATCTATACCGGTCTCTCCGGAAAGATCAGGCATAACAACTTCCTGCTGACCTTTACTGAGATAATATTTCAGAGTTGTATACTGTTCTACTTTTGTTCCGGCCGGAATATCCTGTGAAGAAATTCTGCCTTTTTCCTGAGTAGAATTTTCTTCTCCCATCATCTGTTTGCCAAGCTTTTCTTCTTCAAGCAAAGCCGCTGCTTCATCTTCTGTCTTGCCAACCAGATTCGGTACTATAACCATTCCGTCTTCATCTGTACCTGTTGCATCTGCGTTCTGTTCCTGCTGGTTATCTGTCGGTGTTTCACCACCGATGATGCCTGCCGCCTTACCGATAAAGAAAATTGCGATCACAAGGATCACTGCACCTGCAACGAGAGACAGGATTGTCAGTGCACTGTTCGGTGCTTTATGTTTCTTTTTATTTCTGGATTTCCTTTCTTCACGTCTGCGGCGATATTCGTCCTCGTAATCATCATCGTCGTCATCATAATCATCATCCAATACTTCATCTTCCAGCTCAGCCACATCCTGCTTACGCTGTGAAGTACGGTTTTTCGGTGTATGCTTGATTTCGCCAAGCTCTTCATCAGAGATCACAACTGTTTTCGCTTCGTTGTCAACAGAAGATAATTTCACAAAATTCCCCTGCGGATCGATCAGAGAATGTTTCAGGTCGGCAATTACATCCTCCATCTTTTCATATCGACGATTTACACTCTTCTGTGTACATTTCAGGATGATCTGCTCCAGACTGTACGGAAGTTCTTCTGTATATACACTCGGAGGTACCATTTCTTCCTGCAGATGTTTGATTGCGATCGCAACAGTTGTATCTCCGTCAAACGGTACACGTCCCGTTACCATCTCATACAATGTAATACCCAGTGAATAGATATCACTCTTTTCATCACTGTAACCGCCGCGGACCTGTTCCGGAGAACTGTAATGTACAGAACCCATCACATTGGAACTGATAGTATTTGAAGAAGCAGCTCTTGCGATACCAAAATCTGTTACTTTTACTTTACCGTCTGTTGAAATAATAATATTCTGCGGCTTTACATCTCGGTGAACGATTCCGTGATTATGTGCTGCCTCCAGCCCCATAGATACCTGAATCGCAATACTTGTTGCTTCTTTGATCGAAAGTTTACCCTTTTTGGCAATATACTCTTTCAGTGTAATGCCCTCGATCAGCTCCATAACGATGTAATATACACCTTCATCATCACCCACATCAAAAACATTGACAATATTCGGATGTGTCAGTCCTGCTGCCGCCTGGGCCTCACTGCGGAACTTGCGGATAAAAGTTGTATCCTCTCTGAATTCCGGCTTCAATACTTTTACTGCCACAAAGCGGTTCAGCTTGTGATCCTTTGCCTTATATACATCGGCCATTCCGCCGGTGCCTATTTTACCTAAGATTTCATAGCGTTCTGCTATGATCATTCCCGTCTTTAACATTTTTCCACCTCATTTGTGAATGGTTCTACCAGTATGACTGCTATGTTGTCCTTACCACCGTTCTGGTTTGCTTCTTTCAGAAGTTTCTCGCCCTTCTTCGGCAGTTCCTCTGTCTGGTCCAGTATGATTTCCTCTAATTTACTGTCCTCTACCATATTGCTCAGACCATCGGAACACATAAGAATCGTACTGTCCGGTTCCAATTTCAGGTCAAAAAAGTCAATATCTACGGTTCTCTCTGCACCAAGCGCCCTGGTAATGATATTTTTATCCGGATGATTTCTTGCCTCCTCCGGTTTGATCTCACCCATACGGACCATTTCCTGTACCAGTGAATGATCTTTTGTCACCTGATGAATTTCTCCCTGGATCACGTATAAACGACTGTCTCCTACATTGGCCACATATGCATAGTGACCGACAACTGTGCAGACCACGATCGTTGTTCCCATTCCCCTCAGATGTTCTTCTCTGCGGGAGCGTTCCAGAATCTCCGTATTTGCAGTCTCAATGGCATGACGAATCACCTTGATAGGGTTGAAATCCGCATCTCTCCGAATCTCGTCCACCAAAGTCTGAACTGCATGCGAAGATGCATAATCTCCGGCATTGTGTCCACCCATACCATCAGCAACGACAAACAGATTCGGAAGATTTCCAACCGGGTTTTCGGAAACAAACACATAGTCCTGGTTCATCTTCCTCTTCTGCCCTACATCCGTAGCTGAATATACCCTCATGTCACTTCTCACTTTCTGTTTTTTCCATATATCTTTTTCTTAACTGACCACAGGCACCGTCAATATCGCTGCCCATTTCCCTTCTAATAGTACCATTTATTCCACATTTTTCAAGATTAATTTTGAAATTCTCCACTGCCTCACGTGTGGAACGTACAAAGGAACGCTCTCTTACCGGATTGACCGGAATCAGATTCACATGACAGTTAAGCCCTTTCAGACGGCCTGCAAGTTCCTGCGCATTTTCTTTACTGTCATTCACTCCTGCCACCAGACTGTATTCAAAGGTGATTCTGCGCCCTGTCTTGTCAAAATAATTGCGGCAGGCTGCCAGTAATTCATCAATAGAATATTTATTGGCGATCGGCATTAACTCCCGCCGCTTTTCATCATTCGGTGCATGAAGAGACACAGCCAGTGTCATCTGAAGTTTTTCTTCTGCCAGTTCATAAATTTTCGGAACCAGGCCACAGGTAGAAACAGTAAGATTTCGCTGGCTGATATGGATTCCTCCGTCTTCCGTAAGAATATGAATAAAACGCAGCAGATTGTCATAATTATCCAGTGGCTCACCGGTCCCCATTACCACTACATTGGAGATACGTTCTCCGATAGATGTCTGAATGCGGTAAATCTGATCCAGCATCTCTGACGGAAGAAGGTTTCTGGTCAGGCCGCCAATCGTAGATGCACAGAAACGACATCCCATACGGCATCCCGCCTGAGATGAAATACAGACGGAATTTCCATATTTATAACGCATGAGAACACTTTCGATCATATTTCCGTCAGCGAGACGGAACAGATACTTTCTGGTTCCATCCACCTTTGAGATCTGAACATCCAGAGTTTCCAGTGCCGTGATCGGATAATCAGCCAGTTTCTGTTTCAGATTCTTCGGGAGATTTGCCATCTCATCATAAGAAGTTACCAGATGTTCATGCAGCCAACTGTATATCTGCTTTGCACGGAAAGGCTTTTCTCCAATCTGCGTCATGAGTTCTTTTAACTCATCTATCGTCATTGATTTGATATCTGTCATAATTATTTCCTTCTGAATCTTGCAATAAAGAAGCCATCTGTGCCATGCACTCCCGGAAGCATCTGCAAATATCCAAGTCCGGTCGTTTCTGAGCGAAGTTCTTCCGGTATGAATTCATCAATACTTTCCAGTTTGAACGGATGATTGTTCATAAACCACATCATGTTCTCTTCATTTTCTTCTTTTGCAATCGTACATGTACTGAATACCAGTACTCCTCGCGTTTTTACATATTCTGCTGCTTTGTCCAGGATCGTTCTCTGGAGGATCACAAGTTCTTCTTCCTTCTGTGCTGTCGAACGGTATTTGATTTCCGGCTTTTTGCCGATCACACCATATCCGGAACACGGCACATCCGCAAGGACAATATCTGCTTTGCATTCCGATTCCACATCAAATATGGTTGCATCCTGTACCTTTGCCTGTACATTGATGGAATTCAGTCTCTGAATGTTTTCTTCAATCAGGTTTACCTTATACTGACTGATGTCGCGGGCATCTACCGTTCCAAAACCTTCCATTTTATCTCCTATATGGAGGCTTTTTCCTCCCGGTGCTGCACACATATCGATAACATAGTCACCTTTCTGAGGATTGGCAATCTCGGCAACCAGCATAGAACTGACGTCCTGTACAACCATTTTCCCCTGAATAAATGCATCCAGTGCAAGAATATGATTATATCCTGAAATACGTTTTGCATAAGGAAGATATGGTGCCTGTTCTACTTTGACTCCCTGATTTTTCAGACTTTCACAGATCTTATCTACGGAATTAAGATATGTACGGCAGCGTACAGTCACCGGTTTTTCCTCCAGAAAATCCGCAAGCATTTTTTCTGTTGTCTCTTCTCCATAATCGGCAAGCCAGCGTTCTACCAGTTCTTCCGGCATGGAATAGCGAACCGAAAGATAACGTACAAGATTCTCTTCCCTTGGAGGATATTCCAGTTCATCCATCTGCCTAGCCACCGTGCGAAGTACACCGTTTACAAACGGTTTCAGATTATAAAAGCCTTTTTTCTGTGCCAGTTTCACCGCTTCATTGCAGACTGCACTGTCCGGCACACGATCCATAAATTTCAGCTGATATACTGCACTTCGCAGAATCTCGCGGATCGGCGGTTTCATTTTATCAACAGGGATCTTCGAAAAAGAATCGATGATATAATCAATCAATATCCTGTATTCCAGTGTTCCCTCACAGACTCTTGTGACAAAAGCTCTCTCCTGTTTCGGCAGAAACTGATATTTGGAAAGCGCATTACGAATCGCAATATGACTGTGTTCTCCCTCTTCATCAATCTGAAGAAGGATCTCCATGATCATTTCTCTTGTATTGATTCCACTAGTCATCTCGTCTTCTTCCTCCTGCAAGTATCAAAAGTCTCAGCAGCTGCAGTATGGAAGCAGCCAGTGCAGCTACGTAGGTCATTGCCGCAGCTGTCAGTACTTTTCTTGCACCTTTTGTCTCATCACTCCCAAGAATTCCTGTACTCTGAAGCATTTTCAAAGCTCTGGAAGATGCATTGATCTCTACGGGCAGTGTCACCAGCTGAAACAGAACCGCAAGTGAAAAGAGAACGATTCCTGCTGTTACCAGTGGGCGGATTCCTGAAAAAAGTCCGATCAGAAACAACGGCCAGGAAAGCGTGCTCCCAAAATTCGCCACCGGGACGATCGCGCTGCGGAATTCAAGTGGTGCATATCCAATTGCATGCTGAATTGCATGTCCGCACTCATGTGCAGCTACACCAACTGCTGCCAGTGAAGTTTTATCATAGATATCCTCAGAAAGACTTACAGTCTTTGTCCTTGGATCGTAATGATCTGTAAGGCTTCCGGAAATTGCTCTTACATGTACATCTGTAATCCCTGCCGCACGAAGGATTCTCTCTGCTGTCTCCGCTCCGGTAAGACCGGATGCGCTTCTGATTCTGCGATAATAGGAAAATGTACTTTTCAGCCTTGCAGATGCAGCAAGTGACAGCAGCATTCCAATGATCAGCAGTATATAGGTCCAGTCAAATCCATAATATCCGTATCCATATCCGTACATCCGCATCACTCCTTATGATCTTTCAGCATAATACCTTCTGTTACCTGATAGCCGCGAAGAAAAGCATCTGTCTCCATCCGCTTCTTGCCTTCCAGCTGAAGTTCCCGGATCGTGAGAAGCCCTTTGCCGGTCTGGACAGAGAATGCATCTTTACCGACA
>OLVR01003067.1_pt1 | contig 11352 bp, 10 predicted proteins | sample 1673261 | NCBI WGS metagenome assembly OLVR01 (sample SAMEA3178938, study PRJEB25190) | human gut metagenome | biome: human gut; feature: human-associated habitat; material: faeces | place: Austria | collected 2013 | reverse complement strand
GCTCTGCCGCCGTTTGGGCGGCGGGGCGCTCCCGGCGGGCGGGGACACCCTTTTTCAGCAGCTCCTCCACCCGGTCCAGCCGGGCGCTGAGGGCCGTCAGGTCGCCGCAGAGGCTCTCGTCACACAGCCGCAGCAGGCACAGCTCCACATCCGTCCGGGGCTGGAAGCTGTCCGGCAGGGCGGCACGGGTCCCTTGCAGCGTCTCCGTCAGGTACAGCAGCCGCTGCATGGAGATGTTTTCGGAGAGGCCCGTCAGTGTCTTGGTATCATACAGCCCGGAGAGCAGGGCGCCGCCCCCCTCCGGCGCGGCTTTGAGAATGGTCATCTCCCGTGCCAGATCGCTGAGCTCCCCCAGCAGGGCAGAGACGTCCTTGCCGCTGCGGTCCAGCAGCAGCAGGGCATCCGGCGTCCGGCGGTCCAGAACACAGCGCATCATTTGCTGGGTCTGGACGCTGCCGGCAAGGCCCAGCACGTCCAGCACGGCACGGCTGGTGAGCTGGCCCTCCGCCACACGGCACTGATCCAGCAGGCTCAGGGCATCCCGCAGGGCGCCCCCCGCCATGCGGGAGAGGATCTCCGCTCCGTCGGCGGTGAGGTCGATCTTCTCGGCCTGAGCGATGTGCAGCAGCTGGCGCTCCATGTCACGGGGCAGGATGCGCTTGAAGGAGAAGCGCTGGCACCGGGAGAGGATGGTGGCCGGGACCTTGTGCAGCTCCGTGGTGGCCAGAATGAACATCAGATGCTCCGGCGGCTCCTCCAGGATCTTCAGCAGAGCGTTGAAGGCCGGGGTGGAGAGCATATGCACCTCGTCGATGATATACACCCGCTTTTTCAGCACGGCAGGGGTATACACCGCCTCCTCCCGCAGCGCACGGACCTGATCCACGCCGTTGTTGCTGGCGGCGTCCAGCTCCGTGATATCCAGCGTGGTGCCGGCATCCACGGCCCGGCAGGCCTCGCACCGGCCGCAGGGCTCGCCGTCCACCGGGGACAGGCAGTTCACCGCCTTGGCCAATATCCGGGCACAGGTGGTCTTGCCGGTACCCCGTGTGCCGGTGAAGAGATAGGCGTGGGCGGTATGGCCCTCGGCCACCTGACGGCGGAGGGTATCCGTGATGTGCTCCTGTCCCACGACCTCGGAAAACACCTTGGGCCGCCACTTGCGGTACAGCGCCTGATACATGGATCTCCTCCTCCCGAAAAAACAAAAATTCTCCTCCGTTGACAGCTGTGGAGCCGGCGCCCTCACGGCACATGGATGGTCCCTCTTAATGCTGCTCGGTTCCCCGCCTGACATGATTCGTGGGTATCCATTGCGTGAGACCGGCTCCGCAGCTGTCAGCGGAGGAGAGGTCGTGACCACTATTTTACTACAACTTTTCCCGCTTGGCAACAGGAAAATTCAACGGGTGACATAGCTGCCGGAGGAGGCGGCCTCCGCCGCCACCTGCACCAGCCGGGTCACAGGGTCAAAGTCTGCCGGGAGCAGCCCTTGCAGGGCCGCTGCGTCCACGGTGTCCGTATCCACATAGATGCGGTCGAAGTGCTCCGTCAGCAGGGCGAGGGTGACGCCGCCGTCGTTGGCATCCGCCGTCACCTGATCCCGCACCAGCACCGACAGGGCGGTGGTTTTGGGCAGGGCCTCCCGCACCCCCTCCACGAACACGCTGAGGGTGTCGGTGAGGTTGGTGACGGAGCCGTAGTCGATGCGGTCCAGACGGCCGTGGACGGGATAGGTGCAGTAGTCCAGCAGAATTTCGTCGAAGCCCAATTCGGCGCACTCCTTACACAGCTGCACGAGATACTCCCGTGCAGCAGCCTTGCCGGGGTCCAGCCAGCAGGCGGCGTCATCGTCGTACCACAGCCAGCCGTCGCCGGTCCGCAGCAGCCCCGCCTGGTCGGGCTGGGCGTTGGCAAAGTCCATATCGGCAAAGCAGGCGATGCGGGCCACAGTCCATGTGTCGCCGGAGAGGAGGGCCTTGAGGCTTGTCAACGTCTCCGGGCCGCCGGTGGTGACGGTGTCCCTGGCGGCGGTCTGCGTGTCATAGGTGACGGTGCCGTCCCGCAGCTTCACCGGGATCACCACCGCCTCCGGGTGCTCCGCCAGCACGGCGGAGGGATCCTCCGTCAGCACGGTGTCCGGCAGCTGGCGGGCGTGAAGCTCCTTCAGCAGAGGGCGCTCCGGCTCATCGACGATGAGGTTCACGTCATCCGGCGTGGTGTCCTCCGGCTGCTGGGGCTGCTCCGTCTGTCCCTTTTTCAGGAAGGGCAGCTCCAGATGCCGGTGGCCCTCGTCATCGTAGACCATATACTCCTGCGCCACCAGATATCCCACGGCGGCCAGCAGGATCAGCACCAGCACAATGACCAGCGCCAGTTTCCCGTGGTTTCGGCCACGGTAGCTCTGATAACCTCTGGTTGCCATGACGATACCTCCTTTTTCTCAGGTTCAGGGTCGGATGGCATCCAGCTGTGCCACCCGGCGGGCATGGCGTCCGCCCTCAAATTCGGTGTTTAGAAAGACCTCCACCATACGCTTGGCCAGATTGGGGCCGGTGATGCCGGCGCCCAGCGCCAGCACGTTGGCATCGTTGTGGCGGCGGGTCATCTCGGCGGACAGGGGGTCGGTGCAGTGGGCGCAGCGGATGCCAGCCACCTTATTGGCGGCGATGGAGATGCCGATGCCGGTGGTGCAGATGACGATGCCCTTGTCGCACTGACCGGAGGCCACCATGCGGCCTACCTTCTCGCCGTACATGGGATAGTCTACGCTCTCGGTAGAGTAGCAGCCCACATCCTCGAAGTCGATGTTGTTCTCCTCCAGCCAGATGAGAATGTCCTGCTTCAGCAGATAGCCGCCGTGATCGCAGCCGATGGCAATTTTCATGGTGTATTCTCCTCTTACAATTCTTTGAACTCCGGCTTTCCGCCGGTAAAGGTGGTGAAGTAGCGGAAGCCGCACTCCCGCAGCAGCTCCTGCCGCTGGCGGATGAAGCAGCCCACGTCCTCCGGGCGGTGGGCGTCGCTGCCCAAGGTGATGATCTCGCCCCCCAGACGGCGGTAGAGCCGCAGGATATCGGCGCCGGGCAGAGACTCGTTTCCACGGTTGGTGTTGCACTCGATGCCCAGCCCCTTGGGGATGATGGTACGGAAGATCTCCTCCACCTGATCCATGTGGTGGGCGAAGGTCATGTGCTCACCGTAGTTTTCGTTGATATACCGCAGGGGCAGGGTCAAGTGGCCCAGCACCTGAAACTTGCCCCATCGGGCCAGCGCCAGCACGTCCTCCAGATAGCTGTCGATGATACTATCATAATACGCTTCGTCGGCTTTTTCAATATAATAAAGATCTTTGTGGTGAAATTTCTTTCCCGCCATGTGGACGGAGCCGATGACAAAGTCCAGCGGAGGGGCATTCTGCATCAAATGCTCCGCCCGCTGAAAGCTCATGGCGGCCTCTCCCAGCTCCGCTCCCAGCCGCAAGGTAATGCGGTGGCCCCACTGCTCCTTCGCCTGACGGAACTGGCGGCGGACGGCGTCCCAGTCGAAGTCCCAGCGGGGCTTCTGCTCCGGGCCCCAGTAGACGGTGTCCACGTGGTCCGTCAGGCACAGTTCATCCAGTCCGGCGGCCACGGCGGCCTGCGCCGCCTGTGCCATGGTCTGCCGGCCGTCCTGCGAGCAGGTGGAATGTACGTGATAATCTGCCAGATACATAGGCGTTACTTCTTCTTGAAGAAGCTGCGGTGCTTCTCATAGTTCCCCTCGTTCAAGGTCTCGCTGAATTTCCGCAGGGCATCCTTCTGCTCCCGGTTCAGGTTCCGGGGCGTCTCGATGGTGACGGTGACGTACTGGTCGCCACGGCCCCGGCCGTTGAGGACAGGGATGCCCTTGCCCTTCAGGCGGAACACGGTGCCGGTCTGCGTCCCCTCCGGGATGGTGTACTTCACCTTGCCGTCGATGGTGGGGATCTCCAGTTCGGCGCCCAGCACCGCCTGCGTGAAGGTGATGGGGGCCTCGCAGAACACGGCGGTGCCGTCCCGGCGGAACACGTCGTGGGGCTGCACCATCACCGTGACCAGCAGGTCGCCGGCGGGGCCGCCGTTCTTCCCGGCATGGCCCTGTCCCCGCAGGGAGATGGTCTGGCCGTGGTCGATGCCGGCGGGAATGGAGACCTTGATGGTCTTGCGCTTGCGGGTGAAACCGCCGCCGTGACAGTCGGGGCAGGGCTGGTGGATGATGCGGCCCGTGCCGCCGCACTTGCGGCAGGGGTTGCTGGAGGCGAACACGCCCATGGGTGTCTGGCGGCGGGTCTGCACCACGCCGCTGCCGTGGCACTCGGGGCAGACCTCCGGCGTGGTGCCGGGGGCGCAGCCGCTGCCCTTACAGGTGGCGCACTGCTCCATGCGCTCCACCGTCAGCTCCTTTTCGCAGCCGAAGGCGGCCTCCGTAAAGCTCAGGGATACGCTGACCCGGATGCTCTCACCCCGTTGGGGGCCGTTGCGGCGCTGCTGTTGGCCGCCGAAGCCGCCGCCGAAGAAGCTGCCGAAGATGTCCCCCAGATCACCGAAGTCGAAGCCGCCGAAGCCGCCGCCCTGACCGGCGCCATAGTTGGGATCGGTGCCGGCAAAGCCAAACTGGTCATAGTTGGCCTTCTTCTCCGGATCGGACAGGACCTCGTTGGCCTCGTTGATCTCCTTGAACTTCTCCTCGGCCTCCTTGTCGCCGGGGTTCATGTCCGGGTGATATTTGCGGGCCAGCTTTTTATAGGCCCGTTTGATCTCGTCCTCGCTGGCGTTTTTGTCTATGCCAAGGACCTCGTAATAGTCTCGTTTTTCTGCCATACCGGCGTTTCTCCCTTCTCCGGGAATATCCGGCGGCCGGAAAGACGGCCGGATATCATCTGGTTCCAAACGCCACAGGAAGGGACAGGAAGCCCTGCCCCTTTCCGGTGGTCAAGCTGCGCTGCGGGGCGCAGGATGCTTACTTATTCTGGTCGTCATCATCCACGACCTTGTAGTCGGCGTCGTAATACTGGCCGCCCTGTGCGCCGGTGTCGCCGCCGGGCTGCTGGCCAGCAGCGTCGCCCTGAGGCGCCTGCTGCTGGTACAGCTTCTCGCTCATCTTATAGAAGGCCTGCGTCAGCTCCTCGGTGGCGGCCTTGATGGCGTCGGTGTCCTCGCCCTTCAGGGTCTCCTTCAGCTTGTCGATACCGGCCTGAATGGGGGCCTTCTCGCTCTCGGGTACCTTGTCGCCTACTTCGCTGAGGGTCTTTTCCGCCTGATAGACCATCTGATCGGCCTGATTGCGGACCTCCACCTTCTCCTTGATCTTGGCGTCCTCGGCGGCATACTGCTCGGCTTCCTTCACGGCACGCTCGATATCATCCTTGCTCATGTTGGAGGAGGAGGTGATGGTGATGTGCTGGGCGTTGCCGGTACCCAGATCCTTGGCGGAGACGTTGACGATGCCGTTGGCGTCGATGTCGAAAGTCACCTCGATCTGAGGCACGCCACGGCGGGCCGGAGCGATGCCGTCCAGATGGAAGCGGCCCAGACTCTTGTTGGCGGCAGCCATCTCACGCTCGCCCTGCAGGACGTTGACCTCCACGGAGGTCTGGTTATCGGCGGCGGTGGAGAAGATCTGGCTCTTCTTCACGGGGATGGTGGTATTGCGCTCAATGAGGCGGGTGCAGACGCCGCCCATGGTCTCGATGCCCAGGGACAAGGGGGTGACGTCCAGCAGCAGCAGGCCCTTGACATCGCCGGTCAGAACGCCGGCCTGCAGGGCGGCGCCCATGGCCACACACTCATCGGGATTGATGCCCTTGAAGGGCTCGCTGCCGGTGAATTTCTTCACGGCCTCCACCACGGCGGGGATACGGCTGGAGCCGCCCACCATCAGCACCTTGGACAGGTCGCTGGCCTTCAGGCCGGCGTCGGACATGGCCTGACGCACGGGACCCATGGTGGCATCCACCAGATGGCCGGTGAGCTCGTTGAACTTGGCACGGGTCAATGTCACGTCCAGATGCTTGGGGCCGGTGGCGTCGGCGGTGATATAGGGGAGGTTGATGTTGCTGCTGGTGACGCCGGACAGCTCGATCTTAGCCTTTTCGGCAGCCTCCTTCAGGCGCTGCATGGCCACCTTGTCGCCGGACAGGTCGATGCCGTCGGTGCGCTTGAACTCGCTGACCAGATACTTCATGATGCACTGGTCGAAGTCGTCGCCGCCCAGACGGTTGTTGCCGGCGGTGGCCAGCACCTCGATGACGCCGTCATCGATCTCCAGAATGGAGACATCGAAGGTGCCGCCGCCCAGATCGTAGACCATGATCTTCTGGGTCTGCTCCTTATCCACACCGTAGGCCAGAGCGGCGGCGGTGGGCTCGTTGATGATACGCTTGACATCGAGACCGGCGATCTTGCCGGCGTCCTTGGTGGCCTGACGCTGGGCGTCGGTGAAGTAGGCGGGGACGGTGATGACAGCTTCGGTGACGGGCTGGCCCAGATAGGCCTCGGCGTCGCTCTTCAGCTTCTGCAGGATCATGGCGCTGATCTCCTGCGGGGTGTAGCTCTTGCCGTCGATATTCACACGGTGGTCAGAGCCCATCTCACGCTTGATGGAAGCGATGGTGCGGTCAGGATTGGTGATGGCCTGACGCTTTGCCGTCTGGCCCACCATACGCTCGCCGCTCTTGCTGAAGGCCACCACGGACGGGGTGGTGCGGTTGCCCTCTGCGTTGGGGATGACAACAGCCTCGCCGCCTTCCATGACGGCGACGCAGGAATTGGTCGTACCAAGGTCGATACCGATAACTTTAGACATAATGATTGCCTCCTGATAAGATATATATAGATTGATTTTTTACGGATCGTTACTGCTGGTCCGGGTCCACGGGGATCACGATGGAAGCGATGATATAGGCCAGCAGGCCGCTGCCGCCCATGAAGCCCAGCACCACCCAAGCCAGACGCACCAGCGTGGGGTCGATGTTGAAGTAGTCGGCAAGGCCGGAGCACACGCCGCACAGCATTTTATCGTTGACGTTGCGATACAGTCTCTTTCTCTCCATGACGCTTCTCCTTTCAGTTGGCTACCTTGACCATGGCGAACCGGAGGACCTTATCGCCCAGCTGGTAGCCCTGCTGGAGCACCTCCACCACGGTATTCTCACCGACGTTCTCATCCTCCACGTGCATCACGGCATCGTGCTTCTGAGGATCGAAGGGCTGGCCCTGCGCCTCAATGCGGGTGACGCCCAGCTTCTCCAGCACTGCCAGAAACTGCCGGCAGATCAGCTCCATGCCCTGCCGATGGGGGTCGCCCTCGGCGAACTGGGCAAGGCCACGCTCCAGATTATCCAGCACCCCCAGAAACTCCTTGACGGTGTCCGCCTTGGCGTCGGCGTAGACGTTTTCCTTTTCCTTAGTGGTGCGCTTGCGGTAGTTATCGTATTCCGCCGCCAGACGCAGATACTTGTCGCTGGCATCGCTGACCATTTTAGCCAGCTGCTCCATCTGCTCCATCTGCTCACGGGTGACGGTAAAGGTCTCCTCCTCGGCGGCCTTTTCCGCAGCCTGCTCCGTTTCCGGGGCGGTGTCGGCCTGCGGCTGCTCCTCCTGAGGGGTGTTCTTCTTTTTTTTCTCACTCATGACTGTTCCTCCTTGGTAGGCGGCAGCTGCCGCTTTTCAAACATATGACTCAGGCTCTCGGCAAAGCAGGTGAGCCGGGCCGCCACGGACGCATAGTCCATGCGGGTGGGGCCTACCACCCCCACCAGCCCACGCATACCGTCACCGATATCGTAGCTGGCGATGACCACGCTGCTCTCCTTCAGGGCGGCATCCACATTCTCCGGTCCGATGAGGATCTGCACCGGGGCGTTGCCTGACGGCACCGGAAGGTTCTGCTTGTTGTCCACCATAAAGGTCATCAGGTCACGGGCCTTGTCGGCGTCCCGATACTCCGGGAATTTCAGCAGCTGGGTGGTGCCGCCCAGATAGACCTCCTGCCCGGCGGCATCCTTCAGCAGCTGTCCGGCGTATTCGCACACCTGATTCAGCAGCAGGAACCACTTGCCGGACACCTGATCCGACAGGCTCATGAGCCGGGCGTTCATCTCCTCCGGCCCAAGGCCGGTAAAGTGAGTGTTCAGCAGGTGGCTCATCTCCGTCAGAGCCTCCCGCTCCACCGGCAGCTGCCAGCGAAGCAGCTGGCTCTTGACCCGGCTGTCCGACAGCATGGCCACGGCGATGAAGCTGTCATCGTCCACGGCAATGAGGTCGAACCGCTGCACCGTCACCGCCTGCGTGTGGTCCGCCACGGCATAGGCGGGGTAGCCCACCATGCTGGAGACCATCTGGCCCGCTTGGGCCATCACCTGATCCACCTGAGACATTTGCCCGGTGAGGGAGCGGCGGATGCTCTCGGCCTCCGCCTCCGGCAGCGCACGGCGCTCCATGAGCTCGTTGACGTAGAGCCGGTAGCCCCTGGCGGAGGGGACCCGCCCGGCGGAGGTGTGGGGCTGCTCCAGATATCCCATCTCCACCAGATCCGCCAGCTCGTTGCGGATGGTGGCGGAACTGATCCTGCCGGGCATCTTCTCAGCAATGGCCTTGGAACTCACCGGCTCCGCCGTGGCCACATAGCCGTCCACCACGATCTTTAATATTTGCTTTTTCCGGTCTGTCAATTCCATGATAAAACTCCATTTAGCACTCCTATCTCCTGAGTGCTAAATGGAGTTTACCACCGTGGGCAGGTAAAGTCAATACCCGCAATTTTAATTATTTGTAAACACGTTGCTTACCAGCGCAGGCGGCCGCCCGGCAGCTGCTCCGGGAGCCAGCGCTGGCGCTGCATCACCGGCAGCACCGCCTGAAGCAGGAAGCCCAGCAGCAGAATTTGCAGCGGCAGATACAGGGCGTTTTTCACGGCGCTCTGGGTCAGGTAGTAGAGGTAGCCCTTGCTGTACAGGATGGCGCTCCAGAGGGCGCCCAGCAGCACATTCTGGATATTGGTGAGGAGCTTGGCCAGAATGATGCGCCGCCACGTGATCTTGGCCCGGTAGAAAAACAGGGCGTAGATCATGCAGCCGGTGATGGTGGTCAACATATAGCCGGGGAAATAGGGGTAGCCGCCGGAGGACAGGAAGAAGCTGAGGGTATCCTCGGCGGCGCCGAACACGATCACCGCCAGCGGGCCGCAGACCAGTGAACAGAGGGCTCTGGCCAGAAAGGTGATGCTGAGGGACAGGCTCTCGCCCAGCCGGATGGAGCAGTGACTCAGGACGATGCAGGCGGCGATCATCAGGGCCATGAACACCAGACGGCGCAGATGCTTCAGCTCCCCGGCGGCGCTGCGCCAATAGCCGGGGGACAGGGGGTGGGGATAAAGCGGCATAAAAAAACCTCCTCTGATTTGGCAGACCGGACAGGCCGGACAGCCGCACAGAGGAGCGCCGGAGCTTACTGCCCCGGAGATGGCCGCTATGCGGCAGCGGGATGCGAGATCTGCACTGCAAGGCGATGCCATTTCGTCCGGCGGACAACTCCCCGTTCCGCCGGCACTATGCCCCCATGGGGGCGACACGCAGATCCCTACTCTGCCTTTGTATGTGTGATGGGTTTAGTATAGCACATCGGCGGGAAAATGCAAGGATAATCGCCGAAGCGCCGCCGGTGGCGGAAAAAGCGAGGCGATTTCGAGGAAGTGTCCCGGTTTTCACGCCCCAAAGGGGTTGGAAACCGGCTGACACGACGGTGTTCCGAATCGCCGAAGCGCCGCCGGCGGCGGAGAAAGCGAGGCGATTTCGAGGAAGTGTCCCGGTTTTCACGCCCCAAAGGGGCTGGAAACCGGCTGACACGACGGTGTTCCGAATCGCCGAAGCGCCGCCGGTGGCATACTTTTCCCAGCAGTTCTTTCTTTTTGTCTCCGACGGCATACTTTTTGTCAACAGCGACAAAAAGTATGCAAAAACCGCCGCCAGAAACCGATGGTTTCTGGACTTCCTTTACCTTCAAGAGTCTTGTTTGTTATGGGGCGTAGTGGGAATTGACTGCGCAACAGACCGTTGCCGCTCCTGCTTAGGTGAAGGGGCGTGTGGGTCTACCGCCGGGAGATACGGATTCCCACGACCAGTCTGCGGACTGGTCTCGGAATGACAGAATTATCTTATGAGAGAACTCCCAGCGGCCGAACAAGACTTGTGCCTTCTTGACGTGTCATTGCGGAAACCGCCGCAGCGCCGCCGGTGGCGGAAGCAGCAAGGCGGTTTCGAGGAAGTGTCCCGGTTTCCATGCCACAACGTGGCTGGAAACTGGCTGACACGACGGTGAATCTTTCTGCCGCTATTGGCAGAAAATCACCCGCCGGAGGCAAGAAAGAGGCTGCTGGGAAAAGTAGGCCGCCGGAGGCAAAAGAGGAAAGAACTGCCGGAGAGTAGGGTGCCGACAACATACCATCGATGAACAAGGGCAAGTACGCCTGCCACCGATGGTAACAAAAGGGGAGGAGAACGGCGCAGGCATTCTCCTCCCCTTGATCTATGAAAGCGTTATCTCTTCCAGCGCACACCACCGGGGATGTCCGTGATCTCCACGCCCATGGCCTTCAGATCGCCCCGGATGCGGTCCGCCTCGGTGAAGTCCTTGGCCTTCTTGGCGTCGTAGCGGGCCTGCAGCAGAGCCTCCACCTGAGCGTCCGTCTCGCCGCTCTCGCTGACGATCTGGAACCCGCCGGAGGCCGGAGCGGTCTGCTTCTGCTCTGCCTTTTTCCGGGCGGCATTCTCCAGCAGATCCAGACTCAGCACCCGGTCGAAGTCCGTCAGCACATACCGCTTGGTGGCCCCGTTGGTCTTGGCCTTCAGCACGTCATACAGCACCGTCACCGCCATGGAGGTGTTCAGGTCGTTGTCCATGGCCGTGCGGAACTTCTGCTGCAAAGCCTCTGCCGCAGCCGTATCCACCGCACCGTCCTCCTCCGGCAGGGCGGCGATCTTGGCGATGAGCTTGCCGTAGGCCACGGCGGCGTTGTCCAGATTCTCCCAGCTGAACACCAGGCTCTTGCGGTAGTGGCTCTGGAGGCAGAAGAACCGGTATACCACCGGCGCATAGCCCTTCTCCTCCAGCAGGGACACCGTCAGGAACTCGCCCTTGGACTTGCTCATTTTGCCGCTGCTGGTGTTGAGATGGGCCACATGGCACCACTGGGGGCACCAGGGGTGGCCCAGATAGCTCTCCGACTGGGCGATCTCGTTGGTGTGGTGGGGGAAGGCGTTGTCCACGCCGCCGCAGTGGAGATCCAGATACTCACCGTTGTACTTCATGGAGATGCCGGAGCACTCGATGTGCC
>OLVR01003065.1_pt1 | contig 11356 bp, 8 predicted proteins | sample 1673261 | NCBI WGS metagenome assembly OLVR01 (sample SAMEA3178938, study PRJEB25190) | human gut metagenome | biome: human gut; feature: human-associated habitat; material: faeces | place: Austria | collected 2013 | reverse complement strand
CTGAATTCGTCACTGCCCACGCCGTCGAGGGCGAACGTGCCGTGCGCATGCGGGTTGAGCCGGGCGCACGCGGTCAACAGACTCGACTTGCCGGAGCCGGACGGTCCCACCAGATCGACGATCTCGCCGCGCTCCACAGCAAAGGACAGGTTCTCGAACACCGTGCGTTCGTCGTCCGCCGGCGATTGCGCGGGGATGACGCAGGACACGGATATGGCTTCGAAGAAGGATCGCATATTCATCCAGTCTAGCCGGGGGCACATGGGAAACCCCAGCGTTCACTTCCTGTATACCCGGTGTGGCATAATAGCCGAGGCAATTTTTGGGCTTTGCCTAAGCTAGTTTGAATTTGAAATAGGTGAATAACGTGGCACAGACTACTAACGACATCAAGAACGGATCCGTCCTGAACCTCGACGGGCAGCTGTGGACCGTCATGAAGTTCCAGCACGTCAAGCCGGGCAAGGGCCCCGCCTTCGTGCGCACCACCATCAAGAACGTGCTTTCCGGCAAGATCGTCGACAAGACCTTCAACGCGGGCATGAAGATGGAATTCGAAACCGTCGACAACCGCAACCTCCAGTACTCCTATGAAGACGGCGACAACTTCGTCTTCATGGACATGACCACCTACGACCAGATCTTCATTCCGAAGACCCTGGTCGGCGACCAGGCCAAGTTCCTGCTCGAAGGCACCGACTGCGTCGTGTCCTTCCACGACGGCACCCCGCTGTCCGTCGAGCTGCCGGCTTCCGTCGTCCTGACCGTCACCCACACCGAGCCGGGCCTGCAGGGCAACCGTTCCAACGCCGGCACCAAGCCGGCCACCGTCGAAACCGGCGCCGAGATCCAGGTGCCGCTGTTCATCGGCGAAGGCGAGAAGGTCAAGGTGAACACCACCGACGGCTCCTACCTCGGCCGCGAGAACTGAGAGTAAGGACAGCGAAGTTTCATGGCACGTTCCACCGCTCGCAAGAGGGCTCTGAACACGTTGTATGAAGCGGATGAGAAGGGACAGGACATCCTGTCCCTTCTTGCTGAGCGCATCGAGCAGCCCGGCGCTCAGACCCCGCTGCCCGACTACGCCATCGAAATCGTCCGTGGCGTGGCGGAGCATATCGCCGCCATCGACGCCATGCTTGACGAACATTCCACCGGTTGGAAGGTCAAGCGCATGGGCGTCGTCGACCGCAATATCCTGCGCATCGCCGCATGGGAGATCATGTTCAACGATGATGTTCCCAACATGGTGGCCATCGATGAGGCGTTGAGCCTTGCCAAAACGCTGTGCGACGACGATTCGCCGGCGTTCATCCATGGTCTGCTCAGCGCGGTGAGCGCCGATGCGGAAGCCACTGAAGTGGCCGAACAACCGACCGAACCTTCGGCTGAATAAAGCCGAAAGTTAAGCGATTCGGCCGGGTCGCGAGTCCTAACCGGCCGCTATCCTTGGTACGAATACCTTGACTATAAGGGGGTTTTGGTGAACCAGTATGATTCCGAAGCCGTGATGTTTGACCCTCAGGATGCCGTTCTTGTTCTCGAAGACGGACAGGTGTATGTGGGCGAGCCATACGGCGCGATCGGCACGACCAGCGGGGAGATCGTTTTCGCGACCGGCATGACCGGCTACCAGGAAACGCTTACCGATCCCAGCTACGACCGTCAGATCGTGGTACAGACGTTCCCGCACATCGGGGACACGGGAATCAACGGGGAGGATCCGGAATCCTCCAGAATCTGGGTCGCAGGCTATGTGGTGCGCGATCCCAGCCCGAATGTGAGCAACTGGCGCGCCACCGGCAGCCTTGACGACGATCTCGAATCCAACCACATCGTCGGCATCAGCCATATCGACACGCGCAAGCTGGTACGCCACCTGCGTTCCGCCGGTGTGATGCGCGCGGCCATCTTCTCAGGCGACGCGCTGCTCGACGGTGACGGCAAACTGCGCACCATCGACTCCATGCTCGACGAGGTCAAGGCCACTCCGCAGATGAAGGGCATGAGCCTCTACGACGAGGTCAGCACCAAGGAAGCCTATACCATCGAACCCTGCGGCGAATTCGAAGGCAAGGAACCGCTGTTCACCGTGGCGGCCGTCGATCTGGGCATCAAGTCCATGACCCCGCATCGCATGGCCGAACGCGGCTGCCGCGTGCATGTGGTGCCGTCCACCATCACCTTCGACGAGCTCCAGTCCCTTAATCCCGACGGCGTCTTTTTCTCCAACGGTCCGGGCGACCCGGAACAGGCCGATCCTGAAGTGAATCTGCTGCGTCAGGTGCTCGACGCCGGATATCCGTTCTTCGGCATCTGCTTCGGCAACCAGCTGCTGGGCCGCGCGCTCGGCTTCGGCACGTACAAGCTCAAATTCGGCCACCGCGGCATCAACCAGCCGGTCAAGGATATGACCACCGGCAAAATCGAAATCACCGCGCACAACCATGGCTTCGCCGTGGATGCGCCAATCGGCGAAACCGTCGACGCGCCATTCGAGAACGGCAAATACGGCAAGGTGTTCGTCAGCCATATCGATTTGAACGATAACGTGGTCGAAGGCCTGCAGTGCGTCGATATCCCGGCGTTCTCCGTGCAATATCACCCGGAAGCCGCCGCCGGCCCGCACGATGCCGCATACCTGTTCGATCGTTTCGTTGATCTCATGCGTTCCGTCAAGGAGGGAACCCGCAATGCCTAAGCGCACAGACATCAAGTCCGTGATGGTCATCGGCTCCGGTCCGATCGTGATCGGCCAGGCCGCGGAATTCGATTATTCGGGCACCCAGGCCTGCCGCGTGCTGCGCGAAGAGGGCATTAGGGTCATTCTGGTCAATTCCAACCCGGCCACCATCATGACCGATCCGGAAATGGCCGACGCCACCTACATCGAGCCGATCTCCACCCCGATCCTCGAGCAGATCATCGCCAAGGAACGTCCTGACGCGTTGCTGCCGACGCTGGGCGGACAGACCGCGCTGAACGCGGCCATGGCGCTGGGCGAGGCGGGCGTGCTCAAGAAGTACAACGTCGAGCTGATCGGCGCGTCCCTTGACGCCATCGATCGTGGCGAGGACCGCGAACTCTTCAAGAAGGTCGTGGAGGAGGCCGGCGCCGAATCCGCCCGCTCCGACATCGCGCATTCCCTTGAGGAAGTCGACAAGATCGCCGAGAAGTTCGGCTACCCGCTGGTGGTCCGTCCGAGCTTCACCATGGGTGGTCTCGGCTCCGGCATCGCGCACGACGAAGACGAGCTGCACCGCATCGCCGGCGCCGGCATCCACTATTCCCCGACCGACGAGGTGCTGATCGAGGAAGGCATCGAAGGCTGGAAGGAATACGAACTCGAGCTGATGCGCGACAAGAAGGACAATGTCGTGGTCGTCTGCCCGATCGAGAACGTCGACCCGGTCGGCGTGCACACCGGCGACTCCATCACCGTGGCACCGGTCTTCACCCTGACCGACCGCGAATACCAGAAGCTGCGTGACATCGGCATCGCCATCATCCGTGGCGTGGGCGTCGACACCGGCGGCTGCAACATCCAGTTCGCCGTCAACCCGGGCACCGGCCGTATCATCGTCATCGAGATGAACCCGCGCGTGTCCCGTTCCTCCGCGTTGGCTTCCAAGGCCACCGGCTTCCCGATCGCCAAGATCGCCACCAAGCTGGCCCTCGGCTACACGCTGGACGAGATCCAGAACGACATCACCCAGTCCACGCCGGCCAGCTTCGAGCCGACCATCGACTACGTGGTCACCAAGGTGCCGCGCTTCGCGTTCGAGAAGTTCCCGGGCGCCGATCCGACGCTGACCACCTCCATGAAGTCCGTCGGCGAGGCCATGGCTCTCGCGGGCAACTTCCAGGAGTCGCTTGGTAAGGCTATGCGCTCCATCGACAAGCGTCACATGGGCTTCAACTGGGATGGTGACAAGCCGTCCGAGGACGAGGTTTCCCAGCTGCTCGACGCCATCAAGGTGCCGACCGAGCACCGTTATCTGCAGATTCAGCGTGCCCTGTGGGGAGGCGCCACCGAAGAGCAGATCTTCGCGGCCACCAAGATCGACCCGTGGTTCATCCGCCAGTTCGCGCTCATCAACGAGACTGCGCTGGAAGTCAAGAACGCGGAGAAGCTCACCAGGAAGCTGCTGAAGAAGGCGAAGCTCGCCGGCCTGTCCGACCTGCAGATCGCGCACCTGCGCCGTCTGGGAGACGAGGGCGAGAACACCATCCGTGAGCTGCGTTGGTCGTACGACCTCCGCCCGGTGTTCAAGACCGTCGACACTTGCGCCGCCGAATTCGACGCGGCAACCCCGTACTACTACTCCTGCTACGCGGATGAGACCGAGCTGCGTCCTCGCGACCGCGAGGCCGTGATCATCCTCGGCTCCGGTCCGAACCGCATCGGCCAGGGCATCGAGTTCGACTACACCTGTGTGCACGCCGTGCAGGAACTGGGCAAGAACTATGACACGATCATGGTTAACTGCAACCCGGAGACCGTGTCGACCGATTACGACATGTCCGACCGCCTGTATTTCGAGCCGCTCACCTTCGAAGACGTGCTCGAGATCTACGAGGCCGAAAAGAAGATGGGTCCGATCAAGGGCGTCATCGTCCAGCTCGGCGGCCAGACCCCGCTGTCCCTGGCCGCCCGACTGAAGGCCGCAGGCGTTCCGATTCTCGGCACCACGCCTGAATCCATTGATCTGGCCGAAAACCGTGAGCTCTTCGGCGAGGTGCTGAAGAAGGCCGACATGAACGCGCCGCGCTACGGCACCGCGCTGAGCCTGGACGAGGCCCGCGAGGCCGCGCACGCCATCGGATACCCGGTGCTGGTCCGTCCGAGCTACGTGCTCGGCGGCCGTGGCATGGAAATTGTCTACGACGACGCCCAATTGCGCAAGTACGTCGATCGCGCATTGAAGGAAGCCCAGGCCGACACCGTCGTGTCCGGCCGTCTGCCTTCGCCGCTGCTCATCGACAAGTTCCTGCAGGATGCCGTGGAAATCGACGTCGACGCGCTGTTCGACGGCGAGGAGCTGTATATCGGCGGCATCATGGAGCACGTCGAGGAAGCTGGCGTCCATTCCGGTGACGCCGCCTGCACCCTGCCTCCGAGCACGCTGTCCGATGACCAGATCCGTCGTCTGCGTGAAGGCACCTACGCCATTGCCAAGGGCTGTGGCGTGCAAGGCCTGATCAACGTGCAGTATGCCTTCATGGCCAACACTCTGTACGTCATCGAGGCCAATCCGCGTGCCTCCCGTACCGTGCCGTTCGCTTCCAAGGCCACCGGTGTGGCACTGGCCAAGGCCGCCGCCCGCATCATGGTCGGCGAAACCATCCAGCAGCAGCGCGACAACGGCCTGCTCCTGCCCCACGGCGACGGTGGCGACATCCATCGTGGCCAGCAGGTGGCCGTCAAGGAATCCGTGCTTCCGTTCAAGCGATTCCGCACTCCGCTCGGCAAGACCGTCGACGTGCTGCTCGGACCGGAAATGCGTTCCACCGGCGAGGTCATGGGCTTCGACCGCGACTTCCCGCACGCGTTCGCCAAGAGCCAGCTCGCCGCATACGAAGGCGGCCTGCCGACCAGCGGCAACGTGTTCATCTCCGTGAACGACACCGACAAGCGCCAGCTGCCGCTGTTCGCCGCGCGACTGGTCGAGCTCGGCTTCAACATCTGGGCCACCGAAGGCACGGCATCCGTGCTGCGCCGCTACGGCATCGATTCCAAGATCGTCGACAAGATCAGCGTGCGTATGGACTCCGATCCAGACGACCCGATCACCACCTACCATGCGGAGGGCAGCGTCGGCAAGAACGTCGTCCAGCTGATCGAGGAAGGCGCGATCGACCTGATTCTCAACACGCCGAACTCCCGCGGTTCCCGTTCCGACGGCTACGCCATCCGTTCGGCGGCTATCGCAGCCGACCTGCCGCAGTTCACCACCATGACGGAATTCTCCGCCGTGTTGATGGCTATCGAGGCGGTGCGCAATAATGATTATCAGATCATGAGTATTCAGGATCATTCCACGCAGCTGTTCGAATTGGAAAGCCGTGACTAATGATGAGTAGCCCCAGCAGTGAGGAAGTGAATGCCCAGCGTTCGGATTTCGGTCTGCGACTGAGCAATTCAATGGCCAAATACGGCCCGTTGTGCGTCGGCATCGACCCGCATCGGCAGCTCCTCACTGACTGGGGCTATAACGTCGACGCGTTGGGTGCGGAACTGTATTCCATGCGCATGCTGCAGGCGGCCAATGGCCGTGCCGCAGCTGTCAAATTCCAGTTCTCCATGTTCGAACGGTACGGTTCCAAAGGCATCGCCGCGCTTGAACGCGTGCTCTATGCGGCACGGCAGATGGGTGTCATCACCATCGTCGACTGCCTGCATGGCGGCCTGCCGACCACGATTTCCGCGTTCGCGGACGCCTATTTCAAGCCGGGCGCGCCATTGCTGGCAGACGCCATCACCCTGCTGCCGTATTACGGCGCACGGTCATTGGGAGGCGTCATCAATGACGCGCTCAACAACGGCAGGGGCGTGTTCATCGCCTCGTTGACGTCCAACCAGGAAGGCGCCAGCCTGCAGACGGCGATTCGTCAGGCAGGCGAATACAAGGGTAAAACAGTGGCGTACGGCATCGCCAGCACTGCTCAGAAATTCAATAAGGGCAATGATGGAATGGGTTCCGTCGGCCTTATCATCGGTGCCACCATCGGGCAGTGGATCAACGATTCGGGCGTCGATCCGGCCAAGTTCACCGGACCGATTCTTTCCCCCGGCTACGGATGGCAGGGAGCGGAGACACGTGATTTGAAGACCGTGTTCAAAGGCACCAAGGGCAATGTGCTGGTCACGGTATCTCGTTCCATCGCCACGCATGGTCCCGACATCGCAAAATTGACCGAAGCCACCGCGTCGGTCGCCAGGGATATTCGGCAGGCATTGACCGAGGCTCAAAACGAGAACGCCGATGATGCGGCTGACGGAGACGCCGAATAATTTCTTTTTCTGAATAGTTTCCTTTTTGGAAAACAAGACATAACCAAGAGTGGGGATGGAATGGCTGATTCTCAACATGGACGTTTGATTGTGCTCTGCGGACCCGCCGGAGTGGGCAAAGGCACTGTTCTGGGGCGCGTACGCGAACAGCACCCCGAAATCTGGCTGTCGGTGTCCGCCACGACACGCCAGCCTCGTCCGGGCGAAGTGGACGGCGTGAACTATTTCTTCATGACCGAACCTGAATTCCTGGCCAAAGAAAAGGCGGGGGAGTTTCTCGAAACCGCCGACGTGTTCGGCCTCGCCCACTACGGCACACCCGTGAAACCAGTCGTGGAACATCTGGAACGCAATATCCCCGTGGTCTTGGAAATCGACCTACAAGGAGCCCGGACGGTCAAACGGCGCGCGAAGGAACTCGGCCTCGAAGTGCTTACCGTGTTCATTGAGCCGCCGTCCTTCGAAGAACTGAAACGTCGTCTGATCGGCCGTGGCACCGAAACCCCTCAGCAGCAGGCCAAAAGGCTTGAGACCGCCAAGGTCGAGTTGGCCGCTGCGCCGGAATTCGACAAACGCATCGTCAATAACGTGGTCGACGAGGCCGCAGACGAGCTTTGGCATATCATCGCCGAAGAGTTCGGCCTGTAATCCGTCAATCCGACTATCCAGCCAATAAAAACCGGCATACGAAAAGGGCCTGCACGAAATCGCGCAGGCCCTTTTCGTATGTTTGAATCAGGCGAGACCGGACAGCTTGTCGATCAGCTCCGGATCACGGGTCGCTCCCTTGTCAGCGGAGCGGGCGAAGGCGGCGTAAGCCTTCAGAGCCTGAGAAACCTTGCGATCACGATGGGCGACATAGCCATCGCCGGCCTCCAGCTCGGCGCGGCGCTGAGCCAGCTCCTCGTCGGAAAGCTCGACGTTCACCGTACGGTTCGGAATGTCGATGTTGATGATATCGCCGTTCTTGATCAGAGCGATCGGGCCCTTGTTCGCGGCCTCAGGCGCGATATGGCCGATGGCCAGACCGGAAGAACCTCCGGAATAGCGGCCGTCGGTGAGCATGGCCACCTGCTTGCCGATGCCCTTGCCCTTCACGAAGGAGGTCGGGTACAGCATCTCCTGCATGCCCGGACCGCCCTTCGGGCCTTCGTAACGGATGACCAGAGCCATGCCCGGCTTCAACGTGTCGTTGAGGATGACCTCGATGGCCTGCTCCTGGGATTCGACGACCAGCGCCGGTCCGCGGAACGTCCAGATCTCCTTCGGCACGCCTGCGGTCTTCACCACGCAGCCGTCAGGCGCGAGGTTGCCGCGCAGCACGGCCAGACCGCCTTCGGTGACCGCCGGATGGTCGATATCGTGGATGGCGCCGTTGACACGGTCACGATCGAGCGAATCGAACAGCGTGGTGTGCGTCCACGGTTCAGGGGAGACGATGTGGCCCGGAGCGGCCAGATACATCTGCTTGGCTTCCTCGGTGCAGGTGTCGCGCATGATGTCCCAGTCGTTAAGCTTGTCTTCCAACGACTTGTAATCAATGGAATGCACGTCGCGGTGCAGCTTGCCGGCACGGTCAAGCTCGCCGAGGATGCCGGTGATGCCGCCGGCGCGGTGCACGTCGGAAATCTCCCACTTGCCGGACGGCGAGGCCTTGCAGATGCACGGCACGGTGTGGGAGATACGCTCGATGTCATCCAGTGTGAAGTCCACGTCGGCGGACTGCGCCATGGCGAGGATATGCAGCACGGTGTTGGTGGAACCGCCCATGGCCACATCCATGGTCATGGCGTTCTCGAAAGCCTTCTTGGTGGCGATGGAACGCGGCAGCACGGAATCGTCGTCATCGTCGTAATACTGCTTGGCGATCTTCACCACCTGCTCGGCGGCGCGCTTGAACAGGTCCTTGCGGTAGGAATGGGAGGCCAGAATGGTGCCGTTGCCCGGCAGAGCCAGACCGATGGCCTCGGTCAGGCAGTTCATGGAGTTGGCGGTGAACATGCCGGCGCAGGAACCGCAGGTCGGGCAGACGGTCTTCTCGTAGGCGAGCAGATCCTCTTCGTTCAGATTGTCATCGGCGGAGGCGTACATCACGTCGATCAGATCGGTGTTCTTCTTCACGGTGCCGTCGGGCAGCACGGTGGTGCCGGCCTCCATCGGGCCGCCGGAAACGAACACGGTCGGAATGTTGAGTCGCAGCGCGGCCATCAGCATACCCGGCACGACCTTGTCGCAGTTCGGGATGCAGATCAGCGCGTCGGCGCAGTGCGCGTTCACCTGATATTCCACGGTATCGGCGATGATGTCGCGGCTCGGCAGGGAATACAGCATGCCGGTGTGGCCCATGGCGATGCCGTCATCAACGGCCATCGTGTTGAACTCGCGCGGAATACCGCCGGCTTCCTTGATGGCATCGGAAATCAGACGGCCCACTTTGTTCAGGTGCACATGTCCCGGCAGGAACTCGTCGAAGGAATTGGCGATGGCGATGATCGGCTTGCCGAAATCCTTGCCATCCACACCGGCGGCGCGGTAGAGGGCGCGAGCGCCCGCGAATACTCGTCCATTCATTAGTTTTGCAGATCGCATTTCCATGCCTCCTATTGTGCTGGCTAAACGGGACACGTGTTTTGTCAAGAGTCACTATGTGGAAATTTTCGGAAACCCGTGTGATTCCCTTACAGGTTGGATAACTACGCTGGCGGAGAAGGCCTGTGGGAGAGGCAAGGTTGAGGTCCAGTGGATTGCCTATACTAATGATTTTGGAAAAGAAGCTTTTGGCTTATCTGATGATTTGGAGATAATCACTATGGCATTCGGCACTGAGCCAACCCCGACCGGTCTTGCGGATCCGCCGATCGACGATTTGATGGAGCATGCGGACTCCAAGTACGCTCTGGCCATTTTCGCGGCCAAGCGTGCCCGCCAGATCAATTCCTATTTCACCCAGCTCAATGAGGGTCTGCTGCAGAACGTCGGCCCGCTGGTGGAATACCAGAATCAGGAGAAGCCGCTGTCCATCGCGTTCCGCGAGATCAACAGTGGTCTGCTTGAGGAAACCCTCGGCGAGGACGATCTGACCGAAGGCAACTGATCTACACGGTTCCCATAGAGGGACTGGCATCATTTTTCATTCGCCCCGATACCTGAGCGGTGCGCTTTGAATAGTCAACAATTAACTATTGATTGCGTCTGTGAAGGACGGGGCGTTTTTCGTGGGCGATCACAGGATGCGAACGGTTGGGTGTTCGCGAAAGGAGCAGCCGTATGGCTGAATTGAAGTTGATTTCCGCCGAGTCGGTGACGGAGGGCCATCCGGATAAGGTCTGCGACCAGATTTCCGATGCGATTCTCGACGATATGCTCGCGCAGGATCCGCATTCCCATGTCGCCGTGGAGACCTGCGCCACGGTCGGACAGTTCTTCGTGTTCGGTGAGGTGACCAGCGAAGGCTATTCCGACATCCAGAACATCGTGCGCTCCGTGGTGCGCAATATCGGCTACACCAGCTCCCGCGTGGGACTTGACGCCGATTCCTGCGGTGTGACGGTGTCGCTTACCGAGCAAAGTCCGGAAATCAACCAGGGCGTTGCCCGGTTGAGTGGCGAGGAGGAGTCGAAGGCGTCCCGTGAACAGCGGTATGAGGCGCAAGGCGCGGGCGACCAAGGCGTGATGTTCGGCTATGCGTGCGACGAGACCGACGTGCTTATGCCGTTGCCGATTCATCTGGCGCACCGTCTGGCGTATCGTCTCGCCGAAGTGCGCAAGAGCGGCGAGGTGCCGCATCTTCGTCCGGATGGCAAGACGCAGGTGACCATCGAATACGACGACGATGACCATCCCGTGCGTCTCGACACCGTGCTGGTCTCCACCCAGCACGACCCGGAAGTGGACCAGGCATGGCTTAAGGAACAGCTCACCGAACATGTGATCCGTCCGGTGCTGGATGACGTGCTCGCCGACCGTGTGGCCCACGACGAATACCGCGTGCTGGTGAATCCGACCGGCTCGTTCATCCTCGGCGGTCCGGCAGCCGACGCCGGTCTGACCGGCCGCAAGATCATCGTCGACACCTACGGCGGCGCTGCCCACCATGGCGGCGGCGCGTTCTCCGGCAAGGATCCGAGCAAGGTGGATCGTTCCGCGGCCTATGCGGCACGCTGGGTGGCCAAGAACATCGTGGCCGCCGGCCTTGCCCACAAGGTCGAGGTGCAGGTCGCCTACGCCATCGGCGTGGCCGATCCGGTGTCCATCAACGTGGAGACCTACGGCACCGAGATCGGTGCGACCCGCGAGCAGATCCAGCAGGCCGTGCGCAAGGTGTTCGACCTGCGTCCCGCC
>OLVR01003060.1_pt1 | contig 11389 bp, 8 predicted proteins | sample 1673261 | NCBI WGS metagenome assembly OLVR01 (sample SAMEA3178938, study PRJEB25190) | human gut metagenome | biome: human gut; feature: human-associated habitat; material: faeces | place: Austria | collected 2013 | reverse complement strand
GGGCGGCGTGTACCGCCGCCGCACTGCCGCCTTTGTGGGCCCCACGGCCGAGGACACCTTGCGCGCACTGGGGATCGACGCAGCCTTTATCGGCGCAAACGGCATTTTGGACGGCGACGTGTCTACGTCTAACATGGAAGAGGGCCGCATCCAGCAGCTCGCCTTTAGCAAGGCTGACTCGCGCTATCTGATCGCCGATTCCAGCAAGATTGGCAAGCGCGACTTCTACACCTTCTGCCGTCTGGACAGCCTGGACGCCGTGGTGTGCGAGCCGGGCATCGCCGCCGAAGATCGTGCCGCCATCGAGGAGCATACGCAGGTCATTTGCTAGCTAGCGCTACGGGATTGCCAACGGGCGATGCGGGAGGACTTTTACCTCCTGTCATTGTGGAAACCAGCGCGTCAGCGCTACGCGATATGACGCGCAAATGAGGACTCCACTATCAAATTGTCTCAACCTGTGATATCTAGGCGGCCAAAAGCGAGTCAGATGTTACAGATCGAGATTTTTGGCTCGGCCTATTCCGTTTGTCTCGATCTGTAACAGCTAGGACCGAAAAACTCAGCTAGTTGTTACAGATTGAGATTGAGAGGATTGACCTGTGCATTCATCTCAATCTGTAACATCTAGACGTCCAAAACCGGTCTTAGTGTTACAGATTGAGACAATTCGGCGTGGTCTACCTTGTTTGTCTCGATCTGTAACGGTTAGGACTTAAAAACTCGGCTACGTGTTACAGATCGAGACAAAAGAAAAAGAACATTAGGACTTGAAAATAAAGTTTTGATAAGGGACCCGCCCAGTTAAGACGGTGCGGCAGACAATTGAGATTAGTTTGCCTCCGGAGTCGTAAGCATAATGAGTCAGTTCGATGACCGGAAGTTTTGCAACACCATAATTACTGGCTTCGGAATCGCTAAGCTGACGTGCTCTATAGCTTTCCCTAACAGATTGGATAGACTTGGACAAGTCGTCCATGATTCTGCTAAATGCCTGAAAATCTAACTGGTTATTTGGAACGCGCGACTTTGAAATGAAGAACGTATCAGCGCCTATGAAGCTGCCTTCAAGTTCGTAGGTCAATTCAAGACGCTGAATTTCATCGCGACTTTGACATCCAAATTGTTGGAGCATCATTACGGAAATTGGACGACCTGATGTGAGGCCGCCGAAATGTTTGGTGATGGCATCCGGATCAACGCCATCGCAATGGCTTGCAAAGTCAAAGTCTAAAAGTGAATTGAGCTCGCTAACGCGTTTCGGTGCAACAAACGATCCCTTACCTTGGATTCGATAGATACTTCCACGACGCTCCAGCTCACTCATGGCAAGTCGGACGGTTGTTCTGCTTACGGCGTATTCGTCGCAGAGTTCCATTTCTGTTGGAAGTTTATCGTCTGCTTGATATTCATCGACGATCTGCTTGAGCAGCGCGTCGGTGAGCTGTAAATAGAGTGGCCGTTTTTCGTGTGTATCGAGCATTAGAGCCTCAGTTTGCATGTTGGTTATACCTGATGGTTGCCTCAGTCGGGATGTAACGTGGGCAAGGTAACCTTAACGTATCACAGAGCGGCTCAGCATGACGATCTGATGCCTGTATCCACGAAGGGCTTGTCCGAGCGTGAAGATATTCTGGGGCAGGCAAATACCGTTCATGGAGTCCCCGATATGTTGGAGGTCAGCGCCGGCTGCTTTTGCTGCAAGGCCTATTTTCTTAATGGTCTCGCTGTCGCAGGAGTCTTGACTCGTCCCGTTCGCCGCCATGACGAGAACCTTCTCTTCAATTGACTTGCCTACGTTGTGGGATCGTACAAAGTCTACGATGGCACGCAGGTCTGCTTCTTGGAAGCAAGGGACGGTGTAGGGGGCTGGCACGAGAAGGATATCGACGCCGAGGTCAACAAACTTGCGCGCAATTTCGAGCGTCATGACAGGTTCCGCAACGCCCGCTCCATGCATTTTTCCGGCTATGACCAGGCCATTGAAATGCTCTTTGGAGAGTTTAATCGAATGGGCGATTGCATCGTTGGAGACGCCGGTTCCAGGGTTGCCCGTCAGGCAGATAAAATCAAATCCGAGTTCGTTAGCCTTTTCTAAGGTCTTGGGAGAGACGCGACGACCCATGGGGATTTCCGTTCGGGATTCAGACATCTCTGCCTCGTTATCAACTGGCTCCAGATTGACGCCAATGGGCCTTCCGCATGCTCGCTTCACCCAAGTGACCGGGTTTTCATTGAGATCATCTGGAATACCGGCAATAACTGGATCGAACACATCGAGCGCGTTAAACAGAAGCAGGTCGGCACCTGCGGCACGTTCGATTTCTGCATTAGTAACGCCGCCGAGAAATTGGGAAGAGGGTACGTTTTCCGCCATGATGGTACGTCCCTCGGAAGCCAGAATTGCCTGTTTTAGATCCATGGGTGACGTGGCGGCAAAATCGGATGCGGACATGTTCAGTAATCGTTTGGGCATTGTTACTTCCTTTGACTAGAACGACAGGCTTGTGACATTGTCTCTAATATTGTTACAACAATATATTCAATATGTTATATCCAATCGGTGAACGGTTGCAAACTTATTGTACTGCTCGGAAAAAATAGCCTTTAGCTAGGAAAACCTTATATTAATCAACTACTGTTCACCGAATAAGTATTTGAATTCTTGACATATCGACAAAGCGGAAAAAGAATTGGTTATGACAAATCGTGCAAATGATATTACATTTCGCACGAGAACGTATTCATTTACATACGTGGATACAAACTGGGACGACGACGGTTGAGTCCGGATAAATCGTTGTGTGCCCGGGAAACATGAAAGGATGTCTTATGGACGCTATCGTCAAATTCCTTGAAAAACACCAGGCCCTCTTCGACAAAATCTCAAGGAACATTTATCTGGTGGCGATTAAGGATGGCTTTCTCTCGAATATGCCAATTGTGCTGTTCTCGAGTCTGTTCCTTCTTCTTTCGACGCTCCCTGCCTATGTAGGCATCGCGCTTCCGTCTGAGGTGCTGGATTTCTTTAATAAAATCTATGCATATACCATGGGACTTCTTGGCATTATGGTGGCCGGCACCACGGCGAGCTCACTTGCCAAGTCGATGAACCGCCGCATGCCTTCGGGCAAATCTCTCAACCCCACCTCGTGCATGGTTTGTGCCATGTGCGGCATGTTCTTGCTATCGGTGACGAACGATGTTGTCTCGATTGGCGGAGCAGATACGTCTGTTTTTGAAACCGGCTACATGGGAACCAAGGGTTTTATCGCTGCGTTCGTATCCGCATTCTTGACCGTTAATATCTATAAGGTGTGCATTAGCCATAATGTGACGATCAAGCTCCCCAAAGAGGTCCCTGGCTCTATTGCGCAGAGTTTTCGCGATATCTTTGCGTTTGGGTTTTCGATCCTTGCGTGCGCTTTTATCGATCTCGCGAGCCGTAAGCTGCTTGCTGTGCCGTTCGCCAATTTGGTATCCGCTCTTATCTCGCCGCTGTTCTCCGCGGTCGACACCTATCCTGGCATGGCGCTTATCGAGGGCGCGGTCGCACTTTTCCAATTTATGGGCATTCACGGTGCCTCGGTTGTCATGACTCCGATCAATGCTGCGCTCTACGACAATACCGTTACCAATCTTGCGGTTTACCAAGCAGGTGGACACCCGTCAATTGCTCTCGCGCTGGACTTTACAAACTTCATCGGCGGTCTGGGCGGTTCTGGCTGCACGTTCATCGTTCCTATTATCCTGATCATGTTTATGCGTTCCAAGCAGCTTAAAGCTATGGGCAAGGCATCGATTATCCCGGTGATTTTTGGAGTTAACGAGCCCGTTCTCTTCGGTATGCCGATTGTTCTCAATCCCTATATGTTCGTGCCCTTCCTAGCGGCTCCTATGGTCAACGCTATAATCGGTAAGTTTTTCATTGACGTCATTGGAATGAACGCCCCTATGTATACCATGCCGTGGGCGCTTCCCGGCCCAATCGGTGCATTCCTCACCACAGGTCTTGATGTACGTTCTCTTGTATTGATTGCAGTGCTGTTGGTCGTTGACTTTGTGATTTACTATCCGTTCTGCAAGGCGTATGACCATCAGCTTTGTTTGGAAGAGTCTGCAAAGGAGACTGCAGGAACCTCGGATGCAGATGCTATTGCCGCACAGGAAAATGTCGCAAAAGCTCTCGAGGCGGTAAAGGACAAGGCGGAGCAGATCCGCGTGCTTGTGCTTTGCCAGGGTGCCGGCACTTCGACTCTCTTGGCAAATGCTCTTCGCGAAGGCGCCGCTGCTAAGGGTATCGATCTGGTTTCTCAGTCCGGTGCGTACGGAAGCCACTATGATACGATGGATCAGTACAACGTGATTGTTCTGGCGCCCCAGGCACGCATGTACTATGACGCTATGAAGGCCGATACCGATCGCCTTGGAATTAAACTGCTCACCACAAGGGGCAAGGAGTATATCGACCTTACCAACGATCCCGAAGGTGCAATTGACTGGATCGTTCAGGAGCTGGCCAAATAGTGGATGCACTCCGTCGTTGATTCGTCGGTGTATAGTACGGCCCTGCAGCTTATTGAGCTGCGGGGCCGTATTTCGTTGAGTATCTAATTGAGACAATGAACGCAACCGTCGTGAGATCGCATTGGCGCTCTTCGAGTCACCGACAAGCTGACTTCCATCTATGTGACCAATTCGCTTTCGGTGTTTAACCTGCTCGAGGCGCGCGAGGATTGCGAGCTGTGCCTGGTGGGCGGCATGTACCGCCGCCGCACCGCCGCCTTTGTGGGCCCCATGGCCGAGGATACCCTGCGCGCACTAGGGATTGACACGGCGTTTATCGGTGCCAACGGCATTCTGGACGGCGACGCGTCCACGTCCAACATGAACGAGAGCCGCATCCAGCAGCTCGCCTTTAGCAAGGCCGACTCGCGCTATCTGATCGCCGACTCCAGCAGGATCGGCAGGCGATACTTCTGCCCCCCTGCCGGCGCAGGGGTACCGCTTTACAATGACACGCAAATGACTTTGGGCAACAAGGATGAGGCTATTCTGAGATATGACTAGACTCCGTATTTCGTCTTTATGTCCATTAAGAATGAATCGTAGTCTTCATAGAGCCCTTCTCTGCTTTCATCCTCGGCGTGGTTTACACGTTCAAGGAGCTTATCCTTTGGAGCCTCTTTTGTTATTGCGGCCTCGCCATCGGGTATTGTGGCTTGTAAGAATAGTTCTAGAGCATGGGCGTCTTTGAGTATGTAGCCCGTCGAACGACCCGCTCCTGTTTTTTCGATTGCGCTGCAACTAACAAGCTGACCGAGGGTTCGTTTAACGGTTACCTCGCTGATATCGGGGCAGTTGGACCGGATGTCGGATTTCTTAATGACGCCGGGTCTCTGTTGAAATAGAACAGCGATGCGCGCTTGCTTCGACATGGGACGAGTGCTTGATTCAATTAAGGTACGCTGCTCGAGCTGTCGGTAGGCGGCCAGGGTTGTTCCGAGCATGAAACGGATAAAGGGTACTTCGGTGTTTTGATTTTCATTCCATCCAGTGGAGCTTGCAGCGAGGGCGTTGTAGTAGAGCGCTTTGTTGTCTTCAATAAGTCGCTCGATGCTGATGTAACGCGCAACGTCGTATCCAGTCTTTTCGAGCAGCAGCGTTGTAAGGAGCCGACTCATCCTGCCATTGCCATCGTTGAAGGGATGAATGCTAACAAAATCGAAGATAAAGCGGAGCGATATAAGGAGGGGATCGCAAACTTGGCGAGATAAAGCATCGTTGAGGGACTGGCAGGCTTCTTTAATAAGTCCCGGGGTTGCTAGAGCCGAAGGGGGCCTAAAGCGCACAAATCGATTACCTTGATCGTCAATGGAGACGATTTCGTTATCGCCATCTTTCCAATGGCCTCCATACGAGATTGCCGTGTGCGCCATGAGGTCACGATGCAACTGCAGAATGACCGATGGCGTTACGGGAATGGAATCGTGTTGCTCGTGAATAAGCGACAGCACATCTCGGTATCCAGCGATTTCTTCCTCTGCACGGGAGCTTGGCTTGGCGGAATACGCCATGATCGCTTTGAGTCTTTTTTGGGTGGTAACAATTCCTTCAAGTCCGTTGGAGGATCGGGTGCTTTGGATCTTAGCCTCCTCCATTAGGGACGATAGAAGCTCGGGTTTGACTTGACTCAGAGCAAGTTGACGGCCTTTATGCTCGCGTATCGAGAGGAGGAGGTTGGTGATTGGAGTTGCTTCGAGTTCCGCTGGGACTGTGGTGTAATCGAACTGGCGCATGCGGCTCCTTTCGGTATCACGAACATACTTTCGATATCATAATACCATTAAATGATACCGAAAATATGTTCGTGATACCGAAAACTGGAAACCATGGTTCATAACTGCTTGGAAAGTTCGGATTTGACTATCTTATTGTCTCGATCTGTAACAGGTAGACGGTTAAAAGTGGGCTACGTGTTACAGATTGAGATCTTTCAGCCCTGGTCGCCCGTTCGTCTAAATCTATAACAGTTAGGATTGAAAATCCCTGCTAGATGTTACAGATCGAGACAAATGATCCGCTCGGGCTCACCAAAAACAAAAAGGCCGCATGCGAACCCGTGGAGGGATTCGCATGCGGCCGACAGGGGGTATGCGGCAAAAGTTAGGCCATGAGCAGACCGGTCTCCGCGACGTTCTTGTACCAGTACGCGCTCGCCTTGGGATAGCGCTTCTGGGTCTCAAAGTCGATGTAGAACAGGCCATAGCGCTTGTTATAGCCGTTGGTCCAGGAGAACTGGTCCTGCAGCGACCACACAAAGTAACCATCGACGTTTACGCCGCCGTCAATCGCCTTGAGGATCCACGCGAGATGCTGGCGCATATAGTCGATGCGAGGGGCGTCGTCGATAAAGCCGTCCTCGAAGTCGTCCTTATAGCCCATGCCGTTCTCGGTGATGTAGATCTTCTTGTAGTTGGGGTAATCGTTCTTAATGCGCAGCAGCAGATCGTACAGGCCCTCGGGATAGATGATCCAGTCCCAATCGGTGGTGGGTACGCCTTCGCGCACGCATGACTCGCCCACGCCCTTGAGGAACCAGCGCGAGGAGCCCTTGTCGCCGGTGCCATTGTGGTTGATGTCGTTTTCGCCCTCGGCGGCACGCAGGAACTGGCACTTGTAGGTGTTGACGCCCAGGCAATCGTTGTAGGGGAGCGCGGCGGTCAGCGCGGCGATGTCCTCGTCGCGGACGTCGAGCTCGCCGCCGGCGATATGGGCCAGCTTGGTCGCAGCCTCCATGGTGTCGGCTGCATAGTGGCCGCGGAAGGTGGCGTCGAGTACCCAGCGGTTGTTGATGACGTCGGCCATGCGAGCTGCCTCGCAGTCGGCGGCGTTGTTGGGATCGAGGGGATACTTGGGCTCCAGGTTCTGGACAATGCCGATCTCGCCCTCAAAGCCGCCCTCATGGAAGGCGACGACGGCCTTGGCGTGGGCCACCATCATGTTGTGCATGAGCTGGAAGGCCTTGTCCAGGCGATACTTCTCGCCGTGCGGCCAGTTGCCGACGATAAAGCTGCCCTCGGCGGTCGCGGGAATCTCGTTAAAGGTAAACCAGTGCTTGACCTCGGTGAACTCGGCAAAGCAGAACTTGGCGTACTCGACAAAGGCGTCGATCGTCGTGCGCGTCAGGAAGCCCTCGCCGCCGTTCTGGTAAAAGGCCTCGGGTGTATCAAAGTGATCGAGCGTGACATAGGGGATAACGCCGGCTTTATTGCAGGTGGCAAAGAGCTCGTGATAGAAGGCAACACCCTCGGGGTTGATCTCGCCGGTGCCACTGGGGAAGATACGGCTCCAAGCGATGGAGACACGGATACCGTTGATGCCGAAACGCTGGCACAGGTCGATATCGACCGGGTACTTGTTGTAGAAATCGCTTGCGGGATCGGGGGAGAAGCGACCCTGGGCTGCCAGGAAATCGTCCCAGGGCACTTTGCCCTTGCCGTGCGTACGGGTCTCGCCCTCAACCTGGTAAGCAGCGGTGGCGCCGCCAAACACAAAGCCGTCGGGGAACTGCATGGGGTTGGTCATGAGTCATCCTTTCTGTGGGATACGAATAGGGAGAGGTGCCCGAACCGGGAATCCGGGCACCAACAGAGGGAGGAACTAGTCGAGGTTCTCGCGGAGCCACTTGATGGCGCCAGCGGGGTCGCGAGTAAGGTCGATATATTCCTTACCGCGCGGGGCGAGCAGCTTAATGCCCAGGCGATCGGTGTCGGCCTTCATGTCGTTATAGTAGCTACGAACCTGCGGGGCGAGCACGATAACGTCGTACTGATCCATGATGGCAGTGTGCTGGCCATAGGCGCCTGCGGAGGAAGCGATGTTCTCTCCGGTCTGCGCAGCACCTTCCTTGATGGCGTTGGCGAGCATGGCAGAGGTGCCGGCGCCGGCGCACAGGACGAGGACCTTCAGACCGTCGACATCCTTCTTAGCGGATGCATCGGCAGCGGGCTCGGGCTGATCGGCGACAGGCTCGCTGCCGGCGGCAGCGGCGGTCGGCTCGACGGCAGCGGCGGTCTGCTCGACAGCGGGCGCAGAGGTGCTGGCGGCGATGGTGGCAGCACCATCAGACTCGAGACCCAGCTCGGCGGCGCGCTCGGCCTCCTGGTCGCAGAGCAGCTTATCGTATGCCTTCAAGAACGGCAGGTAGATGATGGCGTCCAGCAAGATGATGATTGCGACAAACACCAGGGCGATAAGCTGGAAGTTCGTGGTGATGAAGATGCCGATGGGGGCAGGGGTGGCCCAAGGCACCACGAAGGAGAAGCCGTTCATGCCCACGTTATCGATAAAGAACTTGGCAACACTCACGTTGACGCAGCCGGCGGCAACAAAGGGGATGAGCATGTAAGGGTTAAGGATCATCGGCGCGCCAAAGAGCAGCGGTTCGTTGACGGCGAAGGCAACAGGAACAATCGAGGCCTTACCGACGGCTTTGAGCTGCTTGGACTTCATAAAGAGAATCAGCAGAAGCGGCACGATGAACGTGGCGCCGGTGCCGCCGAACTCACCCACGAGCGACATGTTGAAAGTGAGGGAGTGGGCGGGGTGGCCACCGGCCAGCAGAACCTGCAGGTTCTCGGCCTGGTTGGCAAGACGGATGGGGTCGATGCCCGGCTGGACAATCGAGGGGCCGTGGACGCCGATGAACCAGAAGAACGCGGTGGCTGCCTGGATAAGGATGAGTCCGGGGTAGGTCTCTGCCGCAGTGAAGAGCGGGGAGAGCAGCTTGATGAGCAGCTCGGAGAACGGAACGCCCATGAGGTTGCGCACAACCACATCGATGATGCCGCAGATGATGACAGCGCCACCGAAGGGGATGATGTCGCGGAAGTTCTGAGCGATGGCGCCCGGGACCTCCTTGGGCAGCTTAATGGTCAGATCGCGCGAGACGCAGAATTTGTAGACCCACACGGTAATGAACGCGGCGATATAGGCCGAGAACAGACCGCGCGTGCCCATGCTGGTGCAGTCGAAGACCGAAAGCTCGGAGCCGTTGAACTTGGTGGTGAACTGCGTAACAGCGAGCAGCAGCATGCTGCACTGGGCGGCAACCATGGTGGAGCCGTCGTTGAGCACCTTGCCGGCGGGCATGCGACGGTTCATGGAAGCCGTGAAGTTCTTGGCGGTGGTGCCGGCAACCATAATGCCCATGACGCCCATGGTGAAGTTGTACAGCTTGTTGCACCAGTCGATGAGCGGCTGGGGCAGCGTGATGCCAACTACGCCGGGAAGGGTGGCGATCAGCAGAAAGATCGAAGAGGTAAGGACGATGGGCATGCACCCAAGGAATCCGTCTTTGATGGCCTGGAGGTAGATGTTCCTCGAGATCTTCTCGAAGAACGGTTGATGCTTCTCGAGCATCTTTACGATGGCGTCCATAGAGCTCCTTTGCTACTTGATGCGCGATGCATGTGGATGGAACTGGTCGTCGATGGATGGTCAGGACTGCCCGGAAACCTTCCTGCTTAAGGAAGGCATTGCGAAATGACAACGTTGTCATTTCGTTAATGACAACGTAAGACATTTTTGGAAGAGCAACAAGGATATACGGGTGAGTGGTCGATATTGTTCGGTAAACGGTTGATTTATCAGTCAGGCAGGTGGTGTATGCTAGAACGCAAAAAACAAGCGGTAGAGAATCGAGTGGAGAAGCAGTGACAACGATGGACAAGAAAAACGTCTCGATGAACGACGTGGCGATTGCCGCGGGTGTTTCTCTCAAGACGGTTTCGCGTGTGATCAACGAGCCCGATAGCGTGCGAGAGTCGACACGCGATAAGGTCCATTCGGCAATGGAGGCGCTCGGATTTCGAACCAACTTTGCCGCTCGTTCGCTCAAGTTGGGCCGTTACGGGTGCATCGGCGTTGTGCTGTTTCACTTGTCAGGTGGTGCCGTGGACATGATTGACGGTATCGCCGATGCCGCCGAAGAGCGAGGCTTTGCGCTCACGATGATCAAAAAGCGGGCGGGGGAGAAGATGACCCTTGCCGATGCGGCGCGCAGGATGTCGCAGCTTCCCGTCGACGGCATGATCTTCAATCTGCGCCAGATGGTCGATGACTTTGATACCTTTGAGGCGCCGAAAGACCTCAAGACGGTGATTATCACATCAATGGAACATCCTACCTGCTCCACCGTCAGTGACGACCAAGAGGGCGGCGCGCGCATGGCGTGCGAGTACTTCTTGAATCGCGGGCACAAGAACGTGTACTTCGTCTCTGGTAAGAAAGAAGCGCTGTCGAGCCAGTGCCGTATGAAAGGTTGGCGAGCGGCGCTCGAGGCGCGTGGCATTGAGCCGCCCGAGCCTCTGCAAGGTGATTGGAATGCGGATAGTGGCTATGCCGCGGGCCTTGTGCTTGCCGATAAGCCCGATTGCACGGCGGTCCTCGCTGCTAACGACTGCATGGCAAACGGCGTGATGATGGCTCTACGTGACAAAGGGCTCAGTGTGCCCGACGACGTGTCCGTGATCGGCTTCGACGATGAGCTCTACAAGACGATTCCCAACTCGATTCTGACGTCGGTGAAGTTTCGCCACCGCGAGCTGGGCGTCCGTGCGCTCAACGAGGTCGTCGCGGGTCTGGAAGCTCCGAGCTCCAGAAGCCGTACGCTTGTCTCGGGTGTGCTGGTCGAGCGTTCCAGCGTAAAGGACCTGCGGGCGTAGGGTTTTTCGGCCCGTTCGTCTCAATCTGTAACAGTTAGGACCGAAAAACTCAGCTAAATATTACAGATTGAGATATTTCTGCTCGGGCGTTCTGTTTGTCTCGATCTGTAACAGCTAGGATCCAAAAACTCAGCTAGTTGTTACAGATTGAGATTTTCGGC
>OLVR01003057.1_pt1 | contig 11395 bp, 15 predicted proteins | sample 1673261 | NCBI WGS metagenome assembly OLVR01 (sample SAMEA3178938, study PRJEB25190) | human gut metagenome | biome: human gut; feature: human-associated habitat; material: faeces | place: Austria | collected 2013 | reverse complement strand
GTCCACCGGGCCGCCCAGGTGGCGGCGGAGATGGAGGCGGAGTATCTGGCCCACTACATCGGGAAAACCCTCCCCGTCCTCTTTGAGGAGGAGAAAGAGGAGCTGTGGCGGGGACATGCCCCCAACTATGTGGAGGTGCGCTGCAGCGGGAACAACCTTCACAACGAACTGCGCGCTGTTTTCATCGAATCGGCGGAGAATGGAGCGCTTTACGGAAAGCTGGTGGACGCATGACCGCATATCTGGACAACGCCGCCACCACCCGGGTCTGGCCCGAGGCGGCCCAGGCCGCGGCGGAGGCCATGACCGAGGGCTATTTCAACCCCTCCTCCCGCTATCCCCAGGCGGCAAAGGCCGCCCGTGCCCTGGAGTCCCACCGCGCCGACGTGGCAAAGGCCCTGGGCTGCGCCCCCAAGGAGCTCTTCTTCACCTCCTGCGGCACCGAGAGCGACAACTGGGCCATCCGTTCCGCCGTGGAATACGGCCGCCGGAAGGGGAAACACATCATCACCACCGCCATCGAACACAGTGCGGTGCTGGAACCCATCCGGGCCCTGGAACAGGAAGGATGGGAGGTGACCTGGCTGAAGCCCAACGCCCGGGGGACCATCGACCCGGAGGAGGTCGAGCGGGCCCTGCGGCCGGACACGGTACTGGTGTCCATGATGCTGGTCAATAATGAACTGGGCACCCTGCTGCCGGTCCGGGAGGTCTCCCAGCTCATCCGCCGCGCCGGCGCCCCCGCGCTGCTCCACTGCGACGCGGTCCAGGGGTTTTTAAAAGTGCCCTTCACGCCAAAGGAGCTGGGGGCCGATCTGGTCAGCATCAGCGGCCACAAGGTCCACGCCCCCAAGGGAATCGGCGCCCTGTATATCCGTTCCGGCCTGAAACTCAACCCCCTGCTGCTGGGGGGCGGCCAGGAGAACGGGCTGCGCAGCGGCACCGAACCCACCGCTCAGATCGCCGCCTTCGCCGCCGCCTGCCGTCTGGGCCTCTCCCGCCGGGAGGAGGACATCCGGCGCATGGAGGATTTGAAGGCGTACACCCTCGCCCGGCTGGCCGCTGAGGTGCCCCAGGTGACGCCGGTGGCGGCGGGGGACGCCCCCCACATCCTGGCCCTGACCATGGCGGGCTACAAGAGCGAAGTGCTGGTGCGGGTGCTGGGGGACCGGGGGATCTGCGTCTCCGCGGGCAGCGCCTGCCACCGGGGCAAACCCAGCCATGTCTACGCCGCCCTGCCCCTGACCAAGGCCCAGCGGGACGGGGCCTTCCGGGTCAGTTTTTCCGGGGACTCCACCCGGGCAGAGGTGGACGCGCTGATCGACGGCCTGAGCTTTGCCGCCAAAACGCTGTTCCCCTCCATGCAGTAAATCCCCCGCCGGAACTGTCCCGCACAGCCAAACCGGCAAAATTAACAGGTCATTCACAGCGGGAGGATTGCTTTTTCCCCCGGGATGCTATATAATATAGCGTCTTAATTTCCGTCCACCCCTTTTTCTGGAAAGGCGGCCACTATGGAATTCAGCTATGACGATTATCTGACCAGCGCCCGCGCGCTCCAGCAGCGCCTGGGGCAGTTTGTCCCCCAGGTGGCCATGATTCTGGGCTCCGGCCTGGGGGAGCTGGGAGATCAGGTGGAGTCCCCGGTGCATATCCCCTATGAGGACATCCCCCATTTCTGCCGCTCCACAGTCCAGGGCCACAGAGGCCGTCTTGTGTTCGGCTCGCTGGAGGGCAAACCGGTGGCCGTGATGCAGGGGCGGATGCACTATTACGAGGGCTATTCCATGGAGCAGGTCTGCTATCCCCTGCGGGTGCTGCGGCTGCTGGGGGCGGACAAGCTGATCGTCACCAACGCCGCCGGCTGCATCAACACCGGCTGGCAGGCCGGGGACGTGATGCTCATCCGCGACCAGCTCAAACTGTGCCTGGACTCTCCGCTCCGGGGGGAAAACCTGCCCCAGTTCGGCACCCGCTTCCCGGACAGCACCGCTCTGTACACCAGGCGCCTCCAGGCCGTGGCCCGGCAGGGGGCGGCGGAGCTGGGGATTCCCCTGCGGGAGGGGGTATATATGTTCTTCCCCGGCCCTCAGTACGAAACGCCCGCCGAGATCCGGGCCGCCCGGGTCCTGGGCGCCGACGCCGCGGGCATGTCCACCGCCCCGGAGGTCATCGCCGCGCACCACTGCGGCATGGAGGTGCTGGGCTTTTCCATGCTGTGCAATATGGCCGCCGGCATCCTGGACCAGCCGCTGGATGAGCAGGAGGTCCTGGACGCCGCCGAGGCGGGCAAAGAGAAGTTTACCGCCCTGGTGCGCACCTGCCTGGCCCGGATGTGAGGGCCGGGGGCAGGCATAGCGCCCGGGCCGTGGTCATAAACAATAAGGTATCCCCTGGACGCCCTGGTTGGGGCGTACCTACTCCGATTTTCCAAGGAGGCCACCATGTCAGCCAAGAGAACCAACTCCTTCTTCGGAGGCACCGCGATTCTGGCCGCCGGCATCTTGATCGTCAAGGTCATCAGCGCCGTGTACAAAATGCCCCTGGTCAATATCCTGGGCTCCAGCGGCTATGCCGACTTCAGCGCGGCCTTCAACATCTTCAACATCATGCTGATGATCTCCACCGCCGGCATCCCGGTGGCCATGTCCAAGATGATCAGTCAGGCCCTGGAGCAGGACCGGCCCGCCCAGGTGCGCAAGATCTTCCGGATCGCCTTCTCCTTCTTCCTGGCCGTGGGCGTGCTCTGCTCGCTGATCATGCTGATCTTTGCCGGCCAGTTCGCCGACCTGATGAACAACAGCAAGGCAGTCTGGTGCATGCGGATGCTGGCCCCCTCGGTGGCGCTGGTGTGCTGTCTGGCCTGCTTCCGGGGCTATGCCCAGGGCCACCGGAATATGACCCCCTCCTCCGTCAGCCAGATCATCGAGGCCCTGTTCAAACTCATTGTGGGGCTGAGCCTGGCCTGGTGTCTGATCGAGATTCTGCACAAACCCGACTACATCGGCGCTGCCGGCGCAATCGTGGGCGTCTCCGTCTCCGAGCTGGCCGCCGTCATCTATATGGTGTGGGACTTCCGGCGCACCCGCCTGGAATCCCCCCTGGGTACCGGGGGCAAGACCAGCAGCAGCCGGTCTATCCTGCGCATCTGCCTGACCCTGGCCATCCCCATCTCCCTGACCAGCGCCTCCACCAGCATTATCACCGCCGTGGACAACAGCCTGGTCATGGGCCGGCTTCAGAACGCCCTGCACATGACCGAAGAGGCCGCCCGGGACCTGATGGGCAACTACACCGGCGTGCAGACGGTCTACCAGATCCCCGCCTCTCTGATGGTGGCCATCACCGCATCGGTCATCCCCGCAGTTACCGTCTGCTTCACCCGGCGGGACCGGGCGGGCGCCAACCGCATCGTGGGCAGCGCCCTGAAGACCGCCGCCCTGATCGCGCTCCCCTCCGGGGTGGGCATGATCGTGCTGGGCAACCCCATCACCAAGCTGCTCTTCCATTCGCTGGACGCCTCGGTGGCGGGTCCCATTCTGTCCATTCTGGGCCTGGCCAACATTTTTGTCTGCATGACCCTGGTGTGCAACTCGGTGCTTCAGTCCCACGGAGTGCTGAACATCCCGATTGTAATCATGCTGATCGGCGGCGTCATCATGGTGATCTTTGACTTTGTGATGGTGGGCAACCCCAGCATCAACATCTTCGGCAGCCCCATCGGCACCTGCATCTGCTACGGCATCGCCTGTATCCTGGAGCTGCTGGTGGTCAAACGCATTGTCCCCCGCTGCCCCTCCTATTTCAAACTGTTTGCCAAGCCCCTGCTGGCCTCAGTGGTCATGGGCGGAGCCGCCTGGGGCAGCTATGGCCTGCTCTACCGGCTGACCGGGAGCAACACCCTGTCCACCCTGGCCGCCATCCTGCTGGCAGTGGCAATTTATGGGGTGCTGGTGATCGCCCTGAAAATTCTGACCCGGGACGATCTGTCCCTGATGCCCAAGGGGGAAAAAATCGCCCGGCTGCTCCACATCCACTAAACCGGGGATTTATTCTCAAAAACTTGTGCAAAACTACTTGCAAAACCGGAGATTCTATGTTAGATTTTCTCTACAAATCCCATTACAACGTCGACGATTTTCGCCGCCTGGTGCATCTGCTGCGCCAGAAGGACGGCTGCCCCTGGGACAGCGTCCAGACCCACCACTCCATCCGGGACAACTTCCTGGAGGAGACCTATGAGGCCTGCGAAGCCATCGACAACGAGGATACCGGCCTGCTCCGGGAGGAGCTGGGCGATGTGCTGATGCAGGTGATCTTCCACGCCTCCATCGAGGAGGACGCCGGGCATTTTGACCTGGACGATGTGGCCGACGCCGCCTGCAAGAAGCTCATCTTCCGCCACCCCGCCCTCTTCGGGCAGGAGGGCGGCCAGAGCTGGGACGAGCTCAAGCGCCGGGAGAAGGGCTACACCACCCACGCTCAGTCCCTGGAGGCGGTGGCCCGGTCTCTGCCCGCCCTGTGGCGGGCCCGGAAAGTCCAGAAGCGGGCCGGGGAGGCCGGCTTCCAGTGGACGGACACCGCCGCCCCCCTCTCCAAAGTGGAGGAGGAGGTGGGCGAGCTGCGCCAGGCCGTCACCGAAGGGTCCAACGTGGAGGAAGAGCTGGGGGACGCCCTGTTTGCCCTGGTCAGTCTGGCCCGTCAGCTGGACATCGACCCGGAGAAGACCCTCCACCGGGCCACGGATAAGTTTATCTCCCGCTTTGCCGCCATGGAATCTCTGGCCGGCCGGGACCTTGCGTCGCTGAACGCGGCGGAATGGCGCGCACTCTGGCAGCGGGCCAAAACCTTAACTTGTTCTGAATAAAGTGCCCTGCGCTTTTGAAAGATAAATATGTTCATCACGCTCCCTGGGGGAGTATCACACAGGAGGATTTTTTAATCATGAACAAAGCTGAACTCATCGCCACTACCGCTGAGAAGACCGGCCTGTCCAAGAAGGACACCGAGTCCGTCATCACCGCCGCCCTGGATGTCATCTCCGCCGCCCTGGCTGAGAACGAGAAGGTCCAGCTGGTGGGCTTCGGTGCCTTTGAGGTCAAGAGCCGCGCCGCCCGTCTGGGCCGCAACCCCAAGACCAAGGAGACCATTGAGATCCCCGCTTCCAAGGTGCCCGTATTCAAGGCCGGCAAGGCCCTGAAGGACATCGTCGCGAAGTAAAAGATGCACTGTTCTGCGGCGGTTCCGGCCTGACCGGAACCGCCGCCGTTTCACTTCCATCCCTGTTCAGGAGGTTTTGATTGCCATGCGTTTGGACAAATACCTGAAGGTCTCCCGCCTCATCAAACGGCGCACCGTGGCCAATGAGGCCTGCGACGCGGGCCGGGTCACCGCCAACGGCCGGCCGGTAAAAGCCAGCTACGACGTAAAGGTGGGTGATCTTCTGGAGATCAAATTCGGGGAGAAAACCGTCAAGCTGGAGGTGCTGGTGGTGGCCGACAACGTGGGCAAAAACGACGCCGCCGCCATGTACCGGGAGGTGCTCTGACCGGAGGGGCCGCTTCGCTGCACGAAGCGCGCTGTACGCTGCACACAGAAAGGTGAATGGCTATGAAGCGGGAATATGGCATTGCGAGATGCGGGCTTGCCTGCTGCCTGTGTTCGGAAAACACGACCTGCCGCGGATGCTCCTCCGGCGATTGTCCGGGTGCGGAGGGGTGCGAAAACCGGAGCTGTTCCCTGTCCAGGCAAATCGGACACTGTTTTGACTGCACGGAGCCCTGCCGGAACGGCCTGCTCCGCAAGATCAAACTCTATGCCTTCACGGAATTCGCCAGGAGGTTTGGCGAAAAACATCTGCTGGACTGCCTTGAGCGCAATGAAAAAAACGGGGTCGTCTATCACCGCGCGGGCGTTCAGGGCGACTATGACGATTTTGACGACGTGGAAGCACTGATCTCATTCATTGAGACGGGGCACAGATGATGTTTCACCGCCTGCGCCGGATGGAGGGCCCATCCCCCGATGGCAGGAATGCGCAGATCGGACGGCCTGATCCCGGAGGCGCGCTCCGCGGCGGCCGGCTCTGATCCCTGTACGGAGGGACGTTCTTCTCCCCGCCGCCGAAGCATATACTCTAGAGACCGAAAGGAGGTCTCTGGAATGAATGATTTCACGCGGGAAACCGCCGCCCCTCACCGGCTCAGCCTGGACAACCGCGCCAAACTCACCCTGACCGGGGTGGAGGACGTGGAGCGTTTCGACGAAGAGGAGATCGTGATGTCCACATCCGCCGGCGCCCTGACCATCAAGGGGGAGGAGCTCCACATTGAGAAGCTCAGCCTGGACGGAGGGGAGATCCACGTCACCGGGCGGGTAGATGCCCTGACCTACCAGGCCCAGCGCGCCTCCGGCGGCTTCTTCTCCCGGCTGCTGGGCGGATGACTGTCACTGTCTGGGAACAGGCCCACAGCCTGCTGGGCGGGCTGCTCATCGGGGTGGCCACAGGGCTGTTCTACGACCTGCTGCGCTGCGTTCGCTACCGGGTCCGGGGGCGCATCTTCTGTGCTCTGCTGGATTTGCTGTTCTGGTGCGCGGTCACCGCCGCCCTCTTCCTCTGGAGTGTGGCGGCGGGCCGGGGCGTGGTCCGGTTCAGCGTCTGCGCCACCCTGTTTCTCGGAGCCGCCGCCTATCTTCATTTTTTCTCCCCGGTGTGCTTCCCCCTCCTCTCCACCCTCACCGGCCTGCTGATCCGGCTGGCGCGCCTTCTGGGCGCCCCATTCCGGGCGGCAGGGCGGCTGGCGCGGAGATGCGCAAAAAAATTTACCCTTTTTTTCAAAAAACTCTTTTCATTTCCCGCGAAATGAGCTATGATGAACCTGTTATGATAGGATTGGTGTTACATCCCACTATGGGACCGTGCAACAGAAGGGATGGATCATGAAAAAGACAAAGCGCGCCAGTCTTCTGACCAAGGCTGTCATCTTAGCCGTTCTTGTCGTCGTCTCCATTTCGCTGCTGGATCTGAGGGCCCGCCTGTCCTCTGCGGAGCAGACCCGGGACGCGCTGCAGCAGCAAGTGGACGAGCAGGCCCAGTACAACGCCGAGCTCCAGGATGACATCGACAACAGCGATGACCCCGATGTGATTCTGGAAGTGGCAAAGGAGCGGCTCGGCCTGGTCGGCAAAGACGAGGTCATTTTCTACGACACGACAGATTGAGAGAGACCCATTTGATTGGGACCGCATGGAGAGCGCATGCGGACACAATTTGATTATTTTTTATTTTCAGCACTTAGAGAGAGCAGGAGGACACTCAGTTTGGCTAACGAGATCGAGGTAGGCGCTATTCTGGAAGGAAAGGTCACGGGAATCACCAAATTCGGCGCATTTGTATCGCTGCCCGGGGGAAAATCCGGGTTGGTGCACATTTCCGAAATCGCCTATTCCTACGTCAGCGACGTCAATGAACACCTGTCCGAGGGACAGGAGGTCAAGGTGAAGGTGATCAGCGTTGATGAAAACAACCGGATCAACCTTTCCATCAAGCGGGTTCTCCCGCCTCCGGCCCGCAATGCCCAGCGCGGCGGCGTCCGCGGCCAGGGCGGCAGAGACGGCGGCCGGGGCCAGGGCGTTCAGGGTTCCCGCCCCCACGGCGAACGGGACCGCGCTCCCGCCCCCAGAACCACCCATGACGCCGCGTCCAAGGAGCCCAAGACCTTTGACGCCATGCTCAAGCAGTTCATGTCGGACTCCGACAGCAAATTGTCCGGCCGTTATACCGACAAATCCTCCCGCCGCCGCAACAACGGCCGCCGGGGCTGAGCATTTCCGACGGCGAGCAAAAGTGAACAGATTTGCCCAACGCCGCGCACACAGCCTGCGCGGCGTTTTCCGTGCGCCTGAGAAATGGCCTCGCCGATGGCTGTCCCCCACGGCCGGAGCTCCTGCCCCGGAGCGGCGCGGCTCCCACGCAAAAAAAGCTGCGCCCCCTGTCCGGCAGAGGGCGCACAAGGGCGCGGCAGCTTCCGTATTTGCGCCCAAAGGGAGAATGGAGTGGGCCATTGCTGGCCCGGAGCCTTTCGGCCCTGAGAAACGTATATTGGATGAGCTGCATCTTCAGTGTACCGTAATTTCCATTTATTGTCAAATTCTATTTTTGTCGAAGCGAGGTTTTTCCCATGTATCTGATCAACGGCACCGTTCACACCATGGCCGGTCCGGTATGGAATCCGGGCTTTGTGGCCTTTGAGGGCGGCAAGATCACCGGGGCCGGGGCCATGGAGGCCCTCTCCCTCCCCGCCGGGGCGGAGGTGCTGGACCTGACGGGCTGCCATATCTATCCGGGACTGGTGGACGCCCACAGCCACCTGGGCATGTTCGGAGACAGCCTGGGCTTTGAGGGGGAGGACGGCAACGAGATCACCGACCCGGTCACCCCCCAGCTGCGGGCCATCGACGCCATCAACCCCTTCGACCGGTGCTTCCAGGAGGCCCGGGAGGGGGGCGTCACCTGTGTGGTCACCGGCCCGGGCAGCGCCAATGCCATCGGGGGCCAGATGGCCGCCGTCAAGACCGCCGGCCGGCGGGTGGACGACATGGTGGTGAAGGCCCCGGCGGCCATGAAGTTCGCCCTGGGCGAAAACCCCAAGAACTGCTACAACGACCGCCACGAGACCCCCATCACCCGGATGGCCACCGCCGCCCTGATCCGGGAGGAGCTGTTCAAGGCCAAAGAGTACCTTGCGAAAAAGGAGAAGGCCGCCCAGGATGAGGAGGCCGAGGCCCCGGACTTCGACCTGAAGCTGGAGGCCCTGGTCCCGGTGCTCCAGGGCAGGCTGCCCGCCCACTTCCACGCCCACCGGGCCGACGACATCGCCACCGCGGTGCGCATCGGCAGGGAGTTCGGCCTGGACTTCGTGGTCATGCACTGCACCGAGGGCCACCGCATCGCCGACCTGCTGGCCGCCGACGGGGTGCGTGCGGTTACCGGCCCCATCATCGGGGACCGGAGCAAGCCGGAGCTGGCCCACCAGCGGCTGGACAACACCGCCATTCTGCGCCGGGCCGGGGTGCTCACCGCCATCTGCACCGACCACCCGGAGAACCCCCAGCAGTATCTTCCCATGGCCGCCGCCGTCTGCGCCAAGCACGGCCTGGACCCGGAGGAGGCCATGGCCGCCGTCACCCGGGACGCCGCCCGGATCGCCGGCATCGACGGCCGGGTGGGCACTCTGGAGCCGGGCAAGGACGCGGACATCGCCGTGTTCCGGGGACACCCCCTGGAACTGAGCGCCGCGGTGGAGGCGGTGTTCATTGACGGCGTGCGGGTCAAGTGAGGCGGCCAGAGAAAAGCCACAAGGCGAAGGGCGCAAAAAAGCGAAAATATTTTGCCATTTTCATTGACAAGCCCGGGATTTCCTGGTATGCTATGAAAGCCGCTTTGAACAGGTTTCAAGGGTGTGCTATGCCCATCCGCCTGCAACAGCGAGCCCGTGATAAAGGAAAGAGGTGCACAAAGCATGACCGCAATCATTCTGACCGGCGGCAAGCAGTACAAGGTGGCTGAGGGCGATACCCTCTTCATCGAGAAGCTGCCCGTGGAGGCCGGCGACGCCGTGACCTTCGACCAGGTTCTGGCCGTCATCGACGAGGACAAGGCCACCTTCGGCACTCCCGTGGTGGAGGGCGCCAAGGTTGAGGCCACCGTGGACAAGAACGGCAAGGGCAAGAAGATCGTCGTCTTCAAGTACAAGCCGAAGTCCGGCTATAAGCGCAAGCAGGGCCATCGTCAGCCCTACACCAAGGTCACCGTCAACAAGATCGTCGTCGGCTGAGTTATGACCACCGTAGCCTTCACCATGGAGGGCAGCCGGATCACCGGCTTCATCAGCACCGGCCACAGCGGCTACGCGGAAGAGGGCAGCGACATCGTCTGCGCCGCCGTCTCCAGCACCATCGGTCTGGTGGAATGCGCTTTGAACACCGTTCTTGGACTGGCCGCCAGCGTCAAGATCGATGAGGAAAACGCCAGCATCTCCCTCCATCTCCCAGGTGGGCTCTCGGAAGAGACCGATTACACCTGCCAGACCCTGCTGGTGTCTCTGATGGTGTATCTCGCGCAGCTCCAAGAAGAATATCCCGACTATATCACCGTTTTGGAGGTGTAACAGACCATGAAAATTTCCATTCAGTTTTTCGCTCATAAAAAGGGCGTCGGCTCCACCAAGAACGGCCGTGACTCCAACTCCCAGCGCCTGGGCGTGAAGCGCGGTGACGGTCAGTTCGTCCTGGCCGGCAACATCCTGGTCCGCCAGCGCGGCACCAAGATCCATCCCGGCACCAACGTGGGCATCGGCTCCGACGATACCCTGTTCGCCCTGAAGGACGGCCGCGTCAAGTTTGAGCGGCTGGGCAAGGACCGCAAGCAGGTCTCCATTGTGGAGATCGCTCAGTAATCACTGATCGCTGCAACGCCCCGAACACAGGCTGTTCGGGGCGTTTCTTCTGCCCCGGCCCCAGGCCGGGCACAGTCAGGAAAGGAGGAATCCCTATGGCAGCGTCCTTTGTAGATACCGCCCGAATCACGGTAAAAGCGGGCAGCGGCGGCAACGGCGCGGTGGCCTTCCACCGGGAGAAATATGTGGCCGCCGGCGGCCCCGACGGCGGCGACGGCGGCCGGGGCGGCAATGTGGTCCTGGTGGTGGACGACAACATGTCCACCCTGATGGACTTCCGCTACAAACGCAAATACACCGCCCCCAACGGGGCGGACGGCTCCGGCTCCCGCAAGACCGGCAAAGACGGCGCCGACCTGGTGATTCGGGTGCCCCGGGGCACCCTGGTCCGGGACGCGGAGACCAATGAAATCATCTGCGACATGTCCGGCAGCGAGCCCTTTGTCCTGGCCCGTGGGGGCCGTGGGGGCTGGGGCAACCAGCACTTTGCCACCCCCACCCGTCAGGTTCCCCGCTTTGCCAAGGCGGGCATGGCCGGCGAGGGCCGGGAGATCACCCTGGAGCTGAAGCTGCTGGCCGACGTGGGGCTGGTGGGCTTCCCCAACGTGGGCAAGTCCACCCTGCTCAGCGTGGTCTCCAAGGCCCAGCCCAAGATCGCCAACTACCACTTCACCACCCTGTTCCCCAACCTGGGGGTGGTCTATGTGGACGAGGGGGTCAGCTTTGTCATGGCGGACATCCCGGGCATCATCGAGGGGGCCAGCGAGGGGGCCGGCCTGGGCCACGACTTCCTGCGCCACATCGACCGGTGCCGGCTGCTGGTCCACCTGGTGGACGTGTCCGGCAGCGAGGGCCGGGACCCGGTGGAGGACTTTGATGCCATCAACGCGGAGCTGAAGCAGTACAGCCCGGACCTGGCGGAGCGGCCCCAGATCGTG
>OLVR01003054.1_pt1 | contig 11407 bp, 8 predicted proteins | sample 1673261 | NCBI WGS metagenome assembly OLVR01 (sample SAMEA3178938, study PRJEB25190) | human gut metagenome | biome: human gut; feature: human-associated habitat; material: faeces | place: Austria | collected 2013 | reverse complement strand
TTGTAGATGGCGGAGCCCACCCACAGAGAGAAAGCGGTGACCGTGGGCACCGCCACTACCACGATGATGATGGTGTTGATCAGTCCCCTGTGGAACACAGGGTCCTGGAACAGTCGAATATAGTTGTCCAGGCCTACGAAGCCGTTGATCCCGCCCAGTGAATAGTTGAACAGACTATAAAAGACGCAGATGAACATGGGGATGACGACGAACAGAACAAAGAACACCAGACTGGGCAGCAGGAACATGTAGGCGGAGAACGTCTCCCTGCGGACCAAGGCCCGGCTCATACCGGAGGTGCTGGACTGCTTGGGCTTTTTGGGCTTCCGTCCGGCGGCAGCCGCATTGTTTTGTGCCATAAGATTGATTCCCCCTCAATGTCAGATGTTGCGTCCCATTCAAAACAATGGGAAAAAACTGTACCCGCCCCCTCTCCAGGGAGCGGGCACAGTGTCGCACGAATCAGTTAATATGACCCAAGTGATCTGTGTGGATGCTGGCCTTAACCCGCCATACCGGCGTTAGCCTGCTCCACATAGCTGTCGGCCGTGCTCTGCACGTCGGCGCCGGTGCCCATAATGGGCTGGAGCAAATTCTGCCACCACAGAGTACGCTGGTTGACCCAGCCGGGAGTCAGGGTGTAGTAGCGACCCAGGTAGTCACTCATCAGAGCGAAAGGAGCACGGACGTCGGCGTTCTCGTCGTTAGCGTAGATGTCGCCCCAGTCAGCGTGGACGGGGAAGAAGGTGGTACCCTTCACAGCTTCCACGCCAGCGGTTTGGTCGTTGCATACGAAGTCCACGAAGGCCTTGGCAGCGTCAATGCGAGCCTGATCCTTGTTGTCAAACACACACAGACCATAGGGGCCGGCCATCTCCAGCTCAGGTACACCGTCGTCAGAGGGGAAAGCCATGGCGAAGGGAGTGAACTGGGTTTGCTCGGCATAAGAGACATAATTGGAGTAGTTCCAGGCAAAAGTCATGGCACAGGTGCCGTTGGCGAAAGCCTGGAGCTCCTCGGCGGCAGCGTAGCTGGTGCTCACGCCCATGGTGCCGTTGTTGACCATGTCCTGGAGCAGCTGCAGGGCCTTGACGTTGTTGGCGCTGTTAATGTTGTAGGAGCTGCCATCGTCGGTGACAAAGTAGTCGGAGTACAGGTTGTTCACCAGTGCACGGGTGCCCTGGTCACCGCCCTGAGCGCCGCAGTAGATGATGCCGGTCTCAGCCATGGTGATGGTGCCGGCGTCCATGGCGTCCTTCAGGGCCTGACAGGCGGCCACGAAATCGTCGGTGGTCCAGGTGCGGGTCTCCTCGTCGATGTACTGCAGGGCGCCGGCGGCCTCAAAGGCTTCGTAGTTGATGGCCATGCAGTGGGCTGCTACGGCCAGCGGGAACATGTAGTAAGTGCCATCCAGCTGGGACACCTCGGCAATTCCGTCGGAAATGTCGGCACCGTTGGCCTCCCACAGATCATCTAGAGATACCAGCAGACCCTGCTTAGCGTAGTTGGAGATAATACGCTCGGGGCCTTCGAATACGATGTCAGGAGCGCTGCCGCCAGTGATCTGGTTGGCCAGCTGCTGGTCGCCGTCCTGATAGGTCACGGACTGAATCTTCACGGTGACATTGGGATACACGGCATTAAAGGCCTCGATAATAGGGTCCCAGGCGCTGGAATCCTTATAGTCACCGATGTTGAAAGAGGCAACGGTGATGGTAACCGGCTCGCCATCGGGAGTGTTGCCGCCATCGTCAGGCGCAGTGGAACTGGGAGTATCGGTTCCGGGGTTGGTGCTAGTTTGGTCCGCATTGTTGCTGCAGGCGGCCAGTGCAAAAACCATGCACAGAGCCAGCAGCAGGGCGAACAGCTTTTTCATTCTCATTGGCGTGTTCCTCCTTGATGTTTTAGACGATAGAATTCCCAAGACCAGGAATTCATCTGTCGAAATTGTATAATGTTCTGGTGTAAAAGTCAATAGGAAATGGTAAAAAATTTTCACATTTTACTATTTCGTGAAAATTATTTTCAATTTGAAAGAAAATCTGAAAATACGACAAAAAGCCGAAGCACACGACTGTGCGCTTCGGCTTGGGAAAATAGGAGAAACAAAGGGAAAGAGGGGAAAGGAGAACACGGCGGGCCATTCTCCTAGTTAAGCGCCGTCCTCATCCGACGGGGACATATGTTTGGCAAAGGCCCGCTCCAACAGCCAAGAGGCGCACACCGCCCAGAGGGCGGGAGTCAGCAGCATGAGCACGAACAGCCAACTGGACAGGGAGACGAACAGCACCGCCAGGATCACCAGGACCAGCGTGGTGGGGATGTGGGCGAGCATCAGGCGGAAGGCGGTGAGGAACAGATCGGGCAGAGAGAACTCAAAGCGGCCCAGCAAGGGAAACAGCCAGCACACCAACCCCACGGGGATGATCAGCAGAATCAGGAAGAACACATAGGCCGCGGATGCTCCAGCCAGTTCGGCATCTAGGGCCGCCCCGTACACCCAGTATAGCCCGCCCAGCAGGGCCGCGAAGGGCAACAGGATGAGTGTGGCCAGCACACCCTGCTTCAAATTGGCTTTCAGGGAGCGGAAAAACAGGCCGAAGGCCCCCTCTTCCTCGTGAAAGCGGAACACCCGGGCGATGGCATGGTAGAGGGCGGCGGTGGCTGGCCCGATGGTCACAACGGGGATGCATAGCAACACCCACAGCAGGGATAGGCCTATAAGGTCCACCCCCCTGGCCAGGGAACGGAAAAACAGGTTATCAGGGGAGAAGATACGGTTCATAAGGCGGTCCCTCCTGAAAAATAGCTGGTCACAGATGCTGGCGGTTGAGCCAGTTGCTCTTGAAGTAGTAGATGGTGAAAATGACGCCGCTCAAAGCCCAGGTGATGGGATAGGCCACAAAGACCACATGGATGTCGTGGATGAGCGCGCCGGCCACCTGAATCCAAATCACTCGGAACACACACCAGCAGAACATCATGACAAACATGGGCACTTTGGCCAGGCCAGCACCCCGGAGGATGCCACCCATGCCGTGAGAATAGGCCACCAGGAAGTAGAAGGGAACGATAGTGCGGGCCATGGCTACGCCATAATCCATGACCACCGGATCATCGGTGAAAATTTCCACCAGCAAGGGAGCAAGAACAAAGATGAATATGCTGATGACCACCACGATGCCCATGGTCATCAAAAGGCCAATGTTAGCCCCCCGCTTGGCCCGATCTTTCTTGCCCGCGCCCATGTTCTGGCTGATGAAGGTGGACAGGGACATGGAGAAACTGCCCGAGCTCATCAGAGCGAAGCCCTCGATCTTCCGATAGGCGGCGCAGCCGGCCATGGCCAGGTCGCCGAAACCGTTGATGCCCGACTGGATGACCACGTTGGACAGGGACACCACCGCGTTTTGCAGACCGCTGGGTAGGCCGATACGGATGACCTGGAGCAGATAAGGCTTGTCTAGCCGCAGGCGGCGCAGGTACAGCCGCTGTGGGCCATCTTCGGTGCATAGCTTGTAGAATACCAGCACCACCGACAGGGCGTTGGACAGCACGGTGGCGGTGGCCGCCCCGGCCACACCCCAGCGGAACACCGCAACGAACAGCAGGTCGAGCACCACGTTGGTGAAGGAAGAGAAGATTAGGTAGTACAGCGGCCGCTTGGAGTCTCCCAGGGCCCGGAAGATGCTGCTGCCAAAATTGTAAAGCACAGTGAACAGTACACCGCAGAAATAGATGCGGAAGTAGAGGATAGATTGAGGCAGGACGTTGTCCGGGGTGCCCATCCACTGTAGCAGCAGCGGCGTGGTTAACACTCCAAGTAGGGACAGCACCACGCCGGATGCCACGCCGGCGGCCACGGTGGTGTGGATGGTGCGGCTCATGGCATCCATGTCTCCTGCGCCGTAGTAGCGGGAGATGATAACGCCCGCGCCGATGCCGATGCCCATGAACAGGCTGATGAGCAGCTCAATCAATGAGCTGGAGGAGCCCACAGCGGCCAGGGCGGTGTCACCCACGAACTGGCCCACAATGACCGTGTCAGCAGCGTTATAAAGCTGCTGAAACAGGTTGCCCAGGATCAGGGGAATGGTAAAGGACAGAAGCTGTTTGCCAATGGGACCTTCCGTCAAGCTCAGACTGAAATGTTTCATGTTGGGCCATCAAACTCTTTTCTCTCTGGATTCTGGCATACATAACAAAAATATTGTATGCCTGTCCATAGGGGAAAGTCAAGCTGTATTTCGTCCGGGCCTGTCCGGATACGGGCGAAGGGACGAAACCGGCGGGGGGAACAGGCGGGAATTTGTATAAGTTTCTCTGTGCATGAGGGCTTTAATTTTGGCGGACAGTGTGATACAATTCTCTCATTATATGACGACACGATATTTTACAGGGAGGAATCACCATGGCCCACATTTTCAGCGAGCCGTCCCGCACCTTCAGCGAGTACCTGCTGGTCCCCGGATATTCCAGCTGCGACTGCACCCCGGCCAACGTCAGCCTCAAGACCCCGCTGGTCAAGTATAAGAAGGGCGAAGAGCCAGCCCTGTCCATGAATATCCCCATGGTGTCCGCCATCATGCAGGCCGTGTCCGACGACAAGCTGGCCGTGGCGCTGGCCAAGGAGGGGGGCGTGGCTTTCATCTACGGCTCCCAGTCCATTGAGAGCCAGGCCGCCATGGTGGCCCGGGTCAAGAGCTATAAGGCAGGCTTTGTGGTGTCCGACTCCAACATCAGCCCTGACGCTACCCTGGACGACATTCTGGCCCTGAAGGAAAAAACCGGCCACTCCACCGTGGCGGTTACCGCCGACGGCACTCCCAACGGCAAGCTGGTGGGCATCGTGGCCAGCCGCGACTACCGGGTCAGCCGTATGACTGGAGATGAGAAGGTCCGGGACTTCATGACCCCCATCGACAAGCTGGTCACCGCGCCCGCCTCCACCACGCTGAAAGAGGCCAACGACATCATCTGGGACAACAAGATCAACTCCCTGCCCATCCTGGACGACCAGGGCCGCCTGATGTACATGGTGTTCCGCAAGGATTATGACGCCCACAAGGCCAGTCCGCTGGAGCTGCTGGACAGCCAGAAGCGGTATGTGGTGGGCGCGGGGATCAACACCCGGGACTACGCCGAGCGGGTGCCCGCCCTGATCGACGCCGGGGTGGACGTGCTGTGCATCGATTCCTCCGAGGGCTTTTCCGAGTGGCAGAAGATCACCCTGAAATGGATTCGGGACCACTATGGCGACCGGGTGAAGGTGGGCGCGGGCAACGTGGTGGACGGCGAAGGCTTCCGCTTCCTGGCCGAGTGCGGCGCGGACTTCATCAAGGTGGGCATCGGCGGCGGGTCCATCTGCATTACCCGGGAGCAGAAGGGCATCGGCCGGGGACAGGCCACCGCCCTCATTGACGTGTGTGAGGAGCGCAACCGCTACTTTGAGGAGACCGGCGTGTATATCCCCGTGTGCTCCGACGGCGGTACCGTCCATGATTACCATGTGACTCTGGCTCTGGCTATGGGGGCCGACTTCATCATGCTGGGCCGCTACTTCGCCCGCTTTGACGAGAGCCCGACCGAGCGCGTCAACGTCAACGGTCAGTACATGAAGGAGTACTGGGGCGAGGGTTCTGCGCGCGCCCGCAACTGGCAGCGCTACGACCTGGGCGGCGCCGCAAAGCTCAGCTTCGTCGAGGGCGTCGACTCCTACGTTCCCTACGCCGGTTCCCTCAAGGACGGTGTGGGCGGCACGCTCTACAAGGTCAAGTCCACGATGTGCAACTGCGGTGCCCTCTCGATCCCCGAGCTCCAGGAGAAGGCACGCCTGACCCTGGTAAGCTCGACCTCGATCGTCGAAGGCGGCGCCCACGACGTAGTCGTCAAGGACTCCCAGCAAAGCGTCAGCTACCGCTAAGCGGCTTTCCCAAGCACCGCACCTTGCCGTTCAAACCGTCGCTCGCGTACCAAAGTACGCGTCGCTCCTCTTTCACAGCAATCTGCGGCACTTGGAAAACCCGACCATGCTTGGGCGGGTGACAATTAGTGGTTGATTCAAAACCACGTTATTTAGATAAAGCGAGATGCCCGCAAGTCGCAGGCATCTCGCTTGTCGTATTTGCTATTATCAGTCGAGTCAACCTTAGGGTCGGGCGGCTTAGCTTTGTTCGCTACAAGTTCCGCACGCAAAGAAGAGCACTTAATGTGCTCTTCGTCTTGCGCAGGACTGTCCGCAGTAGCGAATAAAGCCAAGCCGACCGACCCCAGCTAAGATTAAAGGAGCTGATATGTGCGATTGCACAGATCATAAGGACGAGATCCCTGCCTACGACGCGCAGGCCATTGAGTCCCGGTGGATGAAGGCCTGGGAGGATTCCAACCTCTTTGCCGTCGACACCGACGACAGCAAGCCCAAGAAGTACGTGCTAGAGATGTTCCCGTATCCGTCGGGCGACCTGCACATGGGCCACGCGCGCAACTACACCATCGGCGATGCCATGGCCCGTCAGGCCCGCATGCGCGGCTACGACGTGCTGCACCCCATTGGCTTCGATGCCTTTGGCCTGCCCGCCGAGAACGCCGCCATCAAGCACAACACGCAGGCTGCCACCTGGACGTACAAGAACATGGACCAGGCGCTCGCCACGATGAAGCGCATGGGCTTCTCCTACGATCTGGATCGCATGGTCAAGACCTGCAGCCCCGACTACTACCGCTGGGGCCAGTGGATCTTTGAGAAGATGTGGGAAAAGGGCCTGGTCTACCGTAAGAAGAACCCGGTCAACTGGTGCCCCACCTGCAAGACCGTTCTGGCCAACGAGCAGGTCACCGAGGGTAAATGCTGGCGCTGCGGTACCGAGCCCGAGAAGCGCGACCTTGAGCAATGGTACTTCAAGATCACCGAGTACTCTCAGGAGCTGCTCGACGATCTGGAGAAGCTCCCCGGCTGGCCCGAGCGCGTCAAGCAGATGCAGGCCAACTGGATCGGTCGCTCCGAGGGCGCCGAGGTCGACTTTACCCTGTGCGACCAGGATGGCGAGCCCATCGAGGGCGACGAGGGCAAGATCACCGTCTTCACCACGCGTGCCGATACCCTTTTTGGCGTCTCCTTCTTTGTCCTGGCTCCCGAGTACGCCGGCCTGCACGAGCTCGTCGAGGGCACGGAGTACGAGGAGGCCGTCACCAAGATCGTCGAGGACTCCAAGCATATCTCTGCCGTCGAGCGTGCCCAGGGCACCCTCGAGAAGCACGGTGCCTTCACGGGCCGCTATGTGGTAAACCCCGTCAACGGCGAGAAGGTCCCCGTGTGGGTTGCCGATTATGTCGTTGCCGACTACGGCACCGGCGCCGTCATGGCCGTTCCCTGCGGCGACCAGCGCGACTTTGAGTTCGCCCGCAAGTATGATCTGCCCATCGTGCCGATCATCCTGGATGACGATGACCGTGCTGCCGTCGAGGCCAGCGGCGAGACCATCGATACCTTCCATGCCGAGACCGTCGACTGGGATTGCGCTCACGCTGCCGAGGGCACGCTCGTCCAGTCCGGCAAGTACACCGGCATGCGCGGCGGTAAGCACTCCGAGGGCGAGGCTGCGATCGTGGCCGACCTCGAGGCCATGGGCTGCGGTCGTCGCAAGGTCGAGTTCCGTCTGCGCGACTGGCTCATCAGCCGCCAGCGCTATTGGGGCAACCCCATCCCGGCCATCCACTGCGAGCACTGCGGCATCGTGCCCGTGCCCGAGGATCAGCTGCCGGTGACGCTGCCCGAGAACCTGGACCTGGGCGCCGGCGAGACCCTCGCCGAGTGCAAGGAGTTCTACGAGACCACCTGCCCGGTCTGCGGCCGCCCGGCCAAACGCGAGACCGATACCATGGACACCTTCACCTGCTCCAGCTGGTACTACCTGCGCTATACCGACCCGCACAACACCGAGCTGCCCTTCTCCCGTGAGGCCGCCGACCGTTGGATGCCCGTCGATAACTACATCGGCGGCATCGAGCACGCCATTCTGCACCTGCTCTACAGCCGTTTCTTTACCAAGGCACTGCGCGACTTGGGCCTGCTGAGCGTGGACGAGCCCTTCACCAACCTGCTGTGCCAGGGCATGGTCAAGGACGAGAACGGCGACACCATGTCCAAGTCCAAGGGCAACGTCGTGCCCCCGAGCTCGGTCATTGAGCCCTACGGCGCCGACACCATGCGTCTGGCGATCCTGTTTATCGCCCCGCCCGAGAAGGATTTCGACTGGGATCCCAAGGCCGTTGAGGGCGCCAACCGCTTCATCAAGCGCGCCTGGCGTATCGTTTGGCAGCTCGTCCAGTCCGGCGACGCCAACGTGGCCTTCGATAAGTCCGCGCTCGACGAGGTTGCGATGAAGCTCTATCGCGAGCGTCACCGCACCATCGCCAAGTGCACCGAGGACTTCGATCGCGGCCAGTTCAACACCGCCATCTCGGCCGTCATGGAGCTCGTCAACGCGGCGAGCGCCTACCTCAACGCCACCGAGGTTACCGCCCGCGACAAGGCGCTGTGCTACGGCGTGGCTAAGGATATCGTGAGCGTCCTTGCCCCCATTTGCCCGTTCTGGGCCGATGAGCTGTGGCACGAGGCGCTCGGCTGCGAGGGCAACGCCTACACCGCCGCCTGGCCCGAGTTCGACCTGGCCGAGTCCGTTGAGGACACAGTGCAGATCGTGGTCCAGGTGCTCGGTAAGGTTCGCGGCCGCGTCGACGTTGCCCGCGATGCCTCCAACGAGGAGATGCAGGCTGCCGCCGAGGCCGCCGTTGCCAAGTGGCTCGAGGGCAAGACGGTCGTCAAGGCCATCTGCGTGCCCGGCAAGCTGGTCAACTTGGTGGTCAAGTAAGCGCTGCGCGCTTAGCTGACGTGCTATAGGCGAGGGGCGATCCGGCTAGGTCGCCCCTCGTTTTTCATGTACCTGTCCTGGTGCCTGCTGTCAATTGTTCTATTCTTGTGGAGAACCTGTGCTCCCGCTGACCTGCAGGTTCGTACTGTGCTTGCACGTTTCCGCAGCTATTGGTATAGTTTGCTTGCAAATGAAGTTGTAATTGAAAGAAGTGGGGTTTCGGCCCCGCTTCTTTTTTGTATGGATGGAGGTGCCGCAATGGTCAAGACCAAGACCGAGCAGGCGATCATCGACGCGCTCGAGGCCGTCGCTCCCCAGCACGATATCGATATCGTCGACGTCGAGCTCGTGGGTGCCACCAAGGCCCCCTGCGTGCGTGTGCGTATCGAGGGTGCCGAGGGTCAGAGCCTGTCGCTCAACGACGTCACGGCCAACACAAAGTGGGTCGGCGATGTGATTGAGGAGCTCGATCCCATCTCTTCGAGCTATACGCTCGAGGTGTCGAGCCCGGGCATGGCGCGCCCGCTGCGCCGCCCGTGCGACTTTGCCCGCTTTGTGGGCGAGAATTGTGAGCTCACCTCCACCGCCACCGAGGGCCGTCGCAAGTACGCCGGCAAGATTGCCGCCGCCACCGAGACGAACGTGACCCTCGAGCTCGAGGACGGCGAGTCCGTTACCCTCGATTTCTCTGATGTTAAAAAGTGCAAGTTGAAGCCCACCTACGACTTCAAGCCCGCGAAGGAAGGAAAGTAAGATGGCAGCATCCGACATGATGTCCGCCCTGATGGAGCTTTGCCAGGAGAAGCACATCGACCAGCTCTACTTGATCGACCGCCTGGAGCAGTCGCTCGCCAAGAGCTATGCCGAGATCCTGCATCTTGAGTGGGGCGCCAAGGTGACCATCGACCGCACCACCGGCAAGATCTACGTCTACCGCCTGGAGCCGATCGACGATTCCATGGACGAGGAGGGCAACTTCACCGAGTTCGAGGAGATCGACGTCACCCCCAAGAATACGAGCCGCATCGCTGCCCAGCACGCCAAGGCCGAGATCAACGCCATCGTGCGTAACTCCGCCCGCGAGCAGATTTACGAGGAGTTCTCCGGCCGCATCGGTGACCTCATCAGCGGTACCGTGCTGCAGTCCACGCCCGACTTCACGATCGTCAAGATTCGCGAGGGCGTCGAGGCCGAGCTGCCGCACTTCGACCAGCGCCGTTACGAGAACGAGCGCAACGAGCGTCCGATGGGCGAGCGCTACCTGCACAACCAGCACATCAAGGCCGTGATCATCGACGTTCGCGACCCCAACTCCAACCTGCAGCCGGTTCGTGGCGAGCACAGCCGTCCGCCGATTGTCATCTCCCGTACCCACCCCGAGCTCATGCGTCGTCTGTTTGAGCAGGAGGTGCCCGAGATCTATGAGGGCACCGTCCAAATCAAGTCGATCGCCCGCGAGCCCGGCCAGCGCTCCAAGGTTGCCGTCCACTCGCTCGACGACCGTCTGGATCCCGTGGGCGCCTGCGTCGGCCCCAAGGGCAGCCGTGTTCGCGCTGTCGTGGGCGAGCTCCGTGGCGAGCGCGTCGACGTCATCCTTTGGGATGCCGATCCTGCCGTCTACGTCGCCAACGCCCTGTCGCCCGCTAAGGTCACCCGCGTCCTCATCGACGAGGAGAAGGCCTACGCCGGCGTCATCGTGCCCGACGACCAGCTGTCCCTCGCCATCGGCAAGGAGGGCCAGAACGCCCGCCTCGCCGCGCGCCTGACCGGCTGGCACATCGACATCAAGAGCGCGAGCTTCGCCGGAGCGCCGCTTCGCAACGAGAACATTCTCATTGACGAAGACGAGATCGAAGACGATGAAGAGGGCTTGTGCGCTTTCGAGGACGAAGACGGCAACCGTTGCCGCAACCATGCACGACCCAACAGCCGTTTCTGCGGTATTCACGCCGAAATGGAAGACGCGCTCTAAGCGCGCGGGGATTGCGGGAGCGTACAATGGACCAGACGACACCGGCAAAGAAAAAGCAGCGTACCTGCGTTGCCTGCGGTGCGACCGACACGAAGCGCGCGCTTCTGCGCATCGTTCGCTCGCCTTTGGGCGTCGTGTCCTTCGACCCTTCGGGCCGAGCTCCCGGACGCGGTGCCTACGTATGCTCCGCGGAGTGCTTTGCCGCTGCACGCAAGGCGGGTAAACTTGACCGAGCGCTTCGCACGAAGCTCGGTGAGCAGGATTTAGAGCGCATCGCCGGCGAGATGTCTCGCGACACGAGCCGTTGCGTCGGAAGAGAATAAGAGGAGTGGTACATGGCCAGCATGCGAGTACATGAATTGGCGAAAGAATTCGATATGACGAGCAAGGAATTGCTCGACCGGTTGCACGAGATGAAGATACCGGCGAAAAGCCATGCGAGCATGCTTGCCGATGCCTACGTCGATAAGATTCGAAAGAACCTGTCTCCTGAAATCAAGCAGCGCGCTGGCAAGATCGATGCGGAGGAAGCGAAGCAGCTTGCCGAGGAGAAGGCGCAAGAAGA
>OLVR01003044.1_pt1 | contig 11460 bp, 9 predicted proteins | sample 1673261 | NCBI WGS metagenome assembly OLVR01 (sample SAMEA3178938, study PRJEB25190) | human gut metagenome | biome: human gut; feature: human-associated habitat; material: faeces | place: Austria | collected 2013 | reverse complement strand
GCAAGGCATCCGCAATCGGATTGTAAGCTGCGTCCTCCAGCGTGATGATTTCGCTATCTTTATCCAAAACGATATTGGCAAGTTTGGTATATAGATTGGTGGTGGAGTCCACCGCTTCCAAGATCAATTCCCGGCTGATGGTATGACGGCGCTGCCGGTTGTCACGGCAGTACACCTTATAGATTTGCGTGCCGCGCACCAGCCTGTCGTGAAGATCGCCAGTTGCGCTTCGGAATGCATCGGCAGGGGTACTGCGGAAATTGGTCGGCGCAGAAAACTGGCAGGCCGCCCGCAGCCGCTCAAATTCTTCCCGGTCGATCATGATACCGCCGAGACCGTAAAAAACGATTTTCCCAAGAACACCTTCGCCATCGCTGGCTGTGGTCATGATCTCGCTGAGATTGACCGTGTTGTTCGCAATGAAGCACTCGACCCGTCGGCTTTCCTGCAGGCACTGCTGCCCCTGCGGAAAAAAAGGATGGATGCTTCCAACCGCTGCACCACGCTGGTGCATATTGCCAACGGATATCTCTACGGCGGTCAGCCGCAGCAGGCACTGGCGGTGCTGGAAGATGTGCAGCCGCCGGAGAAGGCGCTGGAGATGCGGGGTCTTGTGGCCGGCAACAAAGCTACCTGCTTTCTGGCGGCGGGCGAGATGGATCGGGCGCAGACAGCCATGGACGAGCTGCGGCGCATTGCAGCAGACAGGAACTGCAAAAAGGAATTCGTACAAAAGGCGCGCCATACGCTGGGCTATCTGCAGCTCTGCATGGATATTGCCCGGGGAAGGCACGCAGATGTGGGAGCGCTTCAAAAGGATTTTGAGAGCAGCCGTGCACCGCTGCACCGGCTGGATGTGCAGTACCGTATCGCACTGGCGCTGCGCCACAGGGGCGACCGGACAGGCATGGAGAAAAGCCGCGAATATCTCCTTGAGAACAGTGGCGGTACCTGCTACGGCGAGCTTGCGCGTGCACTTTGATACCTGTGAGCGATATAAAAAAGCAAGGCCTGAGGCTTCACTGCCCCGGGCCTTGCGGTCTTATCGGAAAGTTTATTTTTTCCACACCATCATTTTCTTCGTGGCCTTGTAGATATGGTTGTGTCAAAAACTTTTCGCACTTTGGTTTGCAGACCCTGACATGAATGAAGTCAGCCGGTAATGGAGGCATTCTCAATGGCATCCCTTAGGTGCTTCATGTTCATGTAATTCCTGTTGCCCCACTGGACACCGGCCACATTACATTGCGCAGCCGTGCGCAGACTGGCATGGGGGCAGATTTACCATTCGGGAAACTGCCCACCCTACGGTTGTGGCGACGAATTTCCCGGTTCAGCCTCTCAATGGCATTGTTGATGTGGATGCGTGCCCAGTGTTCGCTGGGGAAGTCGCAGCAGGCAAGCGTCTCCTCAATGCTCTCCTCCGCCTTTTTGACGGCTTCTTTCAGCTTCATGGAAGTTCCTCCACCATGGCCCGGGCCTTTTCCTAAATGGTGTCTACACAAGATTAGGCTGAAACGGCACACCAAATAGCAATGCAACGAATTTGTACTGCTGCCAAAAAGGATGCTGTATTTTTTGCGTGTCGAGTGGCAATACCACGCCAGTATTTCAAGTGCAGAAAAGCATTCCCCAACAAATGACGAAGCCGATACAAATAACGGCCATACTTCCGCTGTTATCTGCGATCTCGTTTGATCGGAATGACGACGTTCATCCCAGCACCAGCAGCATAAGAAATAATCGGGTTGGTGCCATGACCACGATCAGTCAATAATGTTTCCGCAGCTATTCCCCCAATCAGGTGAATAGCTTCTTGGCAATCAGCTCGAATACCCTCTGTAACATGTACTCGGACCGGCATACCATTTGCATCCACGACAAGGTGAATCTTGGTATTGAGTCTCCTTTTGTACGACTCATGTCCTGATTACCGCTTTTGGCTTCTGCTGCATGTGGATGTACCTTACAGTGGCTGACATCAATCATCGGCCATTCCAAATCAGGCTCATCTGCGAAAATGCTGATATACAGTACCCCATTTCCCGTAGCACGGCGGCAACCCCCGCCATGTGCTCCTGTGTGTAAAATCCAAAATACGCCATTGATAGACCGCCGGTTATCTTGTGCTGTGCCGCCCCCATTGCCCTCGCTGTCCTGAACGATGAGGCGCCAGCAGATTCCATACCTGATCACGGCTGTCATGGCGTTGTTGTTCATTGCTCATAGGAACACCTCTTTCTGAGCTATTGGCCTATTTTACCACATTACTCGTGTAAACACTATTTAGGAAGAAGAAATGCTGCCCTCTTTCCGTTTGTTTGGAAGTATGATAGAATAAGCGGGAAATTTGGATAAAGCCGGGATGTTGTATATGAGTCTGGAATCAAAAATAAGAAGTCTGAAGGCACATCCTCTCATTCAGGTGCTGGCCGACAATGGGGGGAATCCGCGTACGCTTGTGCTGATCGAACCGCTGTGGGGCGTCCCTTACAACCTTATCGCACCGTTCGCCACTCTTTATATGTACACACAGGGCATCACAGATGTGCAGATTGGCCTGATTCTCTCCGTCACGATGGCAGTCCAGGTGTTGTTTTCCTTTTTGGGGGGCATTTTGTCTGACAAGCTGGGACGAAAATTCACTACCATGATGGGGGATTTTTTCGGATGGGTGCTGGCCTGCCTGGTGTGGGCTGTTTCGAACAATTTCTGGCTGTTTTTGGCCGCTGCAATCCTGAATTGCTTTGAGCAGATCAATCAGACGGCATGGTACTGCCTGCTGATTGAGGACGCACGCCCAAAGGATCTGGTAGGAATCTATACCTGGGTAAATATTGGCGGATTGGTGGCCATCTTTTTTGCGCCGCTTTCCGGTCTGTTCGTCCGTTCGTATTCGATCGTGCCGGTAGTACGGGTGCTGTATTTTCTTTTTGCGCTGACAATGATCCTGAAAACGCTCATCACCTTCCGGTTTTGCCATGAAACGAAGCAGGGCAAAATCCGGCGCGCAGAGACAAGGGGAATATCTGTTTTTCATATGCTGGGGGAATACCGCCAGTTGATTCCCGGTATGCTGAAGAATAGGGGCGTGCTCAAAGCAGTGGCTGTTTCTGTGATCCTGTATGTCACCAACATGGTGAGCACAAACTTTTTTGGTCTGTATGTGACACAGCGGCTGGGGCTTTCGGAAAACTTTCTGGCGCTGTTCCCCATTTTGAACGCGGCTGTCATACTGATTTTTATGATAGGGCTTCAGCACCGCATCAATGCCACGAAATTTCGCATCCCGCTGTGGATCGGGCTGGCGTTGTACGTCGTGGCTGCCTTGGTGCTGATCTTCTCTCCTGCGGGCAGACTGGGCTTTGTGCTGTTGTATGTGTTTATTGCCGCTGTGGCGGCAGCGCTGGTGAATCCGCGTAAGGACGCGCTTCTCCAGCTCAACATCACTCCGCAGGAACGGGCACGCCTGAATGCCCTTATCATGGCCTCCACAGTTGCCCTCTCCTCTCCTTTTGGTTATCTGGCCGGGTGGCTCTCCAGTATGGACCGCCGCCTGCCCTTCGTTTTCACACTCCTGTTATTTGTCACGGCAATGTTTGCCATAGGCCGCATCCAGGAGCCGCAGGTGGAGGAAAGGTAGAAATGCCGCTGCGGCTGATTTTCCTGTGTTTTAGGCGTCAATGGGTGGTTTCTTATGCTTTATACGGTTTTCGGACGCTTTTTTGTGTTGACGGCACATTAAAAACAAGCGGAACAGCGCCTTAGGCGGGGTGCCATAAAAAAGTGAGTGAAGTTTTGGGGAGCGGCATGGCCTATGAATCATGCCGTTCCTGCTTTTGTCAGCTCTTCCAGCGGAATAAAGCCCACGGAGCATAAGTGATTCGGATACTCTGGGTTGCCTCGTACCGCTTATCCGTCCGAAGCTCTTCAGGACCTTTTTCCGAAACATCAATGAACTTGTCCGTAGTGTACCGGCAGAAAAAATCTTTCAGGTTGATGGCTGGCATTTTATTCCTCCGTTTTGATTTTTTGGTTGGGTGAATCGAAACAAAAGGCAGGCGGGGCGCCTGGAGACAAAGTGTCTCAGAGCATAGGAAAGCGCCCGCACAGCTTAAAGCTGTACGGACGCAGGAGAAACGGGCGTTATTTTCAAATGCTGTGTATTACGATGATTTTCGTATCCTTGGGCAATCTCTATCCGCCCTGGAGAGTGGCTTTTTTGAAAAGCCAAGGAGACGGATAGAAAAGCACAGCGTTACCTCCTTGCATCCGCAATGATGGTTTTAGCTTCTTTCTTTGGTAACACCTTGCCATAAGACACGACTTTCCCGTCCACAACCAGCGCAGGAGTAGTCATAACTCCGTAAGCGGCGATTTGTGAAAAGTCCGTTACATGGTCGATGGTTGTATCCATTCCCAATTCCACAAGAGCTTCACGGGTAGCATTTTCCAGAGTTTTGCATTTAACGCAGCCACTTCCCAGCACCTTCACCCCAACGCCAGACTTAGACGCTTCTGTTTTTGCCATTGTTTTTGGGGTGCAGTTTCCCACACAGCAGCAGGAGTTCGTTTCTTCTTTTTTCTTGTTAAAAAGTCCCATAATTGATTCCTCCTGAAAATTATATAAGCAAAAATTGAAACGCATTGAACAGGTAGCCCACAAGGATGATACCGATAGTGCAAATACCAATAAACAGCGCCAGCAGCTTCGGCTTCACAGCCTTGCGAAGCATAATCAAGGACGGCAAACTCAGTGTTGTGACAGCCATCATAAAGGACAAAATTGTGCCGAGTTGTGCGCCCTTATAGAGCAGGGCTTCTGCCACCGGGATTGTACCAAAAATATCCGCATACATGGGGATACCCACCAGCGTGGCAAGAACAACACCAAAGGGATTGTTACCGCCTAATACCGCTTCAATCCAGCTTTCTGGAATCCAGTTGTGAATGATTGCGCCAATTCCCACACCAACCAAAATGTATGGAAATACTTTTTTGAATGTGGAAATGACCTGTTCTCTGGCATACTGTATTCGTTCCCGTTTCGTCAGGGTAGGAGATTCAATATCCACGCCGCCGGCAGCACGGACAAATTCCTCCACATACGGTTCCATGTGTAGTTTTTCAATTAAGGTGCCGCCTGCCACAGCGATCATTAAACCGACAATCACATAGATGACCGCAACTTTTGCCCCGAAAATGCTCATTAAAAGAATAAGACTCCCCAAGTCCACCATAGGGGATGAAATCAGAAAAGAGAATGTAACTCCCAGCGGCAACCCTGCGCTGGTGAAGCCGATAAAAAGTGGAATGGACGAGCAAGAACAGAAAGGCGTCACAGTTCCCAGCAGGGCAGATATGATATTTGCACCGACACCATGGAACCGGCTCAATATCCGCTTGCTTCGTTCCGGCGGAAAGTAACTTTGAATGTAGGAAATTACGAAAATCAAAAGGCAGAGCAGCACCGTGATTTTTAACACATCATAGAAGAAAAACTGAATACTTCCTCCTATACGTTCCCTTACATCCAGCCCCAGCTTGGAAAGGCCCTTGCCAATTAGCTCATTCAGCCATTTCATGCCGAACACTTGATCCTGGATAAATTGCCACACACCCATAGAGAAACCTCGCTTTCAATTTGCCGGACAACATATCAAAAAAAATTGATGTTTAGTGCCGAGATAAACGCCATCTTGCTATGATGGCGTTTATTTATCACATGCGGGGCATTCACATACCCGTTCTGTGTTCGGTGTGGTAAGAGCCAGTAGTAACTCCACCGCTTCATCTTTGCCGGTCTCGCTCAAGCGGTAATGCGTCCATTTACCCTCTTGACGACTCACCACAAGCCCGGAATCACATAGAATTTTCATGTGATAAGATAGGCCAGACTGTGTTAAATCCATCGGCTCTTGTAAAACACAAGCGCATTTCTCGCCACTGCGTAGTTGCTCCAAAATGGCAAGACGTTTTGGGTCGCACAGGGCTTTAAACACCCTTGCGCTTTCTTGGTAAGTTCTCATGTGTTTGCCTCATATTAAAAAGTTTTGATGTGAACAGTATATGCACCATTATCTCGTTTGTCAATAGCGCTCTGCAAATTATTTTAGTAGCGTTTACACCTTGCACGAAACCGCAAGCAACGCAAAATGGACACGCTTGCTGTTTTGCGGGGCTGTCAGCCCTGCAAAAATACCTGTTGAGAAGCTTCCCCGAACCCTGCCTCACAGGCCGTTAACGCGCCTGTTCCTTGTGTGATTTACAGCATAGCAATTTTTTTAGTATGTCTCTTGGTGAACCGCATGAGTATTAAATGGTGATAGTAGTTTGATTTTCAGGCATGGGGAATGACAGGATACCCCCTTCAAAAAACCGCGCTTGCCTGACAGATGCCGTAATTTAGTAGTTTTCTAATACTGTCTTATGAGAACCCACCGGGAAGGACGATTTTACTGCAAAATCATTCATGCTCCTTGCACGACAGCGTTTCGACCTCCAGCTTAAACACGCGGACGGAATCCAACATCGCGCCGGAAAACGTCCAGCCGTCTTTTCCGGTATTGTGCAGCATCAGAGCCTGCAAAGCCGCTTCTTTCTGCGAGGCCTCCTCCACAAAGGAAACGCGCCCCGTGCCGATAACGCTTTGAAACCGGGCGGTATGCCGGCAGGCTTCCTCGCCCTCTACCAGCGCGTAGTTTACGTCCAGCTCAAAGCCGACGGAGGGCGCCCCGGCGATGAGATCCAGCTTCCGCCCGCTTTTAGCGCTGTGAAAATAGAACACCCGCTTTCCGTTTTCCTCGGCGTAGCCGAAATTCAGCGGCACGATATACACCGCGCCGTTGTCGCAGAAGCCGAGGCGGCAGCAATGGCAGGTCTGGATGATTTGTGTGATTTTTTCTGCATCTGTGATCTCGCGGTCCGTACGCCGCATGTGCCTCACTCCTCATTGGTTTTGTTTCATGATAACACAAAGGAACCGGTTGAGGCAACTTTACAAAATATGTGTTGCCTGTGCCGCCGACAGGCATGGAAAATCAAATTTTTTGATTTACGGCCGTGGAAGCCAGGCGGATTTGCGGCCGCGCTGCCCGGCGCACTGCTCTGCTTTTTGCAGCGGCGGTGCTTTTTTGCAAAAAACAACGGAATCTTAGGGGAGACGGGCTTTTTAACTTGATTCGACACCGTTCGACATGGTAAAATAGACTCCCGGCGCATCCCACTTCGCGCCGGCCATGGCCGCGTCTGTTCCCCATCCAGGAATGGGCGCGGCCGCTTTGTTTTTTACCGGGGAAAACCGTGAAAAGCGGTTGATTTTTGCGCTCCGTTCGCCTATACTGAAAGTGAAAAAAGCTGCTGTTTCAGGGAGGGAACGTTATGAAAAATTACGTGATCACCATCGCCAGGGAAAACGGAAGCAACGGCCGCGCCATCGGCGAGGCGTTGGCCGGGCGCCTGGGCATCCCTTTTTACAATCGGGATATCCTGCGCATGGCCGCCGATGACAGCGGCATCAACGAACAACTGTTTGCCAACGCGGAGAAAAGCTTCCGCAGCAGTCTGCTGTTCCGCGTGGCCAAGGACGCCTACAACGGCGAGGTCATCCCGCCGGACAGCGACAACTTTGTTTCCAACGAGAACCTGTTCCGCTACCAGGCCAAGGTGATGCTGGGCCTGGCGCAGAACGAGAGCTGTGTGATGATCGGCCGCTGCGCGGACTTTATTTTGCGCGACCGGCCCAATGTGCTGCGTGTGTTCATCCACGCGCCGGAGGAAGTGCGCGTGCGCCGCGTCATGCAGCGCCACAACCTCTCTGAGGCCGAGGCCGTCCGCCCCGCCACATGCGCCAGGTGGACAAACGCCGAGCGGACTATTACCGCGCTTTCACGGGCAGCGACTGGCGCGACGCCGGCCATTATGACATCTGCTTCGATTCCGACCATATGGGTGAGGAGAAGATCATCCGCTTCATTATGGGATATATGAACGTGTGCTTCGAGGACTGAGCCGCGGCGGAAAGAAAATGAAAACAGCCGGAAGGGAAGATTCCCTTCCGGCTGTTTTCATGTCCGGCGTCAGGAAAGCTCGAACTTACCGGTGTAGAGCTGATAATATCTGCCTTTTTGCGCGAGCAGCTCACTGTGGGTGCCGCGTTCGATGATACGGCCCTGTTCCAGCACCATGATGCAGTCTGAATTGCGTACAGTGGAGAGGCGGTGTGCAATGACGAACACCGTGCGGCCCGCCATCAGGCGGTCCATGCCCTCCTGTACAATGCGCTCGGTGCGTGTGTCGATGGAACTGGTGGCCTCGTCCAGAATAAGCACGGGCGGGTCCGCCACGGCCGCGCGGGCAATGGCCAGCAGCTGCCGCTGGCCCTGTGAGAGGTTTGCCCCGTCGCCTGTCAGCAGAGTGTTGTAGCCGTCCGGAAGATGTTCGATGAACGCGTGGGCGCCCGCCAGCTGCGCCGCAGCCGTCACCTCTGCGTCGGTGGCGTCCAGTTTGCCGTAGCGGATGTTGTCCGCTACGGTGCCTGTGAACAGGTGTGTGTCCTGCAAAACGATTCCCAGGCTCCGGCGCAGATCCGCCTTTTTGATCTTGTTGACATTGATGCCGTCGTAGCGGATCTTGCCGTCCGCAATGTCATAAAAGCGGTTGATGAGGTTTGTGATGGTCGTTTTGCCCGCGCCGGTGGCTCCCACAAAAGCGATCTTCTGGCCGGGCCTGGCATACAGGCTGACGTTGTGCAGAATGATCTTGGCGTCGTCGTAACCGAAATCCACGTCGTCGAACACCACTTCGCCCTCCAGCCTGCGGTAGGTGGTGCTGCCGTCGGCCCTGTGGTAATGCTTCCAGGCCCAGACACCCGTGCGCCCGCGGCATTCTTCCAGACTGCCGTCCGCGGTTTGTTCCGCATTCACCAGCTCCACATAGCCTTCGTCGGTTTCAGGAGGCTCATCCATCAGGCTGAATACGCGCTCCGCGCCTGCCAGCGCCATGATGATGGAGTTGAACTGCTGTGATACCTGTGAGATGGGCTGGTTGAAGCTTTTGTTGAACTGCAGAAAGGATGCCAGCCCGCCCAGCGTAAAGCCGCCCGTGCCGAAGAGCGCCAGCAGCGAGCCGAGGATGGCCGTGAGCACATAGCTGAGGTTGCCGATGTTGGCCATGACGGGCATGAGGATATTGGCATAGCGGTTGGCGTTATCGGCACTGTCGGCCAGCGCGTCGTTCAGCGCGTCAAACCGGGCGATGCTCTCATCCTCGTGGCAGAATACCTTGACGACTTTCTGGCCCTCCATCATCTCCTCGATATAGCCGTTGACCGTGCCCAGATTGCGCTGCTGCGCTACGAAATATGCGCCGGACCTGCTCGTGAGCTTTTTGGTGGTGAACAGCATAAGGCACACCATCACCAGCGTCAACCCTGTCAGCGGCAGGCTGAGGGCAAGCATGGAGCAGAATACGCTGACGATCGTTACCGCCGAAGAGACGAGCTGGGGCATGCTCTGGCTGATCATCTGGCGCAGCGTGTCGATGTCGTTGGTGTAAATGCTCATGATATCGCCGTGGGCATGGGTGTCGAAATAACGGATGGGCAGGCGCTCCATATGCCGGAATAAATCGTCGCGGATGGCGCGCATCGTCCCCTGGGACACATATACCATGATGCGGTTGTACAGCAGCGTGCACAGCACGCCGAACAGGAAGACGCAGCCCATTTTCAGCAGCGCCGCCAGCAGCGGGCCGAAGTCCGACGCGCCGCCCTCGCCGATATAGGGCACGATGTAGTCGTCGATGAGCGTTTTCATAAACAGATTGCCCGCCACGGTGGCCGCGGTGCTGCCGAAGATGAACAGCAGCACGCCCAGGCAGTGCAGCTTGTAGCGCCGCAGGATATAGCCGAACAGCCGGCCCATGATGCGCATGGGCTTTTCAACCTTTTGCTTTGGGGCCATCATGGCCGCGCTTTTATCCGCAGGTACGCCGCGCATCGTCATCCGCTCCTTTCATCTGGGAATCATAGACATCCCGGTAAATTTCGCTGCTCGCAAGCAGCTCGTCGTGCGTGCCGAAGGCGGCCACGCGGCCGTCGTCCAGCACGAGGATGCGGTCTGCGTCCTGCACGGAGCTGATGCGCTGGGCGATGATGAATTTCGTGGTGTCGGGGATCTCCTCTGCGAAAGCCCGGCGGATCAGGGTATCCGTCCGGGTATCCACGGCGCTGGTGGAATCGTCCAGGATCAGGATCTTGGGCTTTTTCAGCAGCGCGCGCGCGATGCACAGGCGCTGTTTCTGCCCGCCGGACACGTTGGTGCCGCCCTGCTCGATGTAAGTGTCATAGCCGTCCGGCTGCGCGCGGATGAACTCGTCCGCCTGTGCCAGGCGGCAGGCGCGCTCCATCTCCTCGTCCGTGGCGTTTTTGTCGCCCCAGCGCAGATTTTCCCGGATGGTGCCGCTGAACAGTACGTTTTTCTGCAGCACCATGGCCACCTCGTTGCGCAGGGTTTCCACGTCGTATTCCCGCACATCCACGCCGCCCACGCGCACCGCGCCTTCCGCGACGTCGTACAGGCGGGGGATGAGCTGCACCAGGCTGGATTTCGCACTGCCCGTGCCGCCGATGATGCCGATGGTCTCGCCCGCGCGGATGTGCAGATCAATGTCATCCAGTACGGGCTTGCCGCTTTTTTTGTAGGAGAAGGATACGTGGTCGAAGTCCACGCGGCCGTCCTCCACCTGTGTGCGGGCGGCGGGCGGGGAGGTGAGGTCCGCCTTTTCCTCCAGCACCTCGGCGATGCGGTCCGCCGAGGCGCGGGCCATTGTCACCATCACGAAAATCATGGAGAGCATCATCAGGCTCATCAGGATGTTCATAACGTAGGTAAACAGGCTCATGAGCTGACCCGTGGTGAGAGAATGGGCGGCGATCATGTGCGCGCCCAGCCAGGAAATGGCCAGGATGCACATGTACATCGTGAACTGCATCACGGGGCTGTTCAGCGCCAGCACGGTCTCAGCCTTGACAAACAGCCTGTAAACATTGTCGTTGGCGGTGTGGAATTTCTGCGTCTCGTGGTCCTCGCGCACATAGGCCTTGACGACGCGGATGGCGCTGACATTCTCCTGCACGCTGGCGTTGAGGTCGTCGTACCGGTCAAAGACCTTCTGGAACAGGGGCAGGGTGACCGCCATGATGACCCCCAGGGCCACCACCAGCACCACCATGGCCACCAGAAAGACCAGGCTCAGCTGGGGGCTGATCAAGAGGCACAGGACCAGGGAGGCCAGCAGCATCAGGGGGGAGCGGATGCCGATCCGCAGGATCATCAGAAAAGCGTTTTGCAGGTTGGTCACGTCGGTGGTCATCCGGGTGACCAGGCCGGCGGTGCTGAACTTGTCGATGTTGGAGAAGGAGAAGGTTTGGACCTTGGCGAAGAGACTCTCCCGCAGGTT
>OLVR01003042.1_pt1 | contig 11464 bp, 4 predicted proteins | sample 1673261 | NCBI WGS metagenome assembly OLVR01 (sample SAMEA3178938, study PRJEB25190) | human gut metagenome | biome: human gut; feature: human-associated habitat; material: faeces | place: Austria | collected 2013 | reverse complement strand
TCTTCTTCCGGCTTTACACGGCCAGCGCGGATTGCGTCCGCCCGCAGGATAAACTCCGCCATGATCGCCCTTTGCGCGGTGGTGGCCTCTGTGGGAATGATCTGCGCCTTTCCGCCCTGAATGGCTGGCAGACCGGGAATATCAAGCATATCCGCCGTTTTGATGTCCGCAACCTCTCTGAGAACCGCCATCAGTTCCGGCAGGTTGTAGAACCGCACAAAGCGGTCCCGCATCCGGTAGCCGCCGCCCTCCGGCCGCAGCTCAAGCACAGAAGTCCGCTTGGCGAAGTGGGCGATCCAGGTATCGAAATAGGACCAGCCGAACCGCTCCAACTCCTGCGGCTGTAAATACCGCTGCATGACAAACAGTTCGGAGATGGAATTGCTTATCATCGTCCCCGTTGCAAACACCACGCCGCGCCCGTTGTTGACCTCCTGCAAATACTGGCATTTCAGAAGCATATCAAAAGCCCGCTGGCTGGAGGAGGTTGTGATGCCCGCCACATTCCGCAGCTTTGTGAACACAAAGCAGTTTTTATAAAAATGCGCCTCATCCACAAACATCATATCCACGCCGAGCTGTTCAAAGGTTAAAAGGTCGTCCTTCTTTTCCTCGGCAGACAGCTTTTCCAATTTGGTTTCCAGATTCTCACGGAAAATCGCCATCTGCTTGATGCTCCAGTTTTCACCCTTTTCATACTTCATTTCGCTGATTGCGGCCTCAATCTCATTGATTTGCTGTTCCAACTGCATGATCTGCCGCTCTCTTGAAATAGGGATTTTTTCAAACTGACTGTGCGCCAGAATCACCGCGTCATATTCTCCGGTGGCGATTTTGGAAACATAGCGGTTCCGGTTCTTGGGGGTGAAGTCCTCCACCGTGGACACCAGCAGATTGGCATTGGGGAAAAAGCGGTAAAATTCCATCGCCCACTGGCCCACAAGAGGATTGGGGACCACAAACACCGCCTTGTGGATTGCCCCCAGGTTCTTCAGGTACATCCCTGCGGCAATCAGCGCGGCGGTTTTCCCGGCGCCCACCTCATGGGCCGCAAGCCCTGTGCCGGTGTAAATGACACGGGCAACAAAGTCAAGCTGGTGTTTCCGCAGCTTCATCTCGGAGTTCATGCCGGGGATCACCAGATGGCTCCCATCGTATTCACGGGGCCGGACGGTGTTGAAGGTATCGTTATACAGTTTGAGCAGAGCGTCCCGCCGCTCCGGTTCCCTCCATATCCAGGAAGCGAAGGCTTCCTGAATCTGCTGCTGTTTGGCGCGGGCGATCATGGTTTCCTTCGGATTGATGACATAACGGACCGCCTTATCGCCCCTGTCATTGGTATATTCCTGCCGGTCACGGACGGTTGTGGACTGCATATTCAGGCAGTCCTCCAGTATCTCATAAGCATTTTTACGGCTTGTGCCGAGCGTCTGATTGACCGTCACGGAATCGGATTCGGAGTTTTTATTGCTGATTCGCCAAGTGGTGGTATAGGGGAAATACTCAATATCAATGCGGTATCGGTTGTCCCCACCGTCGATTACTTTGGAATAGCCGCTGGTCTGGAAGGTTTCATACATGAATTGGCGGTAATACTCAACCGGAACCCAGATGGCGCCCAGATTCACCTCAATATCGGCAGGGGTCAGAGGCTCCGGCTGAACCGCCTCCAGCGCCTCCACATTCCGGGTGAACAGTTCCGGTTCCTCCGCCGCCTTCTGCCTTGCGTAAAGCAGCTTGTCCCGCACATGGCCGCTCAGATATTCCTCCGCCAGCTCCCAGCCCTCATCCGGGTTCCCATAGTATTTCTGCGGATTGAGATAGATGCGGTCGCCCAGCTCTGCCACCAGCTCGCCCGGTTCTTTCCCGGTCAGGAAGGACATATAGGAGAGGTCTACCCGCAGCTTGCGGTTCAGGCAGATATGCAGGGCGTCCTCGGCGGTGTCGGCGTGATTGACCTCCCGGAATGGCCGGATGGTCGCCTTATGGAAGATGGCCGACTTGTCCCAGCCGCTTTTATCCTTGCGCTCGTCCTCAATGGAGCGCAGCAGGGGGAATTGATCGTCATCGGAAAAGGCGAGGATATTGCCCTTGCTGTTGATGGCTCCATACTTGGCGGTAAAGCGGTCATAGACCTGATTGAGTTTATCCTGCGCTTTGCGGAGGTCCAGAGGGTCATACTCATGGGACTGGATGCTGATGACCTCCAGCAGCGCGGTACGGATTTCGCACAGGCCCTTGATGCGGGCCGCCTTCATGCCGGTGTAGGGCTGGGGGATCAGCTTGTTCTTCTCGCAGTAGTAGATTTCGCCGTCCTTCACCACAAAGGTAAAATTCCGGGTCCCTTCGGGGGCGTCCTCATAATCGGTCGGCTGTTCTTCCTCCGCTTCTTCTATCGGTTCCACATCCGGCTCCGCGCTGAAACGGGCGTACAGGCTTTCCACCGCGTCGGAGAGGTGTTCATACAGGTCGAAACCCTCCGGCGCGATACAGGCCGTGCCATCCTCGCTGCCGTACATATTCCGGCTGCTCTCCATCTTGCCCATGAGCATTTCCGGGTGATCCATGAAGTAGCGGTTGTAGGGAATCCATTTTCCCCGTTCCATGTCTGTCTGTATCCACGATGGGGTGTTTGCCCGGTCAAGCTGCATGGGGGCCGCCCTCTTTTTCAAAAAGACAATATCCGCGGTCACTTCGGTTCCCGCCAGCATTTTGAACGCCGTATTGGGCAGGCGGATGGCGCCGATGAACTCTGCCCGCCGTGCGATATATTCCCGCAGGCTCTCGTCCTTCCGGTCCAGTATGCCCTTGCTGGTAATAAAGGCGATGATGCCGCCCGGCTTGGCAAGGTCTAGGGATTTGATGAAAAAGTAGTCGTGGATATAGGGGTTCAGCTCGTTGTAACGGCGGTCGTAGATTTTGACACTGTTGAAGGGGATGTTGCCCAGAATTACATCAAAGCTGTTGTCCTCAAACTTGACCGCCTCATAGCCCATAACGGAAATATCCGCCTCTGGATAGAGCTGCTTTGCGATTCGCCCGGTGATGGAATCCAGTTCTACTCCGTACAGCTTGGTCCCCTGATACTGTTCCGGCAGTACGGAATAGAAATTGCCGGTTCCCATGCCGGGGTCAAGAATCCTGCGGTCGGGGCCGCCCTCAAACCCGAACCGTTCCAAAGCGCGGTACATATAGCGGATCAGCTCCGGCTCGGTGTAGTAGGCGGTGATGGTGGAGCGCATGGCCGCCTTATATTCTTCATCGGTCAACAGGGCCTTTAACTCCTGATATTCGCTTTCCCACCCGGCCGCTTTATCGGAAAAAGCGTTGGCAAGGCCGCCCCAGCCCACATATCGGGCAAGGGTGATCTGTTCCTCCGAGGTGGCCGTCCTCTGCTCCGCCTCAATCTGCTTCAAGGTCTTGATCGCCAGGATGTTGTTTTTATATTTGGTCTTGGCGCCTCCGGGATAGAGGTCATAGTCCGTGGAAAAGCGGAAGTTGCGGGGGATGAACGGTTCCGGCCGGGGATTGGCGGGCGGTTCAGGGGCCGCCTTTTCCTCCAGTTGTGTGGGCGGCACACCCTCCATGCGGACAAAGGCCCGCACAGGCCGAAGCTCGTCCAGTTCCTTTTCCAGCCGGTATTGAATGTCCTCTAAATCATCCATATCAGCGGCTTCCGCTGGGGAGAGGATGCCGCCGCCCTCCATCCGCTGCACATAGCCATCGTACAGGCGGGTAATGTCCTCCAGATCAGTCTTGACCTTTTGATATTCCGGGTTGGGTTGTTCGTCCACCACCGCCCGGTAGAGGGCGGAACCGTCCTCCGTCAGATAGCCCCACTCGATTTCTTCATCGGGATACTGTCCTTGCAGATAACGGAGCATTTGAGTGGCGATCCCCTGACGGCGGTAATCCTCCAGCACCTCGATCATGCTGATATGGGGCCGCTCCTCGAAAATGCTGTACCGCAGGGTGCCCACTGTCAGTTCCCCACGGACGGCCTGCATGAGCATATCAATCTGACCGCTGTGGGCGCCCAGCGCCTCATCCAGTATCCGGGTTTCCTCTGGCTGCTCCGGGGCTGCCATGCGGCGGGCGTAAGCGTCGATGGTTTCCGGGGAGAGCCAATCCGGTTTTTCCGGCAGTTGGGCGTACAGCTCCCGCATTTTGGCGATCTGCGCCTCCACACTGCCCGCCCACAGGTGCTTTTCCGCCCGCTGCCCTTCACCCAGAAAATACTCGCAGTCAGCACACAGACGGTCTAACAGACGGTATTCGGCGCTGAACGGCTGCGTCTCATCCTTCTGCTCCGGCTCGCTGACGGCAGGGGCCTCCAGATAGCGCCCCTCATCCACCAGGCGTTGAACAATACCGGCAGCCTGCGGCCAGGACAGCTTGGTTTCCCTCTTTTCCCCATGTTCATCGGTCCAGTGCAGCTCAATGCTGTCCGTACCGGAATACACATAGTCAAGCCCCGCCGCTTCATCAGGAAACCCCTCGTAGCCGTACATCTCTTTCAGGAAAGAGGCAAAAGCCGAGCCTGTGGGATGGGTCCGGGCAAATTCGTAGATACGATCTTTTTTCTGTGTAACCAGAGGCCCACGCAGCATAGCGCGCTCAATCAGCAGATCTTCCGGGCTTCTTTCAGGAGGCGAGGCCAGGAGGGAAAGCTGCTCCGGTTCTTCGGCTTCTGCGGCCGGAGCTGCTTCGGGGGCTGGCCGCAGCTCCACATCCACTTCCTCATCATTGACCAGCATGGTGGCGCGTACCGGCTCATAACCCTGACTGGCGATGTTGTTCAGCCAGGTAGCGAAGAACTGGCCGAACCCGGCGATCTTCTTTTCCTGCGCTGGGTCTGCGGGGTCAGCCTCCTGATACACGCCGATGCCGCTGTTTTCATAGCTGAACGCCCGCAGGGTCCCGGCCTCCGTGTCAATCAGGAAGTCCATATAGGGGTCATACATTCGGTCGCCATTCTGCATATAGTAATGTTCCATGCAGTAGTGATCGCCGTATTTGTGGTGGATCACCAAGGGGTCGTAGGCGTCCCCAGCCTCTAAACGCAGAGATTCATACTGGCCGGATACGATCTCCGGGAACAGCTTTTGAAAACGCCGGAAGTTCTTGTGAGCGGTGGTATTCCCTCTGGATTTATGTGGGGATGGAGATTCTTCCGCTGGTGGAATCAGATTGGCTTGACCTCCCGCCACGATGACCTGTTGCCCGCCAGCAACCGGCTTTGGTACAAAGGCGTCTATTTCATTCGCCTTTGGGATTCCCTTGGTTTCTGTAAATACCGCTTGCGGGCGGACGGGTTCTTCCGCCGTTTCACCTGCTTCATAAGCCACAGCACCCAAAACATAGTCATAGTCGGCCTGCCCGATCTCCCTTTGCGGGGCGCCGCCCATTTCTTCTACTTCAGCCGGGATATTGTAGTCCCCAATGGGGTCAGGTTCTTCCTCCACAGTTATATCCGGGTAAACGCCCGTTTCGATCAGGGCGTCCAGCAGATTGGCAAGGCTGGGCCAGGGGAAGTAGGTGTAGCCATCATCAAAATAAAAGGAAATGCCGTCCTCTCCACGGAGCTTTGTGCGGTACAGCACCTCGCCCTGAAACTCCCGGTCCCCATAGGCCGAGAACAGGCCGCAGACCTCCCGGCCTTTTTCCGTCCAGTTGTAGTCTGTAACGCCATCCGCCAACACCGCCCGCACCGCTTGATGGAGTTCAGGGAGATAGAGGTCGGTGCTGGTCAGGATATGCTCATAGTGGCGGCGGACTTCTTCATCAGAAAAGTGATGTTCAACCTTCGGGGAAGCAGAAAGAGAGCCGTCCTGTGCGGGCGGCTCTCCTTCATGCTCCGCGCCTTGCGGCGCCTCGGTATGCGGTTGTTCTTCGGTCAGCGGGGGATCAGCACGATGGTCTGGAGTACCGTTTCCTCCGCCATCAGCTTCAGATTGTTCAGGTGGCGTGTTCGCTCCAGAATATCCTCGGTCTGCGGCATCGGCTCCTGTTGAAGCATCTGCTGGGTCAGGGACTCGATCTTCTCTGTGGCCTCGTCCTGTACCCGGTGCATAATCTCCATCAGACTGCCATCCATTTTCAAAATCGTATATCGCTCCGGCTGGTTGTCCTTGAGATATTCCAGCGCCATCCGCCCGTACCGGCCCAGGGGCCTGTCTGCCTCGCTGCTGTTGGAGATTTGCAGGTCGGGGAGAAGCATCCCGTCCTGTTCTTTGTAATTCAGATTGATGTTCGGCTTGCTCATGCTGCACCTTCCTTTCCCGATTGATGATCCTGATGTTCCGCTCCATCTCCAAAAGCACCGCTTTTGAAATGGATGTGACTGCCATACCCAGATGGGCAACCAGTGGAACCGTATTAAAATGGCTGACTGTCGCCATCCCATCGCCCATGCGGATCGCCTCATCTGGCAAGTGGCACTTTTTACCGATGAAATAGGAAACGCTGTCGCTCAAAAGCTGGATATACTGTGCTTCAAAGCCGCCAGCCGGTATTTCCTCAAACAGATGGTTTTTTGTTTCCTGCCGAAGCCCCTGTAAATAATGCTCGTAGTTGTCATTGACGGCCTCACGCGCCAGGGCGTACAAGAGGTCTGGGAACGGCTGTGTCTGAAACCCATGTGAGAAGGTAAGCCGTTCCCCCAGAGCCTTTTGCATCTCATCGGAAAGCTGCCAGTTGGTGGGATGAATCTCTCTGCCCACAGTTTGACTTATATCAAAGAGATAGTCAAGCGTAAGGCGGGCGTTGCTGTAAACGCAGACGGCAATCCCTTTTGGACGGGAGATCAGGTTTCTGCCTACGCCAGCCCACTGTTTTTTGGTGGCAAGGATGGTTACATCCTCGTCCTGTGCGTAGACCAGCAGAATATTGTCAAAGCTCTGCTTGTGGAACCGGGACGCAAAGGCCAGGTAATCCCGCCAGTTCCTCTCGCTGCGGACGATATAGGGGGCCATGACCTCATAGATTGTCCGCAGGCGTTCATCGTTTCTCAATAGGCTCCTCCTTCCTGTGGTGGTTTTCCAGTTTAGACGGCTGTGGCCTCTTTACGGGCAAAGTAGAGGGCAAGGGCCTCGTCTACAATACTGTCAAATTCTTTCTGGCTGATGCTGGCGGTAAAGTATTTCTTGTAAATCGCCGGTTTGACTTTGAACGCCGCAGCCGTGGATTTCTTGGGCTTCCGATTAAACTCGCCGGAGAGGATTTGTTCCGCCCGTTCCGGGGTCAGCTTGCCGGTGTATTCCCGCAGCAGGACAGCTTTGCCCTCGTTGACCTTATACTCGCTTTCCGACAAAACCGCCTCCACCATCTGCTGTTCCTCTTGGGCCAGATAGGAGAGCTGAACCGCCGCCGCAATCGTAAATTCTCCATCGTCGATCCTGATTTTCAAGGCAACAGACAATTCATTGATGCGGAGATAATTCGCCACGGCACGGCCTTTCAGATTGTACTCAGCCCCCACAACATCCCGGCTTTTGGACTTGTGGCAGTCAATGCCACAAGTCTTGTTTTCCCTGATTTCATCAGGGTTTCCCAGCCTTTTCAGTTCCTCAATAATATCGTTCCGGCGCCCCTGACAAATCATCTTGGAGTAGCGCAGGGCCAGCACAGCCGCCTTTTCAGAGGGCAGCATTTCGGAGAAGGAGCGTTGCAGGACATTGGTTTCAATGACATAAATCCATGCGTCCTGATCGGAAAGATTCTCTTTAACGATACAGGGAAGTAGGCGCTTCGCCGCAATAGCAGCATTTTGGCGGTTATGACCGGCCAGCATTTCGTATTCAAACCCATTTTCATCCGGTTCAATCTTTCGGATGATTGTGGGACTCAAAACTCCATTTTCTGAAACGCTGTCTACCAGGTCATTAAATCGGTCGCCCTCATACAGCCGGAAGGGGTGTCCCCGGAAACCACGGATGATCTCTGGCGGAAGCATTTGAATTTCGTTATTTCCAGGCTGGGCAGGCTTGTCCTCCGTTGCCGCCGTGTTCTCCACCTTCCGCGCAACCCCCAGAAGGTCGTCCAGAGAACGGATACGGGGATTGATGTTAGGCATACGCAAGCACCTCCTTTGCCAAATTCATATAGGCTGCGGCCGCGGGGCTTTTGGCGTCCAGCTCCATCACGCTGAGTCCCTTGCTGTTAGCGGTCCCCACCTGAACGGTAGCTGGAATCTGACTCTCAAAAATGGGAAGGTGGCCGAACACGGAGCGCACCTGTTCGCTGGTCTGGCGGTATAGGGTTGTCCGTTTACTGCATTTCGTGAACAGGATGCCGATGATCTCCACCTTGGGATTCAGATTTTGCTTGATTTTGGAGATCGTTTCCGTCAGTTCCTTCAAGCCTACCAAAGCGAACAGCTCCGGGTCAACAGGGATGATAATCTCATCCGCCGCAGTAAAGGCGTTGATGGTGAGCGAACCGAGGGACGGGCCGGTGTCCACCAGGATGTAGTCATAATCCGCCCGGAGAGGCGCCAGCAGCTTGGCAAGGCAATCGTCCTTTCGCTCAATCAACAGGTTCACCTCTGCCACGGTCAGCGTCTTTTTTGACGGAAGCAGGTCCACTTTGCCTATGTTCAGGATGTAACTGGCCTTTTCCGGCAGGGCTTCATCCATGACCAATTTCATCATCAGGCTGGCCGCCGTTTCCTGCAAAGCGGCTGGCGCCACGCCAAAGCTGATCGTCAGGTTGGTTTGGGGGTCGAAGTCCACCGCCAATACCTTTTTACCCAGCTCCGCCAGGGAGTAGGCCAGATTCCGGGTACTGCTGGTCTTTGCCACGCCCCCTTTCTGGTTTGCCATCACGATAATCTTACACACGGATTTTCAACCTCCTACTTTCAGTGGATTTACGCTGTTTCAGCGCATAAAAAAACTTGGACTAAACTCGCACTCCGTTATTGGAGTTCTGACTTTAGTCCAAGTATAGCTGTATCATCAATATATTCATCAATGACATTCAAATGATGTTCTTTTGCATATAGACGCAACATACTTCTTTGTGTGGTAATGCTGGAACTTTCGCCCTGTAATTCATCATCTCGGCTTAACCTAAGATAAAGTGCAGTATTGTAAATCTGTTGTTTCATTGTCAGTTATCCTCCTTTATAACTAACCCGTGTTTACAATACCTGCTTGCAAGTAAAGTATAACACGGGTACTTTTTGTCATTCAATCTATTTCTTACAACTGCACCGATTTTATGCGATTGTCTGCTTTGCTTTTTCCAACATGACATCAGTTAGAAGTTCTTCCATTGTCTTTCCCTTTTCGGAGAAATGCTCTTTTACAACAATCTTTGTCTTTCCTCTGTTGCCAATGCCACACTTGTTATTTTTCTTTTGAATTGTTTTTACAGCATTATCAATAACACATACCCCCTTTCTGTAAAATCTTTCTAAGCAATTCAACGGCTTTTGTCATAGCCCACAGGACTTCCACCTCTGCATAGTTCTTATGTAGCCGTACCCATTGCGTGCGACGCTTTTAACGCTCAAGCTGTGGCTGTACGGGAGTATCATTATCTGACAGCACAGGTCATGGCGATAAAAGAGGACAAATCTTTTACAAGAACACAGATAGGTTGTCGCTCACTTTTGCAGGAGAAAGGTCATGGCGTATCTGTTTCAACGGCTCGCTGTCTGTCAAAGGTATTGAATTGCTTTATTCAGTTGTCAAAGAGCGATTGAAAGAAGAAAATCATCTTTCCTATATATCGCGTTGGAAAAGAGTAAAAGCGTAACCAATATTCAAAACTTTTTTCTTTTCTTGTACCATATAGGGAAAGAAATTGTCATTCTGCTAAGTTGATGATGAAAAGATTTCTTTTCACACCCTAACTACCTATGCAATACCGTTACTGCCAACTATGAAATGAAAGATTTTGTTTGCTCCATATAGGGAACGACAACTACCAAATGTTAAGTTGAGAATGAAAATATTTTCTTCTTTTCACATCAACACTCAACTGCTAATACCTGTTTGAATACAAATTGAAGATACTTTGTCTTCTTTCACATAACACTGTCCACTCATCTTGAATTTCCGACATTTTTTCAAAACTTTTCTTCTTTCACTCCATATAGGGAATGGAAACCTTGATTTGATGACCTATTTTCAAAAAAAGTTAGATTTCCTTTTCTCGTACCATATCTGTACACAAGTTGATGTTTTGTTGCAGATATTTTGAAGAAATTAAAAAATACCGTCATTCTCTTGTGGGACAGCGGTATCTATGCGTTCTTCTATGGTTGATTTTTCTAATTGTAATAAGTGTTTATGCTTATCTTTGAGTTCTGCCTGCTCAATCATATCTTTCAGTATCGTTGTATGATTTTCTCTGTCTAATGCTTGTACCATTTTTATGGTTGGTGCAACCTGTCTTTGTAACCAATGTAATGCCTTTTGTAAAGTATAAGGTTCTGGTTTAGTCGTTAATCGTATCGGCTCTCTATTTTCCCCTATAAACCATGCCCAATCATCATTTGTTTTCCATTGACTTTTCGGTTTATCATCTTCTCTATCAACAAAGCGGACATAATGATTGATGATAGAAAAAGCGGTGCGTTCAGCGTCCCGATAGGTCAGTAAATCTACAACCGCATAATAGGCTCGTTCATTCTTCATGCGTATTTCAAAACGGTTCTTGATTTCTGTATCTTCAACTTCTATGCCATTTTTGACATACTGCTCGTAATTTTTCTGATAGGCACACATATATAACTCACTACTGGTTGAACCGAGATATAAGGTTTCTCCTGTATTCTTTGGTAAATCGCTACCACATTTTTCCGTACCGCTGTAATCTTTCTGCATACGAAAGTAGGAGATACATTCGCCAGCCTTGTATTTTTCCTTTAACTTTGGAATATCTAATATTCCTGCTTTATCATTGATTGCCAAGTCAAGTCGTTTCATCTTACCACCTGCCGTTAAACAATCCAGCATAAAGTCATACCATGAGCGTTCCTGTGCCAATAGATAACTTTCCATTTGCCGACACCCTCTGCCTTTTAGTTCTAATAAAACACCTAAATGCTCTTGCATGGAACACATGATGTTGATGTCGCCTAAAACATATTTGCTTTCATATCCGTATTTTCCAAAATCTTCATAAAGCATATAATCGGCTTTTAGTTGTAATACTTCACGAATAATCTTTAATGCGTCTGTCGTAGGAAAGCGGACACGGAAGTAATCAATCAACAGAAATAGTGGTTCTTGCGGATTGAAACGCTCAATCTGTTTTTCTATCGTTTGTTTTAGTTCAGCAGAGGGAACAACAGTCCCATTCTCTATCTGGTTAAAATATGTACGACTGATACCACAGGCAACAGCAAGTTTTCTTTGTGTTACTCCATATTCTTCACGCTTTTGTCTTAATTCTTCTATAAAGTTTTTATCATTCATTCTTCAATTCCTCCAATCAAAAAAGGCAACTACCA
>OLVR01003035.1_pt1 | contig 11494 bp, 9 predicted proteins | sample 1673261 | NCBI WGS metagenome assembly OLVR01 (sample SAMEA3178938, study PRJEB25190) | human gut metagenome | biome: human gut; feature: human-associated habitat; material: faeces | place: Austria | collected 2013 | reverse complement strand
AAGTAAGAAAGCCCGATGGCCGTTACCATGCAGGGGATCCAGAGCCCGCCGGGCACATCGCCCGTCAGCCCCAGAAAGGCCGACAGCCCCGCCGCCCACAGCAGGGTGATACCCCCGGTGACCGCTCTGGAAAAGCGGGGCGCAAGCGCCGGGGTGAACAGCAACACCGCCAGACACTCGGCAAGGGCGGTGTACAGCCGGGGGATATCCGGCAGCGCGGTCATGAGCCTTCACCTCCGATGTAGTCGGTCAGTGCGGCAAGAAAAGCCTTACGCTTGGGGCGGCTGACCTGCAGCTCGCAGGGGCCCACCTGCACGGTGCTCTGCCGCAGCTCCCGCACCTGTGCCAGATTGACAAGGTAGCCGCTGTTGCAGCGGGCAAAGGGGCAGTCTGCCAGCTTTTCCTCAAAGGCCTTGAGGGCGCCGGGGGCGGAAAAATCGCCCTCATCGGTATAAAAATGCACCCGGTGCCCCTCGCTTTCCAAATAATAGATGCTTGCGGTGTCCAGCCGGCGCAGCCCGCCCTCCACCGGCACGGTCAGGTAATGCTTTGCCCGCTTTTCCAGCCGGGCAACCGCCTTGAGCAGCTGCTGCGAAAAGGCAAAGTAGGGCACCGGCTTCAGCACATAGTCCAGCGCTCCCACCGAGTAGCCCCGGATGGCGTACTGCGCCATATTGGTGATGAAGATCAGGATGACGTCTGCATCCATCTGCCGGATGCGCTCTGCCGTGGTCATGCCGTCCAGATGCTTCATCTCCACATCCAGAAAAATAATATCGTAGACCGCGCGGTAATCCTCCAGAATATCCACGCCGTCCGCAAAGACCGTCACTTCAAATTCTGTCCCGTACTGCCGGGTATACCGCCGGACATACTCCTGCAATACCCCCTGCACCTCCGCGTCGTCCTCTACGATCGCCACCCGGATCATGACCGCACCTCCCTTACCACACCTTTGTGGAACTGTTACGGCTCTATTATAGCGCAATCCCGTCCGGTTTGCCAAGGGGCACTCCGCAACAAAGGGCAGGGCAGCCCCCAGCTGACCACCGTGGACGTGAACCCCTACCAGCTGGGCATGGAAGCTGCCAGCCAGACCATCAACCACATCGAGAACCCGAACCTTCTGGCCACAAAGATCATCGTGCCGCACAAGCTCATCCCCCGGGAGAGCTGCTGCCCGCCGGAGGAGCAGCGCTAGGAAGTGCTTTTTCGGCGATACAGTGTCCGCTTCCGGGAGCTGCCGCGCAGCGCTTGCTATCCTGCCCCCAGAGTAGACAGCGTAAAAAACGCTGCATCCTCCGGGGGTATTTTTATGCCCCAAAGGGCACAAAAGAATGCCCGCCCACCTGTGGAAAACCACGGTGGGCGGGCATTTTGCGTTTTATTGTTTGTGCCGCTGTAAAAGCGTTCAGAGGGCGGTGGGCTGGGGTACCAGCCGGAAGAGCATTACGGGCAGCGCGCTGTTTGCAAAATCCAGCGTATAGATGAGCTTTCCGCGCTCTGTTTCAAAAGGCATCTCCGTCTGTGTGCCGTCCGGGGCAATGCGCACAAGCGTTTTGCCTTCCAGCAATCCAGCGGGCAGCGCGAGCCTTACCCGGCCGGTGGGCTGCGTCAGGCTGCCTGCGGTTTCAAAGGCCACACTCAGGTATTCCCCGTTCGTCCGTGCGGTCACATCCTCCGCAGAAAGACTGCCGCTGATAGCCCACGCCGTTGCGGCTTCGATCATTTCCAGCTGCGCGGCGTTTTCTGCCTGCCCGCACACGGGGCAGAAGGTCAGGGTTTCGCCTTCCGCAGTGCGGAAAGTAAACTTCCGGCAATCCGTGCTGCCAGTGTGCGCGCAGCCCTGCCGCAGACAATCGGCGCTCTGAGCGCCGGTTCCGTTCGGGGACCATGCACCGAACTGGTGTCCCAGCTGATCGGTCGGGTCTGCGGTGTAGCTGTCTTTGCAGCGGGAGCAGGTAAAGATGGTATAGCCGTCTGTTTCACAGGTGGGGGCTACGGTAACAGCCTGATAATCATGGTTCAGCGCGGGCAGCTCCGCGTAGGTGGTATAGTCGCAGCGGGAGCAGGTTTCGTAAGCGTTCCAGCCCTTTTCCGTACAGGTGGGGGCTTTTGCTTCGTGCTGCTCCAAATCATGATTCAGTGCGGGCAGCTCTTTGCGGGTGGTATAGTCGCAGCGGGAGCAGGTTTCGTAAGCATCCCAGCCGATTTCCGTACAGGTGGCGGCTTTTGCATCGTGACGCACTAAATCGTGGTTCAATGCGGGCAGCTCTTTGCGGGTGGTATAGTCGCAGCGGGAGCAGGTTTCGTAAGCATCCCAGCCGGGTTCCGTACAGGTAGGAGCTTTTGCTGCGTGCTGCTCCAGAGCATGGTTCAGTGCGGGCAGCTCTTTGCGGGTGGTATAGTCGCAGCGGGAGCAGGTTTCGTAAGCATCCCAGCCGATTTCCGTACAGGTGGGAGCTTGCGCTTCGTGCTGCTCCAGAGTATGTTTCAGCGCGGGCAGCTCCACATAGGTGGTGGTATAGTCACAACGGGAGCAGGTTTCGTAAGCATCCCAGCCAATTCCCGTACAGGTGGGGGCTTTTGCTGCGTGATGCCTCAGATCATGCTGTGCAGGCAGCTCCGCATAGGTGGTATAGTCGCAGCGGGAGCAGGTTTCGTAAGCGTTCCAGCCCTTTTCCGTACAGGTGGGGGCTTTTGCTGCGTGCTGCTCCAGAGCATGGTTCAGCGCGGGTATCTCTTTGCGGGTGGTATAATCGCAGCGGGAGCAGGTGTCGTAAGCATCCCAGCCCTTTTCCGTGCAGGTGGGGGCTTTTGCTTCGTGGTGCTCTAAATCATGTTTTAGCGCGGGGATTGCTCGAAAAGTGGTATAGTAGCAGCGGGGACAGGTGTCGAAAGCGTCCCAGCCGGGTTTCGTACAGGTGGGGGCTTGCGCATCATAATGCACCAGAGCATGATTATTTAGGTTTCTTTTGCCGTATTTCCCACCACACGCCTCACAGACCGCTTTGGTGGTGCAGGTTGCTGTGCCACCGGTACAGCTTGCGGTACCATTTAAGCCGCAGCGCAAGCAAATGATGCGGTGCGTGCCGTTGCCAAGGGAGGCGTTCGCCGGAGTTTTCCATTTGTGACCGAGAATGCCGTATTCCGCGCCGCATTTTTCACAGGTTTTGCCTGTGGTGCAGGTGGGCGTTTCGGTGCCGCCGGTATGGTCCGAAAGATCTCCATAAACAATGCTGTTCTTCCTGCCGCAGACTGAGCATTTTATATGGATCCTATGCTTGGTTGAATCAACTTTTGTATATCCGAGGATCTCATAGTTTCTTTGTTGCATACAGACGAAGCAGTACGTATAGATAGAATCTGCCGCTTTAACGTTTAACACGATCCCCGGTATCAGGCACACCATTGCCAGCACCGTCAAACACCGGATCAGCCATTTTTTCATGTTGCTCCCTCCTTATCATCAAACCTTGTTATCCTTTCAGATCAAACTGCACGGACAGCGATGCAAGCACGGCATCTACCACCTTCCGCGCCTCGGCAAGCATATCGATCTCCGCCACAAAAGCGATGACCTGCTCGCGCTCCTGCGCGGGGACCTGCAGCGCACTCAGGCTCATGCTCAGATAGCGCCGTATTTTGCGCTCCAGCGTAAAGTAGGGGTCGCACCGCCGTGCCATGTAGCCGCGCATCATGCCCGCCGTGCCCAGCTCCATCTCGTAGAAATCGCACTCGGCGCACCCGGGCAGATACGCGCTGAACGCCGCCTGCAGCTCGGCCGTGGTGCTGCGGTGGATGATCTCCGCCGTGGCGGGGAAGGTGTACGCTTCCACATAGATATCCCGCAGATTCTCGCTCAACTCGCTCAGCGCCAGCTGCAAAGCCGTCTCCACCGCGTAGAGGTACACCGGCGAGGGGGCGTTTGCCGCCAGCGGCCTTACCGCGCCGAACTGCCTGCTGAACATCATGCCGATCAGCTCGGTCAGCACACCGTCCTTGGTGCGAAAAATATTCTGGAACGACCCGGCAGAAACATCTGCTTCCTTTAAAATTTCTGCAACCTTGGTGTTCGTGTAGCCTTTTTCCAGAAAAAGCCGGACACAGGCGGTCAGGATCCGCCGTTTTGCTTCTTTGCTGTCGTATCTGCGCGCCATTGGGAATCGTCCTTTTCTATGATTGGTTTCTGACCCAATTATATATTGATTTGAGAATTGCGTCAAGTAAACTTTTAAGGGCGTATTTTGGGCAGTTTGACGAGGGAGCGCTTTCTGCGGGTGCGCATCCGGGCAAAACAAAGCGCAATGGACATTGCTGTTATCCGCTGCCGCAGCCAGACAGTTCGCGGCAGCAAAAAAGAGGCCACCGATCGGGGTGACCTCTTTTCAGCGTATTTTCAGCGTAAATCCCGCAGCAGGCGAACCCACCATCTCCATGACGGCTCTTTTGGAGTTGCTCTTTGCGTAAGATAGCAAGATAAATCTTATTTCTGACAGAAAGAGCCGAACCCGTGCAACGAGTCCGGCCCTTTCTGTGCTTTGGTTGGATCTTGAGCAAAGTTATGGTAAATGAAGAAGTTGGCTTTGGGCGTTTACAGCAGGCTCAGTGCTTCCTCGTCTGCCACAAGGATGCAGTCCGGATGCAGCTGCAGGATGCTGCCGGGGCAGGCAGGGGTCACAGGGCCGGTCACGGCGTCCTTGACGGCCTGTGCCTTGGCTTTACCGTTGGCTACCACCAGCACCTTGCGTGCCTGCATGATGGTCTTGATGCCCATGGTGTATGCCTGTTTGGGGACAAGGGCCTCGTTGCCGTCAAAGAAGCGCTTGTTGGCTTCGATGGTAGTGGGCGCAAGGTCGATGCAGTGGGTCTCCAGCTCAAAGGCTTCGCCCGGCTCATTGAAGCCGATATGACCATTGGGGCCGATGCCCAGCAGCTGCAGGTCGATGCCGCCCAGCTTGTGGATGATACCGTTGTAACGGGCACACTCGGCGGCGGTGTCCAGATTGGTGCCGTCCGGCAGGTTGGTCTTGGCCGGGTCGATATTCACCTTGCTGAACAGGTTCTCATTCATGAAATACCAGTAGCTCTGGGGGTGCTCCTTGGGCAGGCCGCGGTACTCATCCAGATTGACAGTAGTGACCTCGGAGAAATCCAAATCGCCTTTGTTGTACCAGTCCACCAGTTGGGCATAAGTGCCCACCGGGGTGCCGCCGGTGGCAAGACCCAGTACACAGTCCGGCTTCATGATGACCTGTGCGGAGATGATGTTGGCCGCTTTGCGGGACATATCCTGATAATCTTTTGCGCGGATGATCTTCATAATAACGCTCCTTTTATAGTACCGTTACGCCTGCGTTCCGGCAGGCCTGTAAAAATTCTACGGGCAGCTTTCCGTCCGAGATCACAATATCAATATCGGACAGCTCGCAGATGTGGAATGTGCTTTTCAGTCCGATTTTGGAGGAATCCAGCAGCACGGCTTTCTGCTCACAGCGGCGGAGCACGGTCTGCTTGAGCCGTGCTTCATCCTCCACGCCGCAGGTAAAACCGGTTTCCGGGCTGTAACTGGTCACGCCCAGCAGCAGCAGATCAAAGTTGATGCCCTCCATCGTCTGGATGCTCTGTGCACCGCAGACGCTCAGGCTGAACCGGTTCAGGCTGCCGCCCGGCAGGGACACATGGGGCTTTTCCAGCTTTGCCAGCTCCATGGCGCAGCTCAGGCCGCTGGTGTAGATGAGCATGGGCTGATCCGGGATGCACCGGGCCACTGCTGTGGCGGTGCTGCCGGAATCCAGAAACAGGGTGGTGTTGGGGCGCAGCAGAGCAGCGGCTTTTTCGGCAATGATCTGCTTTGCTTCGGCATTGCGGGCGGAACGGCGGCTCAGCAGGTCGTCTGTACCTACCACCTGCTCCACCGACTTGACACCGCCATGCACCCGCACCACACGGCGGGCTTCATCCAGTGCTTTCAGGTCGGTGCGCAGGGTCATTTCCGAAACGGAAGGGAAAGCTTCCTTGAGCTGGGCAAAGCTAATGCTGCCTTTGCGGTTCACCAGCTCCACGATTTGATTGCGGCGTTGTTCCATGGGGGATTCCTCCTGTCTGCGTTTGTCCTGTCCCATGGCACGTTCCGCTTAGTCCTCCGGGTTGAAGTTTGCCAGCAGATATTCCTCTGCTTCCGGGCACCACAGGCCGTTGTGGGCATCCACGATGTCAGCCAGTGCGGTATAGCGGGGGTCGTTGTCCTGTTCGCCCTTGGCACGCAGATCGGTCAGGGCGATGAGGGGCATGGTCAGGTGGGTGTAGATCAGCTTTTTGCCGCCGGGGATCTTGGGCAGGTTTAGGGTGGTCTCGGCAGCGGCGTTCAGACCGCCGATGTGGGTGACCATCACAGCCGGATCGATGCGCTTAGCGGCGGTCAGTTCCAGCGACTCGATCATGTCGGCGGTATTACCGCCGGTGGTGCCCATGACATGGGTAGAATTGTAGTGCACATCGTAGAAGTTCATCTTGGCGCTGAACTGCTTGTCGGTGGGGCCTGCAAAGAAGTTCAGGCAGCCGTCACGACCCAGCACAGCACTGGACAGCTCCACCACCGGCGCGATGGGGGCGTAGCAGAACACATCATCAAAGCCGGTACCGCCGGTCAGCTCCCGCAGCTCGGCAGCGGGGTCTGCCATGTTGGCGGTGTTGACGAAGTACAGGTCGATGCCGTCCTTCTCCTTGACCTCCTTCGGGGGGAAGAGGGACTCCGCACGGGCCAGACGATCCTCGTTGATATCGGTGACCACCACCATGCCGGGGCGCACATCACGGTGCAGTGCGTAGGTCAGAGCACCCAGACCCATGGGGCCTGCACCGGCCAGAATCGCCAGCTTGCCACCCTTCTTGATGCCCATATCGTGATGGTACACACCCATCTTGGTGTGGTAGGCGGCGTTGAAAGCACCGATGGAGCAGCTCATAGGCTCGGCCAGAGAAGCCTCGTAGTAAGCACGGCCCTTGTACTCCAGCAGGCAGCCCAGTTCCATGACCTCGGCAGGGATGATGCAGTAGGTGGCGTCGCCGCCGAAGAACTCGTAGGAGTAGCCGGGGCTCCACATGGTGCCCTTGTAGTTCAGGGCGGGCTGCAGGGTGAACTTCATGCCGGGCTTGAACTTGTCCTGATGCGCCTTGCCCACCTTGACGATATCACCGGCGAACTCGTGACCCATGATGGCGGGGTGCTCGGCTACATCCGGATGCACACGCTTGTGAGCAGTGCCTCCATCAGCCGGGGCGTTTCGATCAGCTGCCCGCTGACATTCTGCATGACCTCCACCGGGACGCCGTTCCCGTCATCCGGGGCCAGCAGCACCAGTGCCCCCAGCACGATGCGCCCCGGCTCATAGACCGGCGGCTGTGCCTGCAGATAGCCCAAGCGGCAGTCCTTTACCGCACTTGTCCTGCAATGGAGCAGCAGGGCATACAGGGGTTTGATGTAGGTATCGCCCAGCGTTTCACGGCGGCGAAGCTGCTGCTCCACCAGCCGGGCGTCCGCTTCCTGCGGGCAGAACAGCTGCGCCGCTGCATGGATGAGGGCAGCGCGGCTGCCGGGAACCTTGACGGGCTGGATGGTCAGATGTTCCAGCAGCCCGGTCATGGACCGGGTCAGGCGCGCATAATACTGCAGCTTAGAGCCTGCGTGCGGTGCATCCTGCACAGGCTGCACCGCCGGTTCCGGTTCTGCGCGGTTCTGGCTGTACTGCGTGATAGCGTCCTTCAGCACGGCACGATCCGGTTCCAGCAGGGAAGGGCTGATGCACACCGCCGGGTAATCCAGTTCCAGCGGCACGGTGGAGATAATGAAGTCGATTTTTCTCCGGCACAGGTCGGCGGCGTTCAGCTCCCGCACCGAGCAGCACCCCTCCACCTGCAAAGAGGGAAACTCGTTTCCCAGCCGGGAGGCCAGAAAGCGGCTGGAGCCCATGCCCAGCGGACAGGCCACTACCACCCGCAGCCGCAGCCGGAACATGGCATTCTGTTCCAGCACTGCGCCAAAGTGCATGGCAAGGTAGGCCGCTTCGTCGTCCGAGATGGCGGGCAGGACGAATTGCTGCTGCACCGCATCACAGGCGGCGCGGGTGGCTTTCCACAGGCCGGGGTAGGCAGTGCGGATGGTGTCCAGCTGGGGGTTTTCGGTACGAATGTTCTGCTCCACCCGCAGCAGCATGGGGCGCAGGTGGCAGTACAGGTCATCCCGCAGGGAGGTGTAGCCGGAAAGGTCTGTGTGCAGCGCCTTTTCCATTTCCCGGATAAGGGCGGCTTCCAGATTCCGCAGTTCCATCTCCTGCGCACTGCCCCAAGGATCCTCCGCACCCAGATAAGCAGCGAGATAAAGTTCCAGATACTGCGCTTCCTCAGGCGGCAGGGTCAGCCCGAAGGCGCGGTTCAGCGCCGCCACCAGCCGGGCAGCATGATTGCCCGCCGGGCGCAGCCCTCTGGGGGCACTGCCCTTGTCGCCGCCCTGCCGCAGCTGCTGAATGGTCAGGGTGCAATGGATCGCCAGCGCCAGAAAGCCTGCATCCGGCAGATGGAGCTGCTCTTCCTGTTCAAACTGCTGCAAAACCGCCCAGACCTTTTCGGCCGTTTTTGTATCCAGCAGGGTCGAGAAGATCTCGTTTTCCGGCATCCGTCCGCAGAGCACCTCTGCCAGTTCCTTTTCCGGCATACTGCTGCGCAGCAGGGCAGACACCACCCTCCGGTAGGAAGAAGCATCCCCCTGCAGCCAGACCCCCACGCCGGGGCGGCGGAACATTTCCACCCGGTAGGGGTGTAGCTTGGTCTCAAGTTCATCCAAGTCCGCAGACAGCGTGCTTTCCGAAACGCCAAGCGCCCGTGCCAGTACCGCTGTTTTGCAGGGCTCCTGCTCGCTGAGCAGCCTTGTCAAAAGCTGCTGCCGCCGCTCTGCGCGGGAAAGTTCTTTCCTGTCGCCGCTGTTCAGCTGGGTGCGCAGTGCGTCTCGCCGCTCCGGCGCTTCATCCAGCAGCAGACCCTTGCCGGGATTCCGCACAAAATGCGCCCCGGCAGCCTGCATCCACTGCTCCACAGCGGGCAGCTCCCGCAGCACGGTGCGGCGGCTGACCCCGATGCTTTCAGCCAGCGCCGCCGTGGTGGGCTGCATCTGCGGCTCGGACTACACCATGCTGATGGGCGCCATGGTCATGGGTCCTCTGGCCGGCCGGGTCATCAAGCAGTTCGACAAGAAGGTGGAAGGCCATATCCCCGCCGGTTTCGAGATGCTGATCAACAACTTCTCCATCGGCATTCTGGGTATGCTGCTGGCCATCCTTGGCTACTACGTCATCGGCCCGTTCATGACTGCCATCCTCACCGTGCTGACCGCCGGTGTGGACTTCCTTGTGGCGCACAGCCTGCTGCCGCTGGTGTCCATCTTTATTGAGCCTGCCAAGGTATTGTTCCTGAACAACGCTATCAACCACGGCATCTTCAGCCCCATCGGTGCAAGCCAGGCTGCTGAGACCGGCCGCTCCATCATGTATATGCTGGAAGCCAACCCCGGTCCCGGTCTTGGTGTCCTGCTGGCCTACTGCTTCTTCTGCAAGGACGACACCACCCGCCAGTCCGCTCCCGGTGCTGTGATCATCCACCTGCTGGGCGGCATCCACGAGATCTACTTCCCCTACATCCTGATGAATCCCGTGATCATCATCGCCCCCATCGTGGGCAACTTCTGTGCCATCCTGTTCTACTCTATGACCGGTGCAGGTCTGTCCGGTCCTGCTTCTCCCGGTTCCATCATCGCCTACATGGCAATGGCTCCCCGGGATTCCATTCTCACCGTTCTGCTGGGCGTTGTCATCGCCGGTGCTGTTTCCTTTGTTCTGTCCTCGGTCATTCTGAAAGCGACCTCCGGTCACACCAAGAGCCTGACCGACGCCCAGAACGAAATGAAGGAGATGAAGGCACAGGCTAAGGGCGAGATTCCTGAGCCTACTGCCGTAAATGTCGGTCAGATCCGCAAGATCGTCTTTGCCTGCGATGCCGGCATGGGTTCCAGCGCCATGGGTGCTACCAAGTTCCACAACCGCATTAAGGCGGAGCGCCCCGACTTGACCGTGACCAACTCCAGCGTGGATACCATCCCCGCCGACGCGGACGTGGTGGTCTGCCAGCGCGTTCTGGCTGACCGCGCCGCCAAGTGCGCCCCGCAGGCACAGCTTGTTACATTGGATAACTTCCTTGCAGATCCGCATCTGGACGCATTGTACAACGCACTGACCTCCACTACCCCGGCACTGGATGCCAAGGCCGAAGCTGCCGCCAATGAGGAGATCGTATCCGACCTGCGCAATGCAGCCGTAGCCCCTCTGGCGGCTGCCGTGACCGAGGCTTCCAAAGCCAACGATTCCGTGATGAAGATCCAGGCGGAGGACATCCAGCTGGGTCTGCCCTCCGTCACCAAGGAGGAGGCCATCCGTGCCGCCGGTGCGCTGCTGGCAAAGCGGGGCTATGTGGATGACAGTTACGCCGATGCCATGGTGGAGCGCGAAAAGCTGGTGAGCACCTACATGGGCATGGGCGTAGCCATTCCCCACGGCACCAGCCAGAAGAAGGGCACCGTTAAAAAGTCCGGCGTTGTCCTGCTGCAATATCCGCAGGGCGTGGACTTCGGCGATGAAAAAGCCTACCTCGTGTTCGGCATTGCCGGTGTCGGCAACGACCATCTTGACCTGCTGGGCAATGTCTGCGAGATTTTGGAAGACGAGGATGCGCTGGAACAGCTCAAGACCACTTCCGATATGAACTATGTGCTGGAGCACTTACAATAACGATTCCAAAAAGGAGAGATTTTTATGAAGAGCATCGATATCACCATTCAGGACAAAGAAGGTCTGCACGCCCGTCCCGCCGGTATCCTGAGCAAAGCTGCCAAAGGCTTTGAGAGCAAAGTCACTATGACTAAGAACGGCAAAGTCGCCGACATGAAGAAGATCTTTGCCGTAATGGGTCTGGCCGTGAAGTGCGGCGAGACCGTGACCATCGCCGCCGATGGCCCGGACGAGGATGCCGCCATCGAAGAATTGACCAAGCTGTGCAAGGACGCATGACTTCTCCCTCCGTCTATGACCGTTCTGCATAAATACTGCTGACGCAAAACCGCTCCGGGCAGAACGCTCGGAGCGGTTTTACTGTCAGTATGCGTTTTTCATCACCGTGTTTTCCAGAAAGCTGAAAAACACATCGTATTCATTTGGGGTCAGCATTTTGGGAGAAATCATGATCACAAGATCATGCCCGTGGTTTCCCACATGATAGGGTGGATGAGTGTGAGAATAGGGATTTTCCAAAACCCTATTGACGAATTTCACATACAGTGGTATTTTTCCTGTAAATCCCACCGTCTTTGTGGATTGGTTTGAAACCACCCACAAAATGTGGTCGTGTTCATTTTGAACACAGCCACAGAAAGTGGTTGGTTATCACCGTG
>OLVR01003025.1_pt1 | contig 11532 bp, 7 predicted proteins | sample 1673261 | NCBI WGS metagenome assembly OLVR01 (sample SAMEA3178938, study PRJEB25190) | human gut metagenome | biome: human gut; feature: human-associated habitat; material: faeces | place: Austria | collected 2013 | reverse complement strand
CACAGCTTGATGAGCGGATGAATTGCCTCCTCAATCTTCCAGATCTCACCTTTTGGTCCACGTCCGTACGATGGTGGATCCATGATGATCGCATCGTAGTGATTTCCACGGCGGATCTCACGTTCTACAAATTTCACACAATCATCTACCAGCCAGCGGATTGGTGCTTCAGAAAGTCCGGATGCAGCTGCATTTTCTTTGGCCCAGGTAACCATACCCTTGGAAGCGTCTACGTGTGTAACCTGTGCACCGGCAGCGGCAGCAGCCAGAGTTGCACCGCCTGTGTAAGCAAAAAGATTCAGGACTTTGATCGGGCGTCCGGCTTTACGAATTTTATCACCGAACCAGTCCCAGTTGACAGCCTGCTCCGGGAAAAGACCAGTGTGTTTGAAACTGAATGGTTTCAGATGAAAAGTAAGATCCTTGTAATGAAGATCCCACTGCTGTGGGAGATCAAAGAATTCCCATTCACCGCCGCCCTTTTTGCTTCTGTGGTAGTGGGCATTCATGTTTTTCCATCCACGGCTTATCTTTGGGGTGTCCCAGATCACCTGTGGGTCCGGGCGTACCAGCGTGTATTTTCCCCAGCGTTCAAGTTTTTCACCGCAGGAAGTGTCAATTACTTCGTATTCTTTCCAGTCATTTGCAATCCACATATATGATAACCTTTCTTTGATAACCTGATTTGTATATTCTGCTTATTTAGTATAGGTGAAAGCTCGAAATTGTGCAAGTTTTTTATATTGCTAGGGACTTGACAATCAGTATTTTACCATACTAAAATATACAGGATAATGATTTAGCATAAAAGCTATATCAGAAAATCCATTATAAGATGAATGAATTTTGCCGGACAGTATTCTGGAAGCGGCACGAGGAGGACGAACAATGCAGAAATACAGTGAGATGAGCAAAGAACAGCTTCAGGCTGTCAAGAAAGAGCTGGATCAGCAGTATGCAGAAATCAAGGCACAGGGACTTGCCCTTGATATGTCACGTGGTAAACCGTCAGTTGATCAGCTGAATATTTCCATGGATATGATGGATGTTCTGTCAAGCAGCACAGACCTGAGATGTGAGACAGGCGTTGACTGTCGTAACTATGGTGTAATGGATGGTATTCCGGAAGCTAAACGTCTTCTCGGAGAAATTTCTGAGGTTGATCCGGAACACATTATTATTTATGGAAACTCCAGCCTGAATGTTATGTTTGATACTGTATCACGTTCCATGACCCACGGTGTTATGGGAAACACTCCATGGTGCAAGCTGGATAAAGTAAAATTCCTCTGTCCGGTTCCAGGATATGATCGTCACTTTAAGATCACAGAGTTCTTCGGAATCGAAATGATCAATGTTCCGATGTCACCGGAAGGACCGGATATGGATATTGTAGAAAAACTGGTAAGTGAAGATCCGGCGATCAAAGGTATCTGGTGTGTACCGAAATATTCCAACCCGCAGGGATACACATATTCCGAAGAGACCGTTAAGCGTTTTGCAAATCTGAAACCGGCAGCACCGGATTTCCGTATTTACTGGGATAATGCTTACAGTGTACATCATCTTTATGATGACGAAAAAGACCAGGATTTCCTTCTTGAAATTTTGGATGAATGCGCAAAAGCCGGAAATCCGGACATGGTTTATAAATTTACATCTACATCCAAGATCAGCTTCCCGGGTTCTGGTATCGCAGCTCTGGCAGCATCTAAGGCAAACCTGGATGATATCCGCAAATACATTACCGTACAGACGATCGGACATGATAAACTGAATCAGCTTCGTCATGTAAAATTCTTCAAGGATCTTGAAGGTGTTCATGCACATATGAGAAAACATGCAGCAATCCTTCGTCCAAAGTTTGAAATGGTAGAGGCTACCCTTGAGAAGGAACTTGGCGGACTTGGAATCGGAGAATGGACAACACCAAAGGGTGGATATTTTATTTCCTTCGAATCCCTGGACGGATGTGCAAAAAAGATCGTAGCAATGGCAAAAGAAGCCGGCGTTGTTATGACTGGAGCAGGAGCTACCTATCCATATGGAAAGGATCCGAAAGACAGCAATATCCGTATTGCACCATCTTTCCCACCGATTGAAGAGCTTGAAAAAGCGGCACAGGTATTTGTCGTTTGCGTTAAACTTGCCAGTGTAGAGAAATTACTGGCTGAATAAAATTTCATATTTCCGAATGTTAAGGAGGCGCCATGGCGGAAAATAACAAGAGTATGGACAAAGGAAGAAAACTACTGATCGGTTTTATTATTGTACTGCTCCTGCTTACCGCAGGCGCCTACTTTTTTGGAGTTTATTATTTTACCGAGCATTTTCTTCCCGGCTCACAGGTGAATGGTTTTAACTGTTCTTATATGACAGAGAAGGAAGCAGAGAACCTGTTGGAACAGAAGACAGGGGTATATGCACTGGCAGTACAGACCAGAGGAAACGGACAGGAAGCAATCACAGCGGATGAAATTCAACTGAAATATACATCTGACGGCAGTGTAAATAAATTGCTTCACAAACAGAATCGTTTTAGCTGGTTTTTAGCATTCAGCCAGCAAATGACTTATGAGCTGCCTTCTTCTGTGTCTTATGATGAAAGCCTGTTTGAACAGAAAACTGCCAGTTTGAAATGTATGCAGGACAATGTAGAGCCGGTGGATGCGTATATAAAGGAAATCGATGATGGATTTGAAGTTGTTCCGGAAATTGAAGGAACAAAAATAGACCGTGATAAACTGATGGAGGACATCAAAAATGCTGTTACTACCGGCAGGACAGTTGCAAATCTAGAAGAAGACGGATGTTACATAAATCCGACCGTGTATGCAGATGATCTGACAAAAGACTGTCAGCAGATGAATGAACTTACGGATGTTGTGGTTACGTATGATTTCAGCGACCGCAAGGAAACAGTAGATCGGTCTGTGATCAAAAACTGGCTGACAAAGGACGAAAATGATGATCTGGTGCTGGATAAGGCGGTTATTGCAGATTATATTTCGGAGCTTGCGAAGAAGTATGACACTGTAGGCACAGAACGAACTTTTTCTACTTATGACAATCAGGAAATTACGGTATCCGGTGGAAATTATGGCTGGGTGATCGACCAGGAAAAAGAAACAGATGCATTATATCAGGATATCATGGACAAAAAGACAGAAGTACGGGAACCTGTTTATGAACAGGAAGCGCAGAGCCGTAATACAAATGATATCGGATATTCCTATATAGAAATTGACCTTACCCGTCAAAGAATGGTATTATATCAGAATGGATCCCCGATTGTGGATACTGGTTTTGCGGCAAGCAGCAGTACGCCGACAGGTGTTTACAGACTGGGTGACAAGCAGGAGGCTGCTTCTGTAGATTTCTGGATGCCTTTTACAGACAAACTTGGCATTTATGGAGATTCCGGTCTGGTCATTACAGGAACGGATGTGTCAGATGAAACTGGGGATTCTGGCGATTTTGGAAGCTCAGAGGAGAGTGTGGATTTTGGCTCCTCAGACAGCTGGATGAGTACAGAAGGCTGTATAGTGCTGCCGGAAGAGCAGGCGCAGACAATTTATCAGAATGTAGATTCTGGATTGCCGGTAGTTATATACTGATACCAGGGAGAAAAGATCTGAAGCCATGTGAGCTTGCTCACAAGTGGATGAGTTAGAATATTATGTGAGGATGATGAGAAAATGAAAATTGTTGTATTAGCAGGTGGAACCAGCACAGAAAGGGATGTTTCAATCGTATCTGGAACAGGAATCTGCGGAGCATTGAGACAGAAAGGACATCAGGCAATTCTGGTAGATGTTTTCTGTGGTCAGGAAGAGGTAGACTGGGAAGATCCGTTCCCGGCAGAATATGATGTGGAAAAAGCAGCAGCTTATATCAGAGGATTTAATCTGCAGATGGCTGAACTGAAAAAAACAAGAAAAAATTTCTTTGGACCGAATGTCATCGATCTTTGTAAAAAAGCAGATTTTGTTTTCCTGGGACTTCATGGAGCCAACGGGGAGGACGGTAAACTGCAGGGAGCATTTGATCTGATGGGTATTCCATATACCGGAACCGGATATCTGAGCAGTGCCATGGCAATGGATAAAGGTGTGACCAAGGCAATGTTCCAGATGAGAGGTGTTCCGACTCCGGCAGGTAAGGCCATGAAGAAAAAGGACCGTGTGGAAACTCCACAGGAGCTGGGAATGGATTTTCCGGTTGTTGTCAAAACATGCTGCGGTGGCTCCAGTATAGGTGTCTATATTGTTGATAACCAGGAAGACTACACGAAAGCACTGGATGGTGCATTCACTTATGAAAACGAAGTAGTTGTAGAGGAATTTGTAGAAGGTGTTGAATACACAGTTGCTGTTGTGGACGGTAAGGCATATCCGGTCGTTCAGATCGTTCCGGTACAGGGCTTCTATGATTATGAAAATAAATACAAACCAGGTGCAGTAAAAGAAACCTGTCCGGCGCCGATTTCAGAAGAACTGACAAAACGTCTTCAGGAAGCAGCCGTGGATGGTTATCATGCACTGGAGATGGAGAGCTATGCCCGTCTGGATTTCATTGTGACAAAAGATGAAAAAATCTACTGTCTGGAGGCAAATACGCTTCCGGGAATGACACCGACCAGCCTGATCCCGCAGGAAGCAGCGGTTCTGGGTATGGATTATCCGACACTGTGTGAAGAACTGATCAAAGTGTCTCAGAAAAAGTATGCTTAACAGACGAATATGTACCTGAATTGAGGTAACATATCAGGAGAGGAAATCAGAATGAAAAATCTTACTTTGAGAAATCTTACAAAAGTATGTAATGGCATCTGGCATGGTGACAATGCTCTGCTGGATCAGGAGATTTCTGCAATTACTACAGACAGCCGCAAGATTGAGAAAGACTGTCTGTTTGTGCCAATCGTGGGAGAGAGAGTCGATGCACACCGTTTTATTCCGGATGTGATGACGAAGGGAGCGCTTGCAACACTTTCCGAGCGAGAACTGCCGGAGGCTGACTATGCATATATTCAGGTAGATGCTTCTCTTCAGGCAGTTAAAGATATCGCAGAGTTTTATCTGGAACAGCTGCAGATTCCGGTTGTAGGTATTACGGGAAGCGTTGGAAAGACCAGCACCAAAGAAGTGATCGCATCTGTCCTGAAAGAAAAGTACCGCACTCTGAAAACACAGGGAAACTTTAATAATGAGCTCGGACTTCCTCTTACAGTATTCAGACTTCGTGATGAAGATCAGATTGCAGTTCTGGAAATGGGAATCAGTGATTTTGGCGAGATGGCCCGGCTGACAAAGATTGCAAAACCGGACACCTGTGTGATCACAAACATCGGTACCTGTCATCTGGAGAATCTGGGAGACAGAGACGGAGTCCTGAAAGCAAAGACAGAGATATTCCAGTCTATGAAGCCGAATGGACATATCGTTCTGAATGGTGACGATGATAAACTTATTACGGTCCGTGAGTACAATGGTGTGAAGCCAGTATTTTTTGGTTTGAACAGTGAACGTGATGTGTATGCCGATCAGATTGAAAGTAAGGGCCTGAAAGGGGTTGCCTGCCGTATCCATCTGGGAGAGGATGCTTTTGACGTACTCGTTCCGACTCCGGGAATACATATGGTCTACAATGCCCTGGCAGCTGCGGCTGTAGGACGAATTTATGGTCTGACGATCGAAGAGATCAGGAGAGGTATTGAAAGTCTTGAGACGATTCGAGGACGTTTCAAAATGATCGAGACAGATAAGTTCCTGGTCGTAGATGACTGCTACAATGCGAATCCGATGTCCATGAAGGCATCTCTGGATGTGCTTCATGATGGGGAAGGCCGCAGGGTGGTGATCCTTGGGGACATGGGAGAACTTGGTGAAGATGAAGCTGCACTTCACGAGGGTGTAGGCATACATGCAGCAACATGTGGAATTGATGCATGTGTATGTGTAGGAGATCTGGCTGTTCATATAGCAGAAGCGGCGCGCAAAGCGAATCCGGATTTCCCTGTATATTATGAAAAAACAAGAGAATCCCTTCTGGAGCATCTGAATGATTATGTACAGAAAGGCGATACGATTCTTGTAAAAGCTTCTCATTTTATGAAATTTGAAGAAGTCGTAAAAGCACTGGAAGAAATGTAACGGATAATTTAAAAAAGAAAATTTTTACGCAGGTGAGCCGGAAAGGTGTTACCTGCGTAAATTTTTGGCAGTTAAGAGGGGAGTTTTGCGAGAATTTGACGAACGATTTTTGTTTCATATAGGACGGGGCAGGTGTAGAATAGGCTTAACGGTAAATATTGTATTCAAGGAGGGACTTATGCTGGAACGAATCATGGACCTGCAGATCCTGCTCTATCTGATGACTGTTCTTGGAACAGCTGGAGCGATAGGGATGCTGGCAGTACACCTTACTTACAGAAGAACCCTGCGAAAGACAAAAGCGACAACAAACCTGAGAGAAAAATGGCTGAATCTGTGGAAGACACGAGATAAACTCCTGAATCGGATGAATTTCCTGGTATGGATTCCATCACTGCTATCTACTGTATGTCTGGGAATGTCGCTTTTTTTTATATCCAGAATCCGTGACAGCAGAGGACTTCCGATGAGCTATCTGTATATAGGGACTGCCGTGCCAATTGTTCTTCTTGTCCTCAGGCAGGCTCTGGATTTTAGCTTCAAAGAAGAACTGGTTATGAATTCACTTGCGGATTATATTCTGCAGGCGCGTTCCTGCAAAGAAAACCCACCGGCCGCCCGTAAATACGAACCGGTGCAGGCAGTACAGAAAACAGATCCGGTATTCAAAGAGGAAATGGTGGAGCGGATTGCTGCAAGTATCCGACAGACTGCGGCGACAGGAAGTCATTTCAGCAAGATGCTGAGTCCGGAGGAGGAAGAAATCATGAGAGAAATCATCCGGGAGTTTATGGAATAACCAGGATATTTCTTGTAGAGTCGGGAAGGATTTGTTATACTTTCGATGTAAAAAGTGGTCACTGTGGAAATCGAAAGTAACCAAAAGAGATTACGTAGGAGAGAAAAAGGTCGGAAGTATCAGACCTTTTGTAAAAACGATATGAATAAAAAAAGAGTTATATGGATTGAGCTGCTTCGTGTCATGGCGTGTATTGGAGTTATTGGCATTCATGCAGGCTCACAGCATTTTCGTGATATGCCACTGGATTCGTCTGTATGGGCGGTTTCAAACTTTTATCACGGGATCAACCGGTTTGCAGTAGCATCTTTTATTATGATCAGTGGATGTCTGTATCTTGACAGTAAGCGGACATGGAATCTCAGACGTTTGTGGAAAAGAAATATTCTGCCGATAGCTGCAGCATATATTTTCTGGCAGATGTTTTACGCAGTATACAGGATTATTACAAATGGAACGCTGGCGAAGGGCAGCAAAGCAGCCCTGGTCAAATTTATGGTATATATCAGTAAATCTTATTTCCATCTCTGGTATCTTCCAATGCTGATCGGACTTCTGATCATCACACCGATGCTATGGGAAATTGTAAACAGTGCCAGGGGAAAACAGTGGGAAGAGTATATGATCGTACTGTTTCTGGTGTTTCAGATCCTGCCATATACAATAAATTATTTTCCACTTCCATGGAAGGATCATATCATGGATATTCTGCAGACCGTGCAGCCGGAAATGGTTACCGGTTACATAGGATATTTTATACTGGGGCATTATCTGTCTCATTATGAGGTATCAAAGAAACTGGAATATCTGGTTTATGTACTGGGGGTAATATTGATTTTGGCAGCGATCGGCTTGTGTTACATCAGCTCACAGAAATCAGGAAAACCAATACAGTCATTTTATGAGAACTACACACTGGCAGGATTTTTCTGGGGAAGTTCGTTTTTTCTGTTTTTCAAAAACCATGTATCCAAGATCAAATGGAATGAAAAACAGGAAAAGAGGATCTGCTATCTGGGAAGCTGCACTTTTGGAATCTATCTGATCCATGCGCTTATCAGAGATATTCTTCACAGAATAGGAATTGACAGTATGGTGATAAGTAATACTGCAATTGCGATTCCGGTTCTGATCACAATGATTTTTGTACTAAGTCTTGCTGCAGTTATGATCATTAAAAAGATTCCGCGAGTTAGTAAGTGGATCATATAAGAGTAGATATGTAAATAAAATAGAATCATTACTTCACAATAAAAAATCTGCCGGGGACAGGAGATGCCTGAACTTCGGCAGATTTTTTTAATCTTCTTCGATCACCTGGATTTCAAGATAATCAAACTCGATATGTTCAATAAAACTGTCCTGGCGAAATCTGGTCTTTGAATGGCGTTTGAAATCAGAAATATTACTTTCCAGCCAAATTGGGTTCTCCAGGTCAAAATCATAGCAGATTTCCTGCAGGGCATGAAAAATTTTGTGTGTTCTTGTATCTTCCGAGTCATCATCAATGACCAGATCTTTTAGCATGTGGTTGTCTTTCCACATTTTTCCCCATAAACGAAACATAATGCTGTACCTCCTGTAAGAAGTGATTTTATACTGAATCAGCAAAAACAATACTTTAAGTATAGCTATTCTTTATAGAGAAGTAAAGAAAATTTATTGCAGATTTTAGCGAGATAAAGTATAATAGTATTACTGTTCGCAGGTAGTATCCCGCGAGATGTTTTGCCATTATTCATGGCATAAATCGCAGAGCGGTAGATGCGTGATTTTTATGAATGGAGGAGTTACAATGAAGCTTTATGACAGTGGTATTTATCTGGTAAATGGCCGTGATATCGTAGAAGAAGAGAACATGACACAGCCGGTTTCCAGAGAAGAAGCAGCCAGAAATACAATGGCTTATGGTATCCTGGAAGCACACAATACTTCCGGAAATATGCAGAAACTGCAGATTAAATTTGACAAGCTGACATCTCATGATATTACATTTGTAGGTATTATTCAGACAGCACGTGCTTCAGGACTTGAGAAATTCCCGATTCCATATGTACTGACCAACTGCCACAATTCTCTTTGTGCAGTAGGTGGAACGATCAACGAAGATGATCATATGTTTGGACTTACCTGTGCCAAGAAATACGGTGGAGTTTATGTACCACCTCATCAGGCAGTCATCCATCAGTTCGCACGTGAAATGCTTGCCGGTGGCGGTAAGATGATCCTTGGTTCCGACAGTCATACTCGTTATGGTGCACTTGGCACCATGGCAATGGGTGAGGGTGGTGGAGAGCTTGTTAAACAGCTTCTTTCCCAGACCTATGATATTAATATGCCGGGTGTTGTAGCAATCTATCTGAAAGGGGAACCGCGTCCGGGTGTAGGACCACAGGACGTTGCACTGGCAATTATCGGTAAAGTATTTGCCAACGGCTATGTGAAGAATAAAGTTATGGAATTTGTAGGACCTGGAGTAGCCGGTCTGAGTGCAGATTTCCGTATCGGTATCGATGTCATGACGACAGAGACTACTTGTCTTTCCTCTATCTGGCAGACAGATGAGACGATTGAAGAGTTCTATGAGATCCATGGCAGAAAAGAAGATTATAAAGAACTGAAACCAGGTAAGGTAGCTTACTATGATGGATGTGTAGAAGTTGATTTAAGTGAGATCAAACCTATGATCGCCATGCCATTCCATCCGAGCAACACATATACCATTGATGAATTGAAAGCAAATCTTTATGATATTCTGGATGATGTTGAGAAAAAAGCGCAGATCAGCCTGGATGGTAAAGTACCTTATACACTGAAAGACAAAGTGATCGACGGACAGCTTTATGTGGATCAGGGAATCATTGCAGGATGCGCGGGCGGTGGATTTGAAAATATCTGCGCAGCAGCAGATATCCTTCGTGGTGCAAGCATTGGAGCTGATGCATTTACACTCAGTGTTTATCCGGCAAGTACTCCGATCTATATGGAACTTGCAAGAAATGGAGTCCTGGCAGATCTTCTTGAAACAGGTGCGGTTGTTAAGACTGCATTCTGCGGACCATGCTTTGGTGCAGGAGATACACCTGCAAACAATGCGTTCAGCATCCGTCATACCACCAGAAACTTCCCGAATCGTGAAGGCTCCAAGGTCCAGAATGGACAGATTTCTTCTGTTGCACTTATGGATGCAAGATCTATCGCAGCAACAGCAGCAAACAAAGGTTTCCTGACATCCGCGGAAGAATTTACCGGAAATTACAGACATCAGAAATACTTCTTTGATAAAACTATTTATGAGAATCGAATCTTTGACAGCAAGGGTGTTGCAGATCCAAGCGTAGAAATCCAGTTTGGCCCGAATATTAAAGACTGGCCGGAGATGCCGGCACTGGCAGAGAATCTGGTGCTTAAAGTGGTATCTGAGATTCATGATCCGGTTACTACGACAGATGAACTGATTCCGTCCGGAGAAACTTCTTCTTTCCGTTCCAATCCACTTGGACTGGCTGAGTTTACTCTTTCCCGTAAAGATCCGGCTTATGTTGGACGTGCAAAAGAAATTCAGAAGGCAGAGAAAGCTCTTGAAGCAGGTGAGTGCCCGGCAGAAGCGGTTCCGGAACTGAAAACGGTTATGGATGCGATCAGGGCACATTTTTCTGATGTCAGCAAGGAGAATATCGGCATCGGAAGTACGATCTTTGCGGTAAAACCTGGAGATGGTTCTGCACGTGAGCAGGCTGCATCATGCCAGAAAGTTCTTGGTGGATGGGCAAATATTGCCAATGAATATGCAACCAAACGTTATCGCTCCAATCTGATCAACTGGGGTATGCTTCCGTTCCTGATTCCTGCAGGAGACCTTCCATTTGCAAATGGAGATTACCTTTTCTTCCCACAGGTTCGCAAGGCAGTTGCAGACAAAGTAGACAGTATTACAGGATATGTAGTAAAAGCAGATGGACTGAAGGAATTTCAGGTAACACTTGGAGAACTGACGGATGATGAACGTGAGATCATTCTGAAAGGTTGTCTGATCAATTACAATAGAAGATAGTGTGATGTAATATAATATAATATTAATAAAGACGACAGGGTGTTTTCCATACAGTCCCGCAAATACCATTGCGTCTGCTATGTGATACATGCGCTTATGATCTGCCAGTCGCTCGAACTCGCTTACGCTCAGACAGCGAGCTTGGTGGCAGAAGCTAAGCATGTATCGCATAACGCAGTACTCATGAGTATTTGCGGTTTCTGTATGAATGGTGTCCTGTCTGTTTATTAGTATGGGGAAAGAAGGGTGACCGGTATGGGGACGAGAAGGAAAAGACGGAGCAGAATGAATTATCAGAAAATAATATATAATACGAAAAATACACAATATAAATATACTGCAAATAATGAAATAAATAATAATTATGAGAAAAATATAAAAATGTGTTGACAAATGCGTGGGACGGTGCTATTATAATGACATCAAAAGAAAACAAGAGAAAAACAAATCAAACAAAATAAAAAAATCATTCAATTCATAGTATAAATAAATGTTACATGAAAGGAATGAAATCGAAAAGAAAG
>OLVR01003024.1_pt1 | contig 11535 bp, 9 predicted proteins | sample 1673261 | NCBI WGS metagenome assembly OLVR01 (sample SAMEA3178938, study PRJEB25190) | human gut metagenome | biome: human gut; feature: human-associated habitat; material: faeces | place: Austria | collected 2013 | reverse complement strand
CATGACAATAGAATGTTCGCGGAGCGTGCATTCTATTGTATTGCGAATGGCGCGGGTGAACTGGCGCACGATTACAAGAAACAAAGGAGACGGCTCATGAAACTGCAGATTCTGGTTTCCTCCCTGAATCAGGAGGTCAAGTCGCTGGCAGAGAAAATGAATCTGCAGGCGGATGCAATTCTCATCAATCAGTGTAACGAAAACCGTTACGAGGAATGGACGCAGGACGGTCATCGGATCCGCTGCTATCATCTGGCGGAGCGGGGTGTCGGGCTGTCGCGCAACAACGCGCTTCTGCGTGCGGACGCCGACCTGTGCCTCTTTTCTGATGAAGATATCGTTTATGACGACGGTGCAGCTGAGCGGATTATCGAAGGGTTTGAGCAGCATCCGGAGGCGGACATGCTGTTATTCAATGTGCGCGTGCAGGAGAGCCGCTTTACCTACTGGAATTCGTTTTATAAGCGGGTGAGGTGGTATAACTGCGGTCGTTATCCGGCATACAGCTTTGCGCTGCGCACGGCGAAGATGCACGAAAAGAATCTGACCTATTCGTTGTTGTTCGGAGGCGGCGCGAAATATGCAAATGGAGAGGACAGCTTGTTTATCCACGACTGCCTGAAAGCCGGGCTGAAAGTCTACAGTATTCCGGTCGAAATCGGAGAAGAACAGCCCAGACCGTCAACATGGTTTTTCGGCTTTGACCGCAAATTTTTTCACGACAGGGGCGTTTTGTATCATGTGCTGTACGGAAAGCTGGCGGCGGTGATGGGATTTCGGTTTCTGCTGAAAAATAAATCCAATATGAATTCTGAGAGCTGCCCGGAGGGGCTGACCTTTGATGAGGCGAAAAAAGCGCTTCTGTCCGGAATCCGCGACGCAAAGGGAGGGCTGTAAATGGTATTTTATTTTCTGATTACAGCGGTTACGATTGCGCTCGCGGGGCTGATGGACGCGGTCTGGACGCGCTCGGGGCAGGAGGCAGGCGGTGTAGTGCGGTGCGCTGGACAAGCCGCCGAGAGTGCGGCATCCGGGAATGGCAGGCGCGCCCGCGGCATCCCATCATCCGGCGGCGGCTTGTTTCCGGCGGGCGTTTCCCGACGCCGCGCCTTCGACATCGTGTGTCTCGCTGCTATTTTCCTGATTCTGGCGGGCGTGAGTGCGCTGCGTCTGGAGGTCGGTAACGATTACGGCAAATATGTCGAAAATTTCCACGAAATCTGGGCGGGAACCGATCAGGCGTATGTGGTGACGGAAGCCGGATTCAATTTCGTGGTATGGCTGATTTATACGATTTCCGGGTATGAAAATTATCTGCTGGTATTCGCGGTGTTCGGTGCGGTTACAGCTTTTTTGTTTTTAAAGGCGTTGTATGAGCAGAGTGAATGCTTCTGGCAGAGCTTCGCGATGTTCATGCTGCTGGGCGTATATTTTCGGACATTTACGACGGTGCGTTATTATCTGGCACTTGCCGCAGCGCTGTATGGAATCCGGTTTGTACTGCGCAGGCAGTATGGCTGTTTCGTGATCTGGATTGGCATTGCGGCGCTGTTTCATAAATCTGTTCTGATGGTGCTTCCGTTGTATTTGTTGGCTGTGCTTCCGTGGAAAAAATGGATCGCGCCGGCGCTGACTGTGATCGGAGGGATCGGTTTTGTTTTCCAGCGTCCGCTTTTAAATCTGGCGCTGACGTGGTATCCTACATACAGGGACACCGTATATCTGTCACAGGATATCGGTCTGAAAGCGAATGCGTCCGGAATCCTCCGGTGCGTGCTCGTTTTTATGCTGGCGGCAGTGGTTGGTAGGTGTGGAATGGAAAAGGAGCAGAACTGTTTCTGCCTGAAATTAAATTTTTTCGGACTGCTGTTTTATACCTGCGGATCGTTTTTGCCACTGGTATCGAGAATGTCCTATTATATGATTACGCCGCAGCTGCTGCTCATTCCGGGACTGCTTGGCTGCGTGGAGAACCGGAAGCGGAAAAATATTTTAACAGTACTTGTGGGGATCGTATGTCTGGGGTATTTTTTGTGGTTTTTAAAAACGGCATCCGGAAGCGGGATGCGCGTGCTTCCCTATAAGACCTGGATTTTTACGGATAAGGAGTGGATCAATGGCGCAGATTTCTTTTAGCATTGTGGTAGTATGCTTAAACCCCGGCGAAAAGCTGTTGAAGACGGTGCAGAGCGTATTGAACCAGAAATACGGAAATTATGAAATTGTGGTAAAGGACGGCGGTTCGACGGACGGCTCCCTGGAACAACTTCCGGCGGATAGCAGAATCCGGGTTTATACAAGACCGGACAGTGGGATTTATGACGCGATGAATCAGGCGATGTCCTATGTGACCGGTCAGTTTGTCCAGTTTTTAAATTGCGGAGATCTTTTACACGACGATATGGTGCTGGAACGGCTTGCAGCTGTGATTGAGCGCAAGCGCGGCAGGGGAGCCGACGGGGAAGGCCTGGGACATAAGGAAAAAGAGCGGATTTTTTATGGAAATCAATATCATGAGGCGTGGGGCAGCGTGATCTATTCTGCACCGGAGGTCAATGATTTTACCTGTTACAGAAATGTGCCCTGTCATCAGGTTTGCTTTTACGACGTCCGTCTGTTTGCAGAGCGTGGTTATGACGTAAAATACCGTGTCCGCGCAGATTATGAGCATTTTCTGTACTGTATTTATGATCGGAAAGCGGAAGCAGTTTATGTGGAGATGATTGTTGCGGATTACGAGGGCGGGGGCTTTTCCGAGACAAGGGAGAACCGTCGGATTTCCGAAAAAGAGCATGCCGAAATCACGAAACGCTATCTCGGACGCGACAAGGCGCTGCGTTATAAGCTGCTGATGCTTCTGACACTGGCACCGCTTCGGACAAAGCTTGCAGAGGACGAAAAATATTCCGAGTGGTACAACGGGATCAAGGCGAAAATTTACGGAAGGTGCGGCCATAAGGACGAACCGGGGGAGAATCGGAAATGAGAGTATTATGGGTATGCAATATCATGCTCCCGGTAATCGCGCAGGCGCTTTCGCAGGAGTATAGCGTGCGGGAGGGCTGGCTGTCCGGGATACTGGGGCGGTATCTGGAGACAGAGAACGGCGCAGAGCTGAGCGCAGCGGACGTGACAGACAGCGCTGCATCGCCCGGCGGACGGCAGCAGGGAGCCGAAACTGTGGCTGCACTGACGCTCGGCATCGCATTTCCGGTTGCACCGGGCAGGGAGGAGCTATCGCAGCGTCTGCAGCTTGGCAGCTATAAAAAAGAAGTCGCCTGCTATGGCTTTGCAGAGGATTTGGAGCACCCGGAGCGCTATGACAGCGCGATGGAAGCGCGTTTTTTGCAGATTTTAGAGGACTTTCAGCCGGATCTGGTGCATATCTTCGGGACGGAGTTCCCGCATGGCTATGCCTGTGCGAAAGTATTTCACAGACCGGAGCGGACGCTTGTGGGCTTGCAGGGACTTTGTATTTCCTGTGCGGACAACTACATGGCAGATCTCCCGGAAAATGTACAGAACAGCAGGACACTGCGAGATATTTTAAAAAAGGACAGCATCCGGCAGCAGCAGGAAAAGTTTTATCAGCGCGCGGAAAACGAGAAAAAACTCCTGTTGTCAGTCGGACATGTGACGGGACGGACGACATTCGATAAAACGATCAGTTTGGAGATAAATCCATCCCTTGTTTATCATACCATGAACGAGACAATGCGCCCGCAGTTCTACAGCGGATGCTGGGAGATCGAAAAAACTGTGCCCGGAGAAATCTTCATCAGTCAGGGAGATTACCCGTTAAAGGGCTTTCACTATCTATTGCAGGCGATGCAGGAAATCCTGCAAAACTGTCCCGAGGCGCATATCAAGGTGGCGGGCATCAGCGTGCTCGGCGTAAACGGAATAAAGAGCAGAATCAAGATTCCGGCATATGGAAAATATCTGCGCAGGCTGATTTTGAAGAATCGCCTCGAAGGAAAAGTGCGTGTGCTGGGAAATCTTTCTGCGGATATCCCGGAGCAGCGGACTGGCTCCGTCCGCCATCTCATCTTCAGAGAGGATACAGATATTTGTGTGTCCGTCTGCGGTGGAAAATTCCCCGAATTCCGTGGCAGAAGGGCAGCTTCTCGGCGTGCCCGTGGCGGCGAGCAGAACCGGCGGAATCCCGGATGTTGTAAAAGACGGCGTAAGTGGTCTGTTGTTTGAGAAAGGAAATGTTCACGAGCTTGCCGCGTGCGTCAGCCGGATTCTGACAGATAAACAGCTGGCAAAGGAGTTGTCGGCTTCGGAACGGGAGACTGCGGCGAAGCTTTACAACGGTGAAAACAATTATCAAAAACTCATAGAAATTTATCAAAGCATCGAATGAACGAAACTGCTGACCGGAGCAGGAAAGCGGGAATGGAGGAAAACATGAAGGCTGTTTTTATTTCCAATTATATCAATCATCATCAGATTCCGTTTTCCAACGCACTGTATGAACAACTGGGGGACGATTACCATTTCATCCAGCCCGAGCCGATGGAAGAAGAACGGATTGCGATGGGCTGGGGACTGGATGCAGCGACTCTGCCATATGTTGTTTGGGCGGATCGGGAGGAAGAACGCTGCCGGAAGCTGATCGAGGAAGCGGATCTGGTGTTTGCAGGCTGGACGAAGCGGCTGGATCTGGTTTTACCGCGGCTTTCCTCGGGAAAGCTGACGTTTCGGGTGAGCGAGCGGATTTACCGCGAGGGACAGTGGAAAGCGATCTCTCCGAAGGGGCTGCTTGCAAAATATAAAGAACATATCCGGTTTCGAAACCAGCCGGTGTGGCTTTTGTGCTGCGGCGCGTATGTGGCGTCGGATTTTTCACTGATCGGGGCTTATCCCGGGAAAAAGCTGAAATTCGGCTATTTTCCGGAGACGCTGCGCTGTCCGCAGGAGGAATTGTTTGCCAAAAAGAATACGGATAAACTGCAAATCGTCTGGGCGGGACGGATGATTTCGTTAAAGCACCCGGAGTTTGCAGTGAAGTTGGCTGGAAAATTACAGGAACAGGGGTATTCGTTTGAGCTGCACTTTGCGGGAGGCGGTCCGATGGAAGAGGCGCTGAAGCAGGAAGCAGCAGCGCTCGGAGTGGCAGAGAAAATCGTTTTTCATGGATTTTTAAAGCCGCAGGAGGTTCGAAGCCTGATGAAACGCTGCCAGCTGCATGTGTTTACAAGCAACTATCTGGAAGGCTGGGGTGCAGTAGTCAGTGAGGCGATGAACAGCGGCTGTTGTGTGGTGGCAAACCGTCAGATCGGCGCGGTTCCGTTTTTGATTGAGGACGGCGTAAACGGCAAAAGCTACCCGGACGGCTCTTATGAAGCCTTTGAGCGGACGGTATTGGAGCTGTGCGCGCAGCCGGAGCAGATCACAGCGCTTGGAAAAGAGGCATACCGGACGATTACAGAAAAATGGAATGCAGAATGTGCGGCGCAGCGCTGCCTGGAATTTTATGAAGGCTGGAAAGCCGGAAAGCTGCCGGAGTGGGAGGATGGACCGCTCTCTGCCGCGCCGAAACTTTCCGCACGCTGGAGCTATAATGAGGGAACATTGGATGGAGAATAAAACAGAACAAAACTGCCTGATCAGCGTGATCGTGCCGGCCTACAATATCCTGGACTGCCTGGAGCGATGCGTCAACAGCATCTGCGCCCAGACCTGGAAAAATCTTGAGATCCTGCTGGTGGATGACGGTTCGACGGACGGAACCGGAAAGCTGTGCGACCTGCTTGCCGAAAAAGATGACAGAATCCGGGTTTTCCATAAGCCGAACGGCGGTTCTTCTAGTGCGCGAAACCTTGGAATCAGTATGGCAAAGGGAAAATGGATCGGGTTTGTGGACAGCGACGACTGGATCGAGCCGCAGATGTATGAAAGGCTGTATGAAGCTGCGACCGCTGCAGGCACTTCAATTGCGCAGGCTTCGCGGGATGAGATCGACGAGGATTACCACAAAAGACCGGACGTCTGTACGCCGCCGGAACAGGAAGTTACCTGCACGGCAGAAGATTTTCTGAAAACGCTGCTGCTGCATCAGGGCGATTGCTCGTTCTGTACGAAGCTGATCAAAAAGAGCCTGTTTGAAGGTCACCGCTTCCCGGAGGGAAAGTTAAATGAGGATTTCCGCCTGCTGGTTGAGCTTTTATGTGAGGGCGAAAGGGTGCGGATCTTGCCGGAGCAGCTGTATCATGTTTTTTACCGGATCGGGAGCAATACGCGCCGGAAAGATAAAAACGATTTTTCGAGAGTGTTTGAGGATATCGTAGAAAATGCGGATTATATGGAGCAGCTGACCCGGGAGCGCTACCCGGAGCTTCGGGAATATGCGGTGCGTTTCGCACTCGTTCAGCGCCTGGATTATCTGCTGCACATCCCGGTGGGACGGATGGTGGATACGGATGTGTTTTACAAATCGGTAAAGCAGTATCTGCGCGGGCATTTTTCGGATACGCGGAAAAATCCGCTGCTGGATAAAAAGAGCAGAACCTATCTGACGCTTCTGACAATTGCGCCCAAAACCGTGCGCCGCGTGCACGGCTGGACGATGAAGCTGCGGGGAGTGGGGTGAAAAAACGCCGTAACATCAATCTCTATTGAGAGGATGCTACGGCGTTTTGCGTTCGGAATTTATATTACAGTTCACTCGCGCCATTCGCAAAAGCGCGTCTTCGACGCTCTCCGCTGCTTCGCAGATCATTTTTGCTCATAAAGTGGCGCTCCCTCCGTACCTTTTTGTAAGCAGATTTTCATGCGAGCATGAAATCTGCTTACAAAAAGGTACGAGTGAACTGTAACGAATTTATTTTACAGGCTTTGCGCCTGCTTTTTCCTGCAGTTTTTCGATGTTTCTCTTGAACCAGTTCTTCTTTTTCTGATTCTCGGGCTGTACCAGCGTTCCGCGGACTGCCTTAACACTTGTTAAGTAGATGCCGCTGACGGTTGCCTTGACTTCTTTTTTCACAGGAACCAGGTCGAAAATCTTCTGGTCGCAGACTAAGGTAACGATCTGCGGACCGACTTTTGCCTTGACAATCGGAAGCTTGGAACGGCGCATCATCTTCGGCGTATTGTCGATGACTGCCTGCGGAAGTCCGGCTTCTTTGAGCTTCATGATTTTCTTGTCAATTACAAGCATGGTCACATTCTGCTTATATGCTTCAATCTGCTGCTGCTGTTCTTCCTGTTTTTTCTGCATTTTTCTTCCAAGAAAATAAAGAACAACGACTGCGACGATCAGAATGGCAAGGATGACCAGCAATACCACTGCCCAGGTTTTCATAGTGGTGAATCCTCCTCTTTCTTTGTACTGCACAGCGGCGCTGTCTGTACGGTGTGTCCGCTTAGCATTCTTATAGAACATTCTAGCAGAATTTACGGTATTGTACAAGGAGTTTTGTTGAAGTTAATAGCCACCTGGGGTATAATGTATCCAGCACGAAAGAAAAACAAGCGCCGCCTTCGGCGCTGCTGACAGGAAGGAACGGGCAGTAATGACGACGTGGGTGCAGTTTTGGCAAACATTTCAGGAAGTATTCCGCTACACATGGGCACATATGGTATGGATCAATCTGGTTCTTGCGATTATTATTATTTTCTTCCAGAGAAAGGAAGCAAAGTCAGCGTGGGCGTGGCTGCTGGCGTTGAATGTGCTGCCGGGTCTGGGATTTTTAATGTATCTTCTCGCCGGGACGGACATGCACAAGCGGAAGATGTTCAAGATCAAAGGAATCGAGGAGCAGATAAACGATGCGGTGCGCCGCCAGGAATACAGCGTCAAAAGCCGCGAGCTGGAGCAGGAAAACCCGGATTTAAAGGATTTTTCGGATCTGGTATTTTTTAACCTGGAAAGTGCCGGATGCATGATTTCCGGAGACAATGCGGTAGAGATTTTCACTGATGGCAACGACAAATTCGATGCTCTGATCGAGGATATTAAAAATGCGGAATCATATATTTTTTTACAATATTACATCATAAAAGATGACGTGCTCTTCCAGAGAATTCGGGAGGCACTGCTGGAAAAAGCGGCACAGGGTGTAGAAATTCGGATCTTGTATGATGCGATGGGTTGTCGGAGCGATGGAAAGCACTTTTGGAAAGAAATGGAAAAGCAGGGCATCCATGTTGCGGTCTTTTTCCCGGCTCTGTTTGGCAGACTGCATCTGCGTGTAAACTACAGAAATCACAGAAAAATTGCAGTTATCGACGGAAAAGTGGCTTATGTCGGCGGCTTTAATATTGGCAAAGAGTATATCGGACTGGATCCGAAGTTCGGGCACTGGCGGGATACCCATCTGAGAATCTGCGGCAGCGCAGTCGGTGGACTTTTGCTGCGCTATATTCAGGACTGGGACTATGCAGCGAGGGAGAATCTGTTTGAAAATCCGAAGTATTTCATCCTGCCGGAAGAAAAAGCCGGCAATGTCAAAATGCAAATCATTTCCAGCGGACCGGACTCCGAACTCCAGAGTATCCGGGACAATTACCTGCGGCTGATCCACAAGGCAAAAAAGAGCATTTACATCCAGACGCCATATTTTATACCGGATGAATCGATCCAGACGGCACTTCTGATGGCAACGATGTCCGGCGTGGAGGTCAATCTGATGTTCCCGTGCAAGCCGGACCATCCATTTGTGTATTGGGCGACACTTTCCTATGTCGGCGAGCTGATCATGGCAGGGGCAAACTGCTACACCTATGATAATGGATTTTTACATGCAAAAGGATTGTCTATTGACGGAAAGGCGTGCTGCTACGGAACAGCGAACATGGACATCCGGAGCTTCGAACTCAACTTTGAGGTCAATGCCATGATTTTTGACCAGAATATCGCAGGGGAAATGGAACGGATTTTCCGGGAAGACTTAAAGTGCTGTACGCGGATCACAAAGGAAATGTACAAGAGCAGATCTGTCTGGATCCGGTTTAAGGAGCAAATCAGCAGACTGCTGTCTCCGGTCTTGTAACAGCCCACCAAGTGTGATAATATATAGGATATTGCAATTCTATTTACTATGGATTTTATGTCCGTAAGATGATGAGGAGATCAATTTATGAAAAAATTTATGACAGCCGTTACGGCAGTGTCTCTGTCTGCCATGATGCTGGCAGGCTGCGGCAAGGCAGATGTACAGCAGGAGAGTACTGTGCAGGAAAGCACTGCAGCTGAGACAGAAGCAGCAACAGAAACCGAAAGTGAAACCAAGGTATACCCGGATGAAGCATATCTGGATGGTATCAACCTTGGCGACTTTGTAGAGCTGGGCGATTACAAGGGCGTCGATGTTACGGTTACCAAGGCAGAAGTAACTGACGAGATGGTGGATCAGTACATTCAGAGTGTTTTGGACAGCAACAAAAATAAAGAAGAAGTAGACCGGGCTGTAAAGGATGGCGATGTTGTTGATATCAAATATGTCGGCAAAAAGGACGGTGTAGAGTTTGACGGCGGTTCTTCCGACAGCTACGAGCTGACCATCGGCTCCAATACCTTTATCGACGGCTTTGAAGACGGCGTGATCGGCATGAAGAAGGATGAAACAAAGGAGTTAAACCTTACCTTCCCGGAGGATTACAGCAATACAGACCTTGCCGGTGCAGACGTTGTATTCACGGTAACGGTAAATCATGTTTATGAAGAAACTGACGCGGTTCTGGACGATGCTTTCGTAGCAGCCCGTAATATTGACGGCGTAAGCACAGTAGCAGAATATCGTCAGTACGTTTATGATAACCTGATGAGCTCTGCCAAGAGCCAGCAGGAAACAGAGCTGGAAAGAAATGTTCTGGAGGCGGTAACGGCAAATGCAACCTTCAAGGAAATTCCAGAAGAGATGGTAAGCCGCTATTATGACCGTCTGGTTAAGAACCTGACCGCTACTGCAAGCATGTATGGAATCGATCTGGAGACCTTTATGTCATACAGCTACGGTCTGGCTGCGGATGAATATGAAGACGAGCTTCAGAAATCTGCACAAAGCGCAGCAGAGCAGATTATGGTTATGCAGGCGATCGCAGAAAAAGAAGGTCTGACCTTAACCGATGAAGAGCTGCAGGCAGATCTGGAAAGCAGCGCATCCGAATATGGTTATGATTCCGTAGACGCTTATCAGGAAGCGATTGGCGACCTGCGCGGCTACAAAGAATATCTGATGTCTGAAAAGGTAACCAAGTATCTGATTGAGAATGCGAACGTAACCGAAACAGAGGCGTCCACAGAGGAAGCGACCGAAGAGACAACAGAAACTGAAACCGAGACAACAACAGAGACAGCGACCGAAGCAGAATAAGCCAGGGCACAGCTGACGCACGAGGCGAGTGAGGAGAGAGAGCATGGAACTGACAAGTGTAAGACAGTTATTCAGAGAAAAAGAACAGTTTGCCGGCCAGAAGGTGACAGTAGGCGGCTGGGTAAGAAGCAACCGGGATTCTAAAAATTTTGGATTCCTGGTTGTAAATGACGGTACCTTTTTTGAACCGCTGCAGGTTGTATACGCAGCAGACAAGCTGGATAATTATGCCGATATTGCCAAAATCGGCGTCGGAGCAGCTGTCATTGTAACAGGTACGATTTTAGAGACGCCCGGTGCAAAACAGCCCTTTGAGATGCAGGCAGACGAGGTTGTAGTGGAAGGTGCATGCGGACCGGATTACCCGCTGCAGAAGAAGCGTCACAGCTTTGAATATCTGCGTACCATTGCACATCTGCGTCCCAGAACCAATACGTTCCAGGCAGTGTTCAGAGTTCGTTCCCTGATCGCTTATGCGATTCATCAGTTCTTCCAGGAGAGAGATTTCGTCTATGTGCACACTCCTCTGATTACCGGAAGCGACTGCGAGGGCGCAGGCGAAATGTTCCAGGTTACAACCCTGGATTTGAACAACGTTCCGAAAAACGAAGATGGTACTGTGGATTATTCCCAGGACTTCTTCTGCAAACCTACCAACCTGACCGTAAGCGGACAGTTAAACGGCGAAACCTATGCGATGGCGTTTAAGAATATTTATACGTTCGGACCGACCTTCCGCGCAGAAAACTCCAATACCACCCGCCATGCGGCTGAGTTCTGGATGATCGAGCCGGAAATCGCATTTGCAGACTTAAAGGACGACATGGTACTGGCAGAGTCCATGCTCAAATACATTATCCGCTATGTGCTGGAGCATGCTCCGGAAGAGATGAACTTCTTCAACAGCTTTGTGGATAAGGGACTTCTGGAAAGACTGAACCATGTATTGAACTCCGATTTCGGACATGTGACCTATACCGAGGCGATCAAGATTTTGGAAGAGCACAATGACGAATTCGATTATAAAGTATACTGGGGCTGCGACCTGCAGACCGAACACGAGCGTTATCTGACGGAGAAGGTGTTCAAGCGTCCGGTATTTGTAACAGACTACCCGAAGGAAATCAAGGCATTCTATATGAAGTTAAATGAGGATGGCAAGACCGTTGCCGCTATGGACTGTCTGGTTCCTGGCATCGGAGAGATCATCGGC
>OLVR01003022.1_pt1 | contig 11538 bp, 11 predicted proteins | sample 1673261 | NCBI WGS metagenome assembly OLVR01 (sample SAMEA3178938, study PRJEB25190) | human gut metagenome | biome: human gut; feature: human-associated habitat; material: faeces | place: Austria | collected 2013 | reverse complement strand
GTTCCGTAAGGAATACGAGGAGCATATTCTGGATAAGAAATGCCGTGCACATGTCTGTTCCGGGCTTCGGGTATTTAAGATCGATCCTGAGAAGTGTAAAGGCTGCTCCAAGTGTGCAAGGAACTGTCCGGTAAATGCTATTTCCGGAAAAGTGAAGTCACCATTTGTCATTGACAATGAAAAATGTGTAAAATGCGGAAGCTGTATGGACAACTGTGCCTTTGGCGCGATCTATACAGAGTAGGGAGGATGGAAATTTATGGGAATTATGACAATTGACGGACAGTCCATTGAATTTACAGATGAACCCAATGTATTGTCAGTAATAAGAAAAGCCGGGATCGACATCCCTACATTGTGCTATCATTCAGAATTATCTATATATGGAGCCTGTCGTCTTTGTACAGTGGAAAATGACAGGGGGAAAACCTTTGCCTCCTGTTCAGAAAAACCAAAAGACGGAATGGTCATCTATACGAATACACCAAGGCTGATGCGTTACCGCAAACTGATCCTGGAACTGCTTTTAGCGGCCCACTGCAGAGATTGTACTACCTGTATCAAGAGTGGAGAATGTCATCTGCAGGAACTGGCTCATCGCATGGGTGTTCATGAGATCCGTTTTGAAAATGTAAGAGAGCAGCAGCCTATCGACACCAGTTCCCATGCTATTATCAGGGATCCTAATAAATGTATCCTTTGCGGTGACTGTGTAAGAATGTGCGACAATGTGCAGAATATCAATGCCATTGATTTTGCTTACCGTGGAACAGATGCACAGGTAATGCCTGCATTTAATAAGAAGATCGCAGAAACAGACTGCGTTGGCTGCGGCCAGTGCCGGGTTGTCTGTCCTACAGGTGCTATCAGTATCCATACCAATATCGATGTGGTATGGGAAGCTTTAGCGGATAAAAATACAAAGGTGATCGCTCAGATCGCACCGGCTGTACGTGTGGCCATTGGAGATCATTTTGGCTATGCAAAGGGCGAAAATGTAATGGGCAAGCTGGTAGGTGTACTTCACAGACTGGGCTTTGATGAGGTTTATGATACTTCTTATGGTGCGGATCTGACAGTTGTGGAAGAGTCAAAGGAATTTATTGAGCGTTTTACTTCCGGTCAGAAAATGCCATTATTTACATCCTGCTGTCCTGCATGGGTGAAATATTGTGAGACAAAATATCCGGAATTTGTGCCAAACCTTTCCACCTGCCGTTCTCCTCAGCAGATGTTTGGTGCGGTAGTCCGTGAATATTATAAGGATCCGGAAAAGAACGAAGGAAAGAAGATCGTATCTGTTTCTATTATGCCGTGTACAGCAAAGAAGGAAGAGATCCTGCGGCCGGAGTCCTTTACCAACGGAAAACAGGATGTGGATTATGTATTAACAACAACAGAAGTAGTAAGGATGATCCGCAAGTCCGGTATTGTATTTGATAAGGTAGAGATCGAGGCTGCTGATGTGCCTTTTGGTATTGGTTCCGGAAGCGGTGTGATCTTTGGTGTTACCGGCGGTGTCACAGAGGCAGTACTTCGCAGATTGCAGCAGGGACACAGCAGAGTGGATATGGAAGCCATTAAAAAGAGCGGAGTCCGGGGCGATGAAGGAATTAAGACGCTGACCTATGATTATAATGGAAGAGAGATCCGGGCAGCAGTAGTAAATGGCCTGGCAAATGCGGATAAGCTGTTGCAGCAGATCAAGAACCATGAGGTGGAGTATGATTTTGTGGAAGTAATGGCATGCCGCAGAGGCTGTATCATGGGCGGCGGCCAGCCGGTAAATGCCGGACCGCGAACCAGAAAGGCCAGAATGAAGGGACTGTACGATACAGATGTAAATACCCAGATCAAGAAGTCCAATGAAAACCCGATGATCCTTTCACTTTATGACTCACTTTTAAAGGGAAAGGAGCATGAGCTGCTGCATAGAAACTTCTCGGGAAAGTAGAGCACGAAGTGCGGGGCGTGAGTGTGAGATAAGTTGTACATACCGTAAGATAAAAGGGCAGAGCCTGGAAGTGATTTCCGGGCTTTGCTTTTTTCTTGTGCAGGAGAATGATGTGGTGTATACTATAAAGATAAACTTCTTGTTCAGTTATGTTATTTAGATCCGCAGAGTATATTTAACAGAAATGGAGAAATGACAGATGAATTATGGAAATATAAAAGAATGTGATATTGCAGATGGTCCTGGTGTAAGGGTAACATTGTTTGTGTCTGGCTGCCGTCATCATTGTAAGGGCTGTTTTAATTCGGAAACCTGGAATTTTCAGTATGGGGTTCCTTTTACAGAGGAGACGCAGGATAAAATTTTAAAATTACTGGAACCGGGATATATTCAGGGTTTTACCCTTCTTGGGGGAGAACCTTTTGAACCGGAAAATCAGGCGGTACTTGTCCACCTTTTAAAGAAGATCAGGGAGACTTATCCACAAAAAGACATCTGGTGTTACAGCGGATATCTGTTTGATCAGGATATGCAGCCAGGCGGCTCTGTTTACACGGAATATACAAAAGAAATGCTGCGTCAGATCGATGTGTTGGTAGATGGTGAGTTTGTGGAAGCAAAGAAGGATCTGACCCTGATCTTTCGGGGAAGTTCCAATCAGAGACTTTTGCGCTTAAAAGACGGTGAATTTGCAGGAATGTGGGAAGATTAAGTGACAGATAAGCGGATGATTGTCCAGAAAACCCAGTAAAACCGTGAATATTCTGTGAACAGATGGCAGGCACTGTTGCATAAAAAGCAAAGTTGAATTATAATAAAGCGTACGAAAACAGACAGTATGAGCGGTTAATATAGCGCAGGAATAAAGCCTGCAGATGAAAGGAGAATGGGAAATGAGAAGACGTTTTGCGGTTGCAGCGGCAGCGCTGGCATTAAGTGCGGCTTTAACAGTTCCGGCTTATGCAGGAACATGGAAATATGTAAATGATCAGTGGAAATACCAGAAGGGTACCAACAAGTTTGCATACAATGAGTGGATAAAAGATAATGGAAAATATTATTATATTGGTAATGACGGTATTATGAAGACCGGCTGGCAGCAGATCGATGGTCAGTGGTATTATCTGGACCAGACTGGTGCAATGCAGATTGGATGGTTAAAGAGTGACGATGGAAAATGGTATTTCCTGTATCCAAACGGTGCTATGCTGTAAACACAGTGATCGATGGAAGAACCATTGGCGAAGATGGCGTATGGGTTCCAAATGAGGGAGATACAGAGCCAGCTAATAGTATGGATCTGGAAAATGGTTATCTGGTACAGAACCTGGAAGGCATTACAAAGAAAGATTACACGATCATTGCTTCCGGTAAGACAGCCGCTGGATCCCGCTGGGGAAATGCGATCCGCTTAAAAGGCAAGGGAAGCTATGTACAGTGCAATACAAATGGTGAATACAGAATGTTATCTGGCGTATTTGGTCCTTCTTCCCAGTTTGACAGCGCCCTTCTTGCAAGAGTAACTGTTTACGGTGACGATGACCAGGTACTGTATACATCACCTGATATCCATTACAATGAAAAGAATGTATATTTTGGTGTGGATGTATCCGGACAGAAGCAGATCCGCGTAGAAGTTTCCCTGTTAAAGGATAATGAATGGGATGATCCGGTTATTTTATTTGATGGACTGTCTCTTTATAAGTAGGAAAAGATGAAATGAAAAAGAGTATGCTTTCGGGATGGAGTTCCATTCCCGGTGGCATACTCTTTTTTGGAGATTATGTATATATGTACACTCGGGTTCACGCGCTATCGCGCTCTATTGTCTGCTGACGCAGACGGAACCCTCGTTAATCGTCCAAGAAAAACAAATGCCACCTTTGGTGGCGCTTGTTTTTCTTTTGGACTAGATTACATAATTGCTCCATGGTTCTTCGGGCTGGATCAGGTCAGCAAGAGTGATATTGTCTAAGTAGTTGTTGATCAGGTGATCCAAGCCTCTCCACATAGGGAGTGTACGGCAGCAGTCCATGCGCTCGCAGGAAAGTGCGTCCGGGGATTCCAGACAGGATACAGGGGCAAGGGAGCCTTCCGTAAGGCGCAGGATACTTCCTACTGTATACTGATCCGGTGATTTGGTAAGTTTGTATCCGCCGCCTTTGCCGCGGACACCTGTAAGCATTTTATCTTTTACAAGGATCTTAATGATCCCTTCCAGGTATTTTTCTGAAATGCCCTGGCGCCCGGCTGTTTCCTTCAATGGAATATAGCCGTCTCTCTGGTGTTCTGCCAGGTCGATCATGATACGCAGTGCATAACGCCCTTTTGTTGAAACTAACATACGCATTCTCCATTTCTTATTATAAACCTATTATACAACAAGGTTAGTGGCAGAGCAATGAAAAATGCAGAAAGTTGGAATATGAATTTCTCAGTAACAGGAAAATGGGATGACAGAATTTCAGCAGAACCTCGGCAAAAAAATAACAGTTGACAAATATACAGATTGTGTTTAGAATGGCAGAATGCTTACGCAAAATGGCTTAAATACGTTAAAAATAAGACAAAATGTAAAAAGCATACAATGGAGAAAATGTGGGAAAAAGAGAGGAAAAATGTATGAAAACCAATACGGATCTGTTTGAAAAAGTTCCGGTACCTAAAGCAGTGGCTACTATGGCTGTTCCTACCATGATATCTATGCTGGTAGTTGTCATTTACAACATGGCAGATACCTTTTTCATTGGTCAGACACAGGATCCACTGCAGGTTGCGGCTGTATCTTTGGCAACACCGGTATTTATGATCTTTATGGCGCTGGGAAATCTGTTTGGCATCGGTGGAAGCTCGGCTATATCCAGGGCATTAGGTGAAAAGCATAAAGACCGGGCATGGCATATCAGTTCCTTTTGCTGTTATGGTGCGTTAGGTCTGGGAGTGATCGTGGCTGTCTGTTCTGTACTTGGTATGGAAGGGATTTTGGGACTGATCGGAGCCAGTGAAAATACCATTGGTTTTGCCAGAAAATATCTGCTGATCATTTCCATTGGTGCGCCAACGATCCTGTTTTCCACTGCATTTGCCAATATCTTAAGAGGAGAAGGCGCGGCCAGAGAGTCTATGGTGGGAAACCTCCTTGGAACTATTATAAATATTGTGCTGGATCCGGTTATGATCCTGATGTTAGGCTGGGGAGTAACAGGCGCAGCATTGGCTACGATCATTGGAAATATTGCAGCATGCCTGTTTTATCTGCAGTATTTTCTCAGGAAAAAATCCACTTTGTCTATCAGCTGGAAATATTTTAAAGTGGGAGAAGGAATTGCAAAGAGCGTAGTAGCGATTGGAATTCCTGCATCTTTAAACAATATTTTAATGAGTTTTGCAAATATTATCCTTAATCAGGCATTAGTAGGATATGGAGATACACCGGTTGCTGCAATGGGCGTTGCCTTGAAATCCAATATGTTGGTAGTGCTGCTGCAGATCGGACTTTGTGTGGGAATTCAGCCGCTGATCGGATATAATTATGGTGCGGGAAATAAGAAACGTCTGATGCAGGTGTTTAAGTTTACAGGCATCGTATCGGTGATCATGGGAACGATCCTGACCCTGTTTATGATGGTGGCAAGAAAATCACTGGTTCAGGTGTTTATCAATGACGCCCAGGTTATCACTTATGGTATCCAGATGGTTATTGCACTGCAGTTGTCAGCGCCGTTTTTAGGGATTTTATTCCTGTGCATCAATACCATCCAGGGAATGGGAAAGGCGATCCCGTCATTGCTCCTGACAGTCTGCCGTCAGGGACTGATCTTTATCCCGTTGATCTTTATTTTAAATCATATGTTTGGACTGGAAGGCGTTATTTATGCGCAGCCTGCAGCGGATTATCTGTCCATTGTAGTAGCGATCCTGATCTGTACCCATTTGTTCAGGACTATGGAGCATAGAAATGAGAGTGTTGAGGCATAAAAGGTACAAATAAGTAAGACAGGATTTGGGAGTGAGTATATGAAATGGCATGCTCACTCCTTTTCTGTTATATGTCCTACCGGAGTCTTTTATGGACTTGCCTTTGCGGCTGACAAAAAATCTTCTCGCAAAGTCAGGTACAGAAAGATTCCGAGAGAACATTTAAGAAGTTTTTGGATTTGCAGGTGAAAAATATTGATAATTTAATATTTTTTCGATAGAATCTATATGATGATGCCAGGGCAAAAAGGGCGGAAATCCGGCGCAGGCTTGCCTGCAGGAGGATTTTTGAACCTGGGACCTGCTAAAAACATGAGTAAGAAGCCATTATTTGAAGAAAAAATAAGGGGATTAGGAATGTTTTTAGAATTGCGGGAGTGCAAAGCACGGAGCAATTCGGTATCATCTGGAACGGTGATTAAAAAAATAAGAGCTTCTGATGAGTAAAATCATCAAAAACCCTTGATAAAAAATAAATCGGAGTAACAGGATTTGAACCTGCGACCTCTCGGCCCCCAGCCGAGCGCGCTACCAAGCTACGCCATACTCCGATGTTCATAACTATTATAGTATAACAGAAAAGAGGCTGTTTGAAAAGCCCCGATTTTGTTTTTTTAATGTATACCGCAATGAGGAGTTTTTCAGATGATCAATAAAACGACAGGCAGCAAAACAGATAAGAAAAGGATCGTAAGTTTTGATCTGGATATGACACTTTTAGATCAGGCTACATGGAAGATACCGGACAGTGCCATAGAAGCGGTGGAGATGCTGCGAAAAGACAGTATTATTGTCATCGCCAGCGGCAGAAATATGGATGGAATGGTCAGTGTGGGCTACAAACAACAGATACGGCCAGATGCAGTAATCCATATGAATGGAACCCGTGTGGTTGCCGGGGATGAATTGTTATATGAGCATTTTATGGATAAAGAGCTTTTAAAACGCCTGCTTTCCTATGGGGAAGAAAGGGAAATTGCCGTGGGGCTGACGATCGATGATAAGGATTACTTTGTGAATCCGGCAGAGGTAGAACGGATCGACAAGATCCGCTGGGGAGAGAGCATGCGTAATTTTCAGGATCCCTGGAAAATGCTGGAACTGCCGGTACGTACGTTAGCTTATATTGGAGAAGCGGATCCGGTGTCTGATATGGAGGCACATTTTCCGGAACTTAAATTTCCATTATTTTCCAGCCGGTTAGGGGCGGACATCATAGAAGTACAGGCATCCAAGGCAAATGGACTGGTACGTTTATGTGAATACTATGGAATGGATATAAGCCAGACGGTGGCATTTGGAGACAGCATGAATGATTATGAGATCGTTCAGGCAGCCGGAACCGGGATCGCTATGGGAAATTCAGTCCAGAAGCTGAAAGATACGGCCGATTATGTGACAGATGATATTGCCCGGGATGGAGTCTGGAAGGCATGCAGACATTTTGGATGGATATAGCTGAAAATATGCAGCCATGTGTGAGTACAGGAGGAGAAGGAATATGAATACAGTAAATGATGGATCAACGGAGAAAATGACCGTGAATCAGAAATTAGAATTGCTCAGAACAAAGATGAAGGAACGTGGCATGGATGCCTATATGGTGCCTACTGCTGATTTTCATGAGTCCGAATATGTGGGAGATCATTTTAAATGCAGACAGTTCCTGACCGGTTTTACCGGTTCTGCGGGAATTGCAGTAGTGACCATGAAGGAAGCATGCCTGTGGGTAGATGGAAGATATTTTGTCCAGGCGGCAGTACAGCTTCAGGGAACTTCTGTAAAGATGATGAAAATGGGACAGGAAGGCGTGCCTTCTGTAGCCGGATATCTGGAAGCAGAAGTGCCGGAAAATGGCTGTCTGGGCTTTGACGGAAGAGTAGTCAATGCATTGACCGGTATTGATCTGGAAAAGCGCCTGAAAGAAAAAAATGCAAGGATCCTTTGCAGTGATGATCTTATCAATGAGATCTGGGAAGACCGTCCGGCACTGTCCATGGAGCCGACATGGGCATTACATGAGAAATATGCAGGAAAGACAGCAGAAGAAAAATTAAAAGAGCTTCGTGCAGAAATGAAGAAGGAGCATACAGATATGTATGTTCTGACATCGCTGGATGATATTGCATGGCTGTTAAATATCAGGGGAAATGATATTGCTTATAATCCGGTAGTGCTTTCCTACGTGATCGTAACAGAGGATAAATTGTATCTGTTTGTAAATGAAGAAGTGCTTCACGGAGAAGCATATCCATATATGGATAATTATCATGATATAGATATGCTTAAATATCTGGAAGATTTAGGGACAGAAATACTGCCTTATGATGATATCTATAAAATGGCAACAGATATTACGGGACATAAGATCCTTATGGAGAAGCAGCATATCAATTATGCTTTGTATAACATATTAAAGGATAAGAATGAACTGGTTGATAAGATGAATCCCACTTCTGATGCGAAAGCAGTAAAGAATAAGGTTGAGATTGAAAATGAGAAGAAAGCTCATATTAAGGACGGTGTAGCTGTTACCCGTTTTATCTACTGGTTAAAGCATCATATTGGAAAAGAACGTCTTACAGAGATGAGTGTCCAGGATAAGTTAGAGGAATTCAGGAAAGAGCAGGAAGGCTATATTGAGCCAAGCTTTGCTACGATCTCTGCTTATGGGGCGAATGCGGCTATGTGTCACTATTCTGCAACAAAGGAAAGTGATACGGTACTGGAAGACCATGGCTTTTATCTGGTAGACTCTGGTGGCCAGTATTATGAGGGAACTACGGATATTACCCGTACCATTGCGTTAGGAGAACTGACGGAGGAAGAAAAAGAGCATTTTACTCTGGTCCTTATAAGCATGCTGCGATTAAAAGAAGTGAAATTTTTATATGGGTGCAGAGGCTTAAGCCTTGATTATGTGGCAAGAGAGCCATTTTGGAGCAGAGGATTGAATTTTGACCATGGAACCGGTCATGGTGTGGGCTATCTGTTAAATGTTCACGAAAGACCAAATGGCATCCGCTTCCGTATGGTGCCGGAGCGGCATGATAATGGTGTTCTGGAAGCTGGAATGATCACTTCTGATGAACCGGGACTTTATATTGAAGGAAGCCATGGTATCCGTACAGAGAACCTGATCCTTTGTGTAAAGGATGAGAAGAACCAGTATGGCCAGTTTATGAAGTTTGAGTTCCTTACCTTTGTACCAGTTGATAAGGATGCGGTAGTGAAAGAGCTGATGACAGAGAGAGATATTGCTCTTCTTAACGCATATCACAAAGAGGTGTTTGAGAAGATCAGTCCGTATATGGATGACCAGGAGAAAGAGTGGTTAAGAAAGGCAACGGCCCCGATCTAAGGGATCGTTTAAGGGACCGTTGCGTCTGCTTCAGGTATTTGTACAGATTGGGAATGCGTTAAAGATGTATCTGCTAAGTTTGATGGACTATTCTGCGTATGGAAGATCTACAATGGTATAGTTATGGTGGATAGCAGGGAGGATCTTGTTTAACAGGTCTTCTGTGCGGAATTTCAGGCTGGAGGTGTTGATACATGGATGACATCCGAAGTAAGGATGGTTCTCCAGGATATCTTTGTCTATGAGCAGCCGGACTTTGTTTTCTGGGTCGTTCATCAGACCGAGAACACTTACAGAACCGGGAGTGATGTTAAGGTACTGTTCCATAAATTCCGGTTCGGCAAAGGAAAGACGGGCGCTGCCGATCTGCTTGGAGAGAGCGGCTGTTTTGAACTTTTTGCTGCCTGGAAGGATCAGCAGATAGAAGGCGGTTTTCTGGGTATTGCGAAGAAATAGGTTTTTGCAGATCTCAATGCCTAAAAGCTTACCTACTTCCTGGCATGCTTCCATAGTGGGTAGTGTGTCATGGTCTGCACGGGTATAGGTGATCTCAAGGGAGTCTAACAGGTCATAGGTGCGTATCTCCTTTGGAAGACGGTCGGTAGTATCTGCCGGTCGGCCAGTGTATATAGTATGGTCAATGTAATAAGAAACGGGATCTTGTGATGTGGATGTTTCGCTCATAAATGTCACCTCGTTGTTTTAGGATGTTTGGATGTTAATAAGTACGATTATAAGAGCGAAGGAATAAATTGTCGATAGGTTATGAATGAAAAAGGTGTAAAAATGCAGGAAAAAAACGTGCAGGGAAAGAAAAAACAGGGAAATAAATCCCAAGAAAAGAAAGTCCAGGGAAATAAATCCCAGGAAAATAGAATACAGGGAAAACAAGTACAGGAAGGCAAAAATCAGGGAATCCCCAAAAGGGAAAATAAAAGACCGGAAAGCAGAGCAGTGAAAGGGGTAAGGCCAGAGCAGAAGCAAAGGCCAGAGCAGAAACAGAAGGCGGCAAAGTTTGGAAAACCGGTTCTGAAACAGCAGTCTGGCCAGAACGTGGAAAAGGGAAAGAAGAACGCTAAAAAGAGCATGTGTCCTGTTATGCGTCAGTGCGGCGGATGTCAGATGCTGGATATGCCTTATGCAGAGCAGTTAAAGACGAAAAGAAAGCGTCTGGAAACGTTGTTGAAGGGAATCTGTCCTGTAAAAGACATGATAGGAATGGAAGATCCGTTTTATTATAGAAACAAAGTTCATGCTGTATTTGACAGGGATAGAAGGGGCAATATTATTTCCGGTATTTATCAGGAAAATACCCATAATGTAGTACCTGTGGAGAAGTGCATGATCGAAGACCAGAAGGCAGATGAGATCATTGGCACTATTCGCGGCATGTTAAAGTCTTTTAAGATCCGTACATTTGATGAAGATACAGGTTATGGCCTGCTGCGCCATGTGCTGATCCGCAGAGGCTTTGAAAGTGGGGAGATCATGGTGGTACTGGTAACAGCTTCTCCTGTATTTCCGTCAAAGAATAATTTCGTAAAGGCATTAAGAGAGAAACATCCGGAGATCACCACCATTGTCCAGAATATCAATGGACGGGGAACCAGCATGGTACTGGGGGAAAAGGAGCATGTGCTGTATGGAAAAGGATATATTGTGGATACGCTGTGCGGCTGTAGCTTCCGTATTTCTTCCCGTTCGTTCTATCAGGTAAATCCGGTCCAGACGGAGAAATTGTATACAAAGGCTCTGGAACTGGCTGGACTGACCGGAAAAGAGACGGTTGTGGATGCATATTGTGGTATAGGAACTATTGGTATTATTGCAAGCAAAAAGGCCGGAAATGTGATCGGCGTGGAATTAAACCAGGATGCAGTCCGGGATGCCATCAACAACGCCAAAATGAACCAGATATCCAATATCCGTTTCTTCTGCAATGATGCCGGTCGTTTCCTGGTCAATATGGCAGAGGCTGGTGAAAAAGCCGATGTAGTCATCATGGATCCCCCAAGAAGCGGAAGTACCGAAGAGTTCATGGATTCCATTGCAAAGATGGGAGCGAAAAAAGTAGTTTATGTTTCCTGCAACCCAGAGACATTGGCAAGAGATCTGGCTTATATGAAGAAGCTGGGGTATAAGGCGAAGGAAGCAGTAGGATTTGATATGTTTCCGGCGACGGAGCATGTGGAGACGGTTGTCTTGCTTTCCAAGGGTGAGGTCGACTCGAAAAAGATTCGGGTTG
>OLVR01003018.1_pt1 | contig 11556 bp, 13 predicted proteins | sample 1673261 | NCBI WGS metagenome assembly OLVR01 (sample SAMEA3178938, study PRJEB25190) | human gut metagenome | biome: human gut; feature: human-associated habitat; material: faeces | place: Austria | collected 2013 | reverse complement strand
TAATATGTGTTTTATGTATCTAATTTTACTGTAAATGTTCTTCATGCCAACAAACTTGAATTTACCGTTTGCAATATTTGTCCCATTCTTCCATAAGAAAGTCAAAGATATCATTCAATCTCTCGATTATATTTTCATTTACTGGAATTGTTTTATCAAGAAATTGCATACCTCTTTCCCCCATGAAATCCACACAATAAATCAAGCAGTAGAATATAAACGCTTTGTACTCTATCGTGTTTGGACGAATCTCGTCTAATAGATAATCAATATATTTAGTATCCAAATCCATATTGAGTAATGAAACCCTTGTCAATGCAACAAAGGTAAGCATATCACCAAATCCCATCCAATCAATATCTATTATCCCAGATACATTACCCTCATAAATCAATAAGTTTTTTGTACTAATATCATCCAAATACGGTGCTATCGGAACCTTATCCAAATATTCCTGTATTTCTTGTTGTAATTTCTTTATGATATATATTTTGTTAAAGTCAAAATAGTTCTTTCTTTTTATTCTCTTTTCAGCACGATTCAGCATTTTGTCAACAAAGCAGTTCCATGTCCATTCCATATCCGCATGGATATCAAGCCTTGAAACCTTTCGCTGTATCTTAACTACTTCCTTGGCAATTTGCTTTTTCTCGCTATCATTCAATTTACAATAGACATTACCAATATCATCTCCACGGATATAAGAGAGAATCAGATAGGAATAGTCTTTGTATTTTCCCTCTGACAAGACAATCGGTATCGGTATTTCACATACAGACAACCTATTAAGCCAATAAACAGTATCTTTATAGGCATTTTCATCTTTACTGCATCTGAGAACAAACTTTTCGTTTGCAGTGGAGACAATAAAAACATAGTTCGCAATACCAACACTGCAGCGTTCTATTTGAACAACACTTCTTTTTGTGTTGTTTTCAAATATTGCGATCGCATCTTTGTAATCCATTGAGCATTTTTCCTCCCCTCTATAGACTGACGAAAAAATTCCGATTTTGTACATATTCTATCACACATGCATCTTTCCTACAAACATCTTTAGGAACTCCAAAAATCTCCTACATTATTACGCCAAGAAGCCTTCTGAAATTCTTTTCTGTATACTATACTTTTTGCAGACAGTGTGTTATTATGTATTTGGGTGTTATTAATACTGTGTAAGAAAGTTGGAATCTAATTTTATATACAGATAACATACTATCATTAAAAAAAGGAAAAATATAACATGAAAATACAATGTACTATTAAAAGTGTTGCTAATGTGTACGCAGTATGTAAAAAAACAAAAATTGAGGATCATGAATATGTGAAATTTGAAGTTTCTTTTAATAACTTAAAGAGAACATATTATATATTTTCAATGCGTAATGAGAATGCCCTAGATGAAATCATTACTTTTATTAATAATGTAATCGAAACAAGTAAGAAAGACTCGCTTTCTATGTGTATATCTGAAGATTACGAGAGAAGTTATGTAAGGATTGGTTGTGAATGCGAAAATGAAGAATTACAGCCAAAGGAATTCAATATCAGATTAATTACTCAGGAAGCAATTGAACAATAGTATCTTCTAGAACATACTTTACTAACTCCGCCAGTTGCCTATCTAAATTTCGTTCCGTTGATGATACTCTGGCGTAGCCGAATATTCTTCCCTATGATATTTCACTCACTACTCGCACTCTCCTTCCTTAGAAATATGAAAAAGGATAAAGAACATATAGCTCTTTATCCTTTTTATAATAATATGTGTTTTATGTATCTAATTTTACTGTAAATGTTCTTCATGCCAACAAACAGAAATTTTGTGTTGCCTACAATTGGAATTCTTACAAAACATTGCATATATCCATTAGACTATGAACAACACAATCAGCCTTTTCAACTTCTTGTGTAATATTCCAATATTGACCAAATCCTTGTTTAATCCATATTGTATGCATCCCCAATAATTTGGCAGGAATTATATCATTATCTATTCTATCCCCAATCATAACTGCATTATTAGGTTTGCAATTACCTCTTTCTAAAGCTATTTCAAATATTTTCTTATCTGGTTTTGCAACACCTTCTTCAGCCGATGCAATAACTAAATCAATATACTGTAAGACTCCATGTTGTTCTAAGCGATCTTTTGTTCCTAGAGACTGATTTGCAATTATTCCTATTTTATATCTACTACTCAATAGCTCAAAACACTCATAAGCATCACTGTACAATACTTCATCTTCTTTGTGCCACTTTGTCAAGTCAACACCTAACAATTTTGCAGTTTCCAAATCTCCTTTTTTGTTTTGTTTATAAAATTCCATTGCAGTTTCATAAACACTTCTATAAGTTGTGTTAGCCAAGTCAGCTATATCTTTCATTCTATGCTCATATGCGATATGTTCATCTATTATCGTTGAACCAACATCAAAAAACACCCATTCAATATTTTCAAACATTTACCTATTCTCCAAAATTCCGATTTGTACATATTCTATCACACATTCATCTTTCCCACAATCACTTATTTTTCACTCATCCACTGAGGAAACTAATCTTCAGGCACTATATCTTGTCATTCCCACTCTCTTATCATACATCATCTGGTATAACACAGATTACTTTCCTCAATGCACTTTCAAAATCTCCCTATAAACAGATGCAATCCCTCACCAGAAACAACCATATCACAAGTAACCACTTACCACTGCTTCTGTTCACCACATCAAAAGATATATTCATTCGTATATTTTCCATTGCAGCTCTGTTTTCCCGTCCAGCAGAACCATATCTCTGTGCAAAAGATTGAAAGAGCAGCCAAATCAGCCACTCTTCCTTATGCTTTCTATATCTTTGAAGTTTTAATTTTCTCATTTGTGGTATGGTTCCCCGTTCATGATCCGATACGCCCGGTAGATCTGCTCCAACAATATCACGCGCATCAACTGATGCGGAAACGTCATTTTAGAAAAGCTAATCTTCTCCTGCGCTAACGATAAGATCTCAGGAGCAAGTCCGATCGAACCACCAATGATCAACTGCAAATGGCTTTCCCCTTTCAGTCCCAAATCATGGACATGTGCAGAAAAGTCCTCGGAGGAATATTGCTTACCGTCTATGGCAAGTGCTATCGTATAAGCATTATCTTTTATGTATTTTTTGAGCCGCTCTGCCTCCTTGGCGCGTATGAGTTCTTCTTCATGCGCACTGGCATGATCCGGTGTTTTTTCATCTGCCACTTCGATGATCTCCAGCTTGCAATAACGACTCAATCTCTTGCTGTACTCTTCGACCGCTCCCCGAAAAAATTTTTCTTTGATCTTTCCAACGGTTAATATCGTAATTTTCATTGATGTGTTTTCTCCTCAATCGCTAAACTAATGCAAAGAGCCTGATCGATCTTTTGCAATATATCCTGATCCAAATGACAAACCTTTTCTCGAAGCCTTGATTTATCAATGGTTCGGATCTGCTCCAAAAGAATAACAGAGTCTTTACTAATATCATATTTTTTCATGTCCAACGATATATGCGTTGGAAGTTTCGCTTTGTTCATGCGGGATGTAATAGCTGCACAAATGACCGTTGGGCTGTGTCGATTTCCCATGTCATTCTGTATAATAAGTACCGGTCTGACCCCGCCTTGTTCCGAACCCACTACCGGCCGTAAATCTGCAAAAAATATGTCTCCACGTTTAATAACCAAAACGTTCACGCTCCATTCCTAAAATTTTTTGTGGCTTATTTCCTATCTTTACCAGTTTTTTGAAAAGTATTCGTAAACGTTTTCTTTTGTTGCTATTAATCGTCCCATCTTCACAAAAAGCAAGAACGGACGCTCTCTTAATATTCCGGATAATAATCTTTGGTCTCTACTGCTTTACCGTTTTGATAGAATACCCTAGGAACTCGTCGTCCGACATCACAGACAAATTCATAATTGAAAGAACCGGCAAGCTCTGAGACTTCTTCTACTGACAAGATTTCTCCCTCCTGCTCTCCAAAAAGCATACATTCGTCACCTTCCGCTGTTCCCGGAATATCGGTGACATCTACCATAAACTGATCCATACAGATGCGTCCCAAGATTGGTGCTCTCTGTCCGTGAATAAGGACACATCCCTTACCTGACAAAGAGCGGGCATAACCATCTGCATATCCAACCGGAATCGTTGCAACCATCGTTGGTTTCGTGGTCGTATACGTTCCACCATATCCAATCTCGATACCTGCTTCCAGCTCTTTGACATAGGAAACATAGGTCTTCCACTGCATAGCTGGCTCAAGCGGCAGCCGCTCCTTATTCACTTCTTCCGAAGGATATAATCCATATAGACAGATTCCATCTCGAACCATATCTTCATTCACTTTTGGCATTTCCATAATACCGGCACTGTTTGAAATATGTTTTACCGGGATTTTCACCCCTGCCTGTTCCATTTTATGGACAAATGTTTCAAAGCGCGAAAATTGTTGTTCCGCTTTTGTCTTATCTTTTTCATCCATGCGTGCAAAATGTGAAAAGCAGCCCTCTATCTCGATCCCCGGAAGCTGATTTATCTTGCATATCGTCTGCAGACTCTCCTCGGTCAAAGCAAACCCGATGCGGCTCATCCCCGTGTCCAGACTGATATGTATCTTTGCCTTTTTTCCTAGTTGAACCGCTGCATCTGACATTTTCTTTGCCATGTCATACTGAAATACGGCGGTCGCAATGTCATATTCGATCATACTCGGATATAGCGGTGCCGGCGTAAAACCAAGGATTAGGATCGGCTTAGTGATCCCTGCCTGACGAAGCTCAATTCCTTCCTCCAAAATTGCAACGCCATAAGCATCTGCAATGGGATCTAATACTTTAGCGACGGGTATTGCACCATGACCATATGCATCAGCCTTAACGATCGCCATAAACTTTGTACCCGGCTTAGTAAGTTTCTTTGCATTTTCTGCATTTTTATAAATAGCATCCAAGTCTATATCTGCCTGCACGCGATAATATGTTTTCATGAGTTGCCTCCAATCTTCGGTATCATTTCTAATATGTCTCTCGCCAGCATACAATGCGGCGGTGCACTCTCGCAATACTTTTCCGCTGTTAGTCCATGCATATACACTGCCAGCGTAGCTGCCGTTCTCTGTGTGCATCCTTGTGCCAATAATCCGCCGATCATTCCACTTAGCACATCTCCGGATCCACCTGTAGATAAGGCGCTGTTGCCCGATAAATTAATATAGAGCCAATCACCATCACTAACCAGTGTTCTCGCATCTTTGAGCACAATTGTCGCTCCCGCCTGCTGTCCCATAACTGCCGATGTCATATCGTCCGCAATCTCCTGAACACTCTTCCCGGATAATCGACTCATTTCCCGCAAATGTGGAGTCAGAACATACTGTCTGCCAAGTGTAGAATACAATCGCTTTTTGGCTAAAAGATTTAACCCATCTGCATCAATTACAACTGGCAGCTCAGGCAGTTTCTCCGCCTCCTGCAGCACCAGATCCAGCAATCTCTCCGCTCCGGCTTCCTGCCCCAATCCCGGACCGATCACGACCGCTGCTGCTTTATGTATCGCTGCGGTAATGTCTGCTTCCTGCTCCCCCGTCACATTTTCCGACCAGCCGGTAACAATAGCTTCCGGCAATTTTATACGGATGACCTCTGCATTTTCCTGCGCTGTCACAATATGCACCAGTCCACACCCCATACGATAGGCTGCCTCACCGGAAAGATAACAGGCTCCGCTCATATCCTTGGATCCGGCAATGACAACAACACGTCCATAACTTCCTTTGTTTGAACGTTTCTTTCGATTTGGAAAATATACTGAAAGGTCTTCTTTGGTATACGTAAACGTCTGTGACTGCTTCATCACTCTCTCTGTTACCATTTCCGGAAATCCAATATCCGTTATCACTACCTGTCCCGCATACTCCGTTCCCGGATATAATACCAGCCCACGTTTATTATGTCCAAAAGTTACTGTTATCGTTGCTTTTACAGCTGTTCCTAATACCGCACCGGTATCCGCACTAATGCCGGATGGAATGTCCACAGCCAAAACATCTGCAGCACTTCGATTGATCGCGTTAATATAATCGGCAATCACACCCGTTACATCTCTCGATAATCCAATGCCAAAGATTGCATCCACGATAATACTATATTCTGAAAAACTCGTCTCTGTGAATGTCGTTTCCCCAGTAAGGTTGTCCCAAAAGACGGACACACCAAGATGTCTTGCAATGGAGATCTGCTGTTTCATCTCTTCTGAGCAACGTTCTTCCTGTCCCAAAACAAGGACACTGGCAATATAACCGGCATCCCGCAGCATACGCGCAGCAGCCACACCATCTCCACCGTTATTGCCTGTCCCGCATACAACCAGTATACGGTCTTGCTTTTTATCTGCCTGTGCCATAATACAACTCGCCACAGACATCGCTGCCTTTTCCATCAAAACCATAGATGGAATTCCGATTTCCTGTATGGAGCAACGATCGATCTCTCTTGCCTGACTACCATTTACGATATATTCCATTCTAATCTTGCTTTCCTTTCTCGATTATCTACCGCTTGAAATTGCCGTTGCATACGCAATCGCCATTTCTTTCGTATCTGCAATAGATAATAGGATTTGGTCAATTCCCAGATCTAATGCTTTCTCTTTAGCCCTGCCAAACAGCGTCACAGTCGGTCTTCCACTCGGATCACGCAATATATTGATCTCTATCGGTGAAATTCCCGTAAATCCCGTACCCATCGCTTTCACGACAGCTTCTTTTGCAGCAAAGGTCGTTGCCACACGAGCTTCTTTGTGAGCAATAAGCTGCTGCTCCTCTTCCGTGAAATGACGTTTTCGAAAACTTTCTTTGCTGTATGCAGCCAGCACCCGGCTGATCTCTATCATGTCAACGCCAATGCCAACAATCTCACTCATTGTTTCCTCCAGCATCCAAATGATTTTCTTCCATGTTACCACGCCATACTCTGTGATCCCGGTCAAATATTTCTACGACGTCCGGTCCCAACAGATTATGCATATATTTATATACTTCCGTGTTACGCATCTCCATATCCTGTTTATGGAGGATTGTATTCTTGAGCTGTTCTCTAAGGGCAGTGATCTCCGCCTCTGCCTGCTCGATCCGCTCTGTATTGTCAGATAACTCTGTATAACATACCTGCATGCAGGCAATCAATAATTCATGATTTTTTGCTGCTATTTCTGCAGGAAATTGAAACTTATCTTCTTTTGCTTTGGCGATCTTATCATTGATTTCTTCGATCAACTGCTTATTCTTTTCTTGTTTGCGCACACGGATCGGGCTGTCAAACTCATGACCATCTGTCATATTATCAATAACATTCTGCATCAATACTTTCTTTGCCTTTTTGTAATCCAACAGATCATTGGCAGTCTGCCCCTGCTTTTCGATCAAACGGTTTAGTTCTTTTTCCAAGCGCTTAATCTCTCTTGTTTTGCGAAAATCCGGAAACAACGCATGCCATTTTGCATCTAACGTCAGCAATGGAATCTTCTTACCCTGCAATGCCTGCATATATCGTAAGACCCGCTCTGCGTCTTCTGCCTGCGCCTTGCGTCTGCGTCTTCGATCTGCCATAATCTTCCCCCATTTCTGCGCTTGTAAAAAAGCAAAGCAAACGCTTTGCTTTGCAAGAATTGCTAAAGCAATTCTTGGTGGCATATCACCACACTACGAGCATTGTCTTATAAACTAAATAACGCCAAATTATCTGCTCTTTATTATAAAACTGCCTATCCAATAAGTCAAACTTGCCACCCCAATTTATTTCCTGTATAATTAAGTTAGATACTTTTGCTCAGATACGAGCATCAATACGAAAATAAGAAAGGTTAGGTATTCATTCATGACATTAGAATGTGCAAAGCAAAAATTACAGCAGTACGGTCAGGAACATCTTCTGAAATATTTTGACACATTATCTGAGACACAAAAAGAAGCTTTATTACAGCAAATTGAAGAAACCGATTTTTCAGTACTGAATAAGATTGGCAGCAACGAAAAAGAATCTTCTACCGGTACGATCACGCCGATCCGTGCACTCAGACTGCAGGAAATCCATGCAAACGAGGACAAATACCGTGAAACCGGTCTGTCAGCGATCCGCTCCGGCAAAGTCGGTGCTGTTTTATTGGCTGGCGGCATGGGTACACGTCTCGGCTCTGATAATCCAAAGGGAATGTATGATATTGGCGTCACCAAGCCAATGTATATCTTTGAACGTCTTATCTGCAATCTGATGGATGTTGTTCGGGAAAGTGGTGAGTTTATCCATTTATTTGTAATGACCAGCGATAAAAACCATACAGCGACAACGACATTTTTTAAGGAACAGAACTTCTTTGGTTACAAAGAAGATTATATTCATTTCTTTAAGCAGGATATGGCACCTGCTGCTACGTATGATGGAAAGATCTTTTTGGAAGAGCCTTACAAATTAGCCACCTCTCCAAACGGCAACGGCGGCTGGTTCTCTTCCCTCAAAAATGCCGGATTATTAGATCTGATCCATGAAAATGGTATTGAATGGCTCAATGTATTTGCAGTGGATAACGTATTACAGCGCATTGCTGACCCATGCTTTATCGGTGCAACGATCACAGAAAACCGCAGCGTTGGTGCTAAGGTAGTCTGCAAAAATCATCCGGATGAAAAAGTTGGCGTTATGTGCTTAAAAGACAATCATCCATCTATCGTTGAATATTATGAATTGACACCGGAACTTCGTGATGCTGTCGATGAAGACGGCGAGCCTGCATATAACTTTGGTGTCATCCTCAATTATTTGTTCAAGGAGTCTGAATTGGAAGATATTTGCGAAAATACGCTTCCGCTCCATATTGTCGAGAAAAAGATTCCATATATTGATGATGCCGGAACATTGATCAAACCGGAAGAACCAAACGGTTACAAATTCGAGACGTTGATCTTGGATATGATCCAGATGATGGACACCTGTCTTCCATTTGAGGTAGAGCGTGACAAAGAGTTTGCTCCAATCAAAAATAAGACCGGTATTGATTCTGTGGAATCAGCCCGTGCTCTATTAGCAAAAAATGGTGTTACTCTGTAATGCGATTCCATATATCGAATCATTGATCAAAAGAGCAAAACGCAACATAACAGCAATTTCCTATTCCTAAAAAAATTCGACAGGATGTAAAGACATCCTGTCGAATCTTTTTCTGCACATATCGTAACTCAACAAATCGAGTCATTCTATTATCACATAATCATAATATAACAAATAATCACTAATTGCAATCCTTTTATTCGTCTAAAAATGTATCTGAATAGTATTTATCTGCCAAATATTCCAAAAAGGCAACTTCTTCATTTGGAAATTCATGAAGAAGACTCTGACGGATATGAGAAGTGATCGCAAGATCGTTTTCCATCTCTGTAACGCTGTCATCCGTCCATTTTTCGATAAATGCATCCGTAATGTTCTCAGAAAGCCATTGGGTGATTTTCTCCGTCTTTTCCTGCTCTTGCGGGATTAACAGTTTCATCTTAGATGCCTTGGCACAATTCACAATTCCTAACAGTACAAATCCGGCAAATAAAGCACAGATCACGATAAATACAAATGTGTTGTACTTGATCGGGATAATGTCCAGTTTGCATAATGCCAAATACACTGCTCCTAATATTCCAAATACGATAAATGTAATGCCTGAATATTTTGTATCCTTATAAGCATCTTCTTTTGTCTCGTAATTGCCTTCACTGGCATAAAGCAGATCTTCCGGATTTTCATCAATATCTTCCTCTGACACAAGCTGCTCTGCCTCTTCAAATTCTTCTTCCGTCTCTTTGTACGGCGTCTGGTCGGCCTCATCCTCTTCATCATCCCAATCGTATTCCCGATTTTCGTTGTCTTCTTCGGATTGTGCTGCCACAGATTCTTCGTCTGCATTCTGTGCAGATTCTTCTGTTGGCTGTGCCACCTGTTTCGGCGCAATCTTTTCTTCTTCCTCTTCTTCCATTGCTAATAAAAAGCCACGGTATAATTTCTCTGCCTTTTTTTCCATCTTGGTAGGCACGGTGATGGAATAAGTTCCATCCTCATTTTCCTCCTGCTGCGCATCTGCAATCCCAGAATACTCTAAATATTCTAAAAATTTTGCTGCCGTCTTCTCTTCCTTAAACGTACTAAGATCAATACGGTCAAAATCTTCTGCGCTTCCTTCTACTAACGGTGTTCCACAATCAGCACATACTGTAATGCCATCGCGGTATTCCGTCTTACATTTTGGACACCACATAACGTTTCCTCCTAAGTTTTATAATCTACGCTTTTCTCGCGAATAAGAACCAATGGATCACTTCGAATCATAGGTTAATCTGTCCGCTCTATCCAGTATACCAATATATCCCACAAATTACAATTTTTTCACAAACTCTTCACAATATCCGATGCAGCTGTTTTATGTTGCAATACTATGACCAGCCCACTCTCTGCCCATAGTTATGACCGGGCACCCTTCAGATTGGTCTGCGCAGTCTTTTTATCGTGTTCCATCTGCGCACGCAATGCCTCAATGGAATCGAATTTCTGCTCTGCACGTTGAAATTCTAATAAATCGACACGCACTGTTTTTCCATAAATATTTTGATCGAAATCAAATAAAAAGCTTTCCAAACTGATCGCTTTGCCTCCAACCGTTGGTTTTTTACCAAGATTAGAAACGGCACCAAAACGTCTTCCATCAACGGTAACGACAGAAGTATACACACCTAATGGAGGAAGCACCTTTTCCGGTGGAGGTAATATATTGATCGTTGGCATCTGAATTGTCCGCCCCAGCGCTTGTCCATGTTTTACCGTACCCAAATAGAAAAAATTTCTACCGAGCAGCTTTGACGCTTCCTGCATTTGCCCTAAACGGATCAATTCGCGTATTCTGGTGCTGCTGATCACACCCTGTTCATCCTTCCGCTTTGGAAATACCCGCAGTGCACATCCATGTTTTTTACAAGCTCTCTCAAGCATTGCTACATCACCCGCACGTTTACAGCCAAACCGATAGTCTTCCCCCACACAGATCAACCTTGTGTCCAAAGAATCCCATAACATATTTTGTATGAAACTTTCCGGTGACATTATTTTCGTCTGGTCATTAAACGGAAATAAAATTTCCCGCTCAATCCCCATCTGCTCTAACAAATATTGTTTTTCCGCTTCCGAATAGAGCAAACTTTCCGGCTCGGTCTTCATCCCTTCAAACGTAAATACTGTTGGGACCAGATCTTCTTGCTTTATAATCTCATTCATCAACAATTGATGTCCTAAATGAATTCCATCAAATTTACCAAGAGATACGGCACTCTTTTTTTGATGAAATGTAACTCCTCTAAGTATCTCCATACTCGACCTCATTCCTGCCTGTATATATTTTTGCTTTATAATGCCCTACGCCATAACAAATAGCTTATTCAAACTTCGCACATCCGAAGCTGCCACCTGGTCACATATTGCTTATTATGTCGATAGTT
>OLVR01003017.1_pt1 | contig 11559 bp, 9 predicted proteins | sample 1673261 | NCBI WGS metagenome assembly OLVR01 (sample SAMEA3178938, study PRJEB25190) | human gut metagenome | biome: human gut; feature: human-associated habitat; material: faeces | place: Austria | collected 2013 | reverse complement strand
ACGATGAAGTCGCGGGCGCCCTCGGGCGTGGACTTAAACAGGGAGGGCGTCTCGACCTCCATGAACTCACGGTTGTGCAGCGCCTCGCGAATGGCAAAGGTGAAGTCGGAGCGCAGCTTGAGGTTGGCCATCATCTCGGGACGGCGGAGGTCCAGATAGCGGTAGCGCAGGCGGGTGTCCTCGCTGGTCTCGATGCCGTCCTCGATCTGGAAAGGCGGGGTGACAGACGTGTTGAGCACCTCGGCGTGGTCGGTCAGGACCTCGATCTCGCCGGTCGCGAGCTTGGTGTTGGTGGTCTCCTCGCCACGGGCGCGCACGACGCCGTGGATCTTGATGGGCCACTCGGGACGCATGGTCTCGGCGATCTTAAAGGCATCGCCATCGGAGTGCTCGGGGTCGAAGGTGAGCTGCGTGATGCCCTCGCGGTCGCGAAGGTCGCAGAAGATAAGGCCGCCGTGGTCGCGGCGACGGCTCACCCAACCGGTGAGGGTGACCTCTTCGCCCACGTTCTCGAAGCGAAGCTCGCCGCAGGTACGGGTGTGCATGGAATGCTCATCGATGGGACGGGTCTGGCTCATACCAGTGATCCTCCTTTATGGATCTGTGCCGCCCCGTGTCGTTCCGGGCGGCGTCGTACAGATTTGCCCAGCCTGCGTAAACCGCGCAGCCGGACATGGCGTTCTATCTTATCGCACCCACGTCGATGTACCGCGAAAAAGTAACTCTTGCCCAAAGACTTGACGGAGACGAAACAATTGACGCGGCCTGGCCGTCGCCCAGGCGCGCCGCGTGCGACAATGTGCCCCAATACAACTGCACTAGGAAAGGCCCGCCATGACTGCACGCCTCATCGTTATGGATATCGACTCTACGCTCATCAACCAGGAGGTCATCGACCTGTTGGGCGAGGAGGCCGGCGTGGGCAAGCAGGTAGCGCAGATCACCGAGCGCGCCATGCGCGGCGAGCTCGACTTTAAGCAGGCGCTCGAGGAACGCGTGGGGCTGCTTGCCGGCTTGGACGAGAGTGTGTTCGAGCGCACCTTTGAGCGCGTGACGTTTACCCCTGGCGCGCTGGAGCTTGTGCGCTCGGCGCACAGCAAGGGCTGGAAGGTCGGCGTGGTAAGCGGCGGCTTTCACGAGGTCGCCGATAAGATCGTGGCCGCCGCGGGCATCGATTTTTGCCTGGCCAACCGCCTGGAAGTCGTGGACGGCAAGCTCACGGGCAAGCTGGCGGCAGACATTGTGACCAAGGAGTCCAAGCTCATCCAGCTGCTGGACTGGGCAGTTGAGTGCGGTGTCGACATGGCCCATACCGTGGCAATCGGCGACGGCGCCAACGACATCCCCATGATTCAGGCTGCGGGCACGGGCATCGCGTTTTGTGCCAAGCCCAAGACGCGTAAAGCCGCCCCGTTTACCATCGACGAGCGCAACCTGATGCTCGCCATGGACATCATCCTGCGTGGCTAGCCGATCTGTCTAACAACAGAATCAATTCCTCTATGTCTAGATTTTGTTCTAATGTTCGGAAACTACCCTTCTCGTGCTAGACTTTGCACCGTCGAAGGGAACATATATGGATAAGCGAGATCTTGAGCAATTGCTGAGCGATGTTGCCGACGGAACAGTCACCCCGGCAGTCGCCCTCACGCGCATCCAGACGGCGCCAACCGCCGATCTGGGTTTTGCGCAGCTCGATCTTTCACGCGGGGTGCGCCAGGGAGTCGGCGAGGTTGTCTACGGCGCCGGTAAAACCGCTGAGCAGATCGCCGCCATTATCAAAGCGCTGCGCGATGCCGGTCAGGAGCGCATCCTGGTCACGCGCCTGGATGCCAAAAAGGCAGCCCGCACCTCGGAGCTCCTCGACAACGACATCGACCTGGGATATGTCCCGGACGCGCAGCTCGCCCTCGTGGGCGGCAAGCCCTCCCCCACCGGCAACGGACGCATCGTCGTCGCCTGCGCCGGCACGAGCGACCTGCCCGTCGCCGAAGAAGCCGCGTTGACGGCCGAGTTCTACGGCAACGAGGTCGACCGCCTCTACGACGTAGGTGTCGCCGGCCTGCACCGTCTGCTCGCACACGCCGAGGAACTTGCCCAGGCGCAGGTGGTCATCGCCATCGCCGGCATGGAGGGCGCACTGGCGAGCGTTATCGGCGGTCTGGTGAGCTGTCCGGTCATCGCCGTTCCCACCAGCGTTGGCTACGGCGCAAGTTTTGGTGGCGTGGCCGCGCTGCTCGCCATGCTCAACTCCTGTGCCAGCGGCGTTTCGGTCGTCAATATCGACAACGGCTTTGGCGCCGCCTACCAGGCAAGTCTTATCAATCATCTGAGCGCCGGCACATCCCGCGCCCGTTAAGGAGCATTCCATGTCCAATCATCAGCACACGCTTATCATCGACGGCACCTCGGGCATCAGCGGCGATATGACCGTCGCGGCCCTGCTCGGCCTGGGCGCCAGCGAGGAGCACCTGCGCGAACAGCTCGCCACGCTGCCGGTCGACGGCTTTACGATTGCCGTCACGCGTGCAAACAAGCATGGCATCGACGCCTGCGACTTTGACGTTCAGCTGGCAGAGGGCCTCGAGAACCATGATCACGATATGGCCTGGCTCTACGGCAACGAAGCAGCTGTCGAACACACACATGAGCATGAGCACCACCATCATGATCATGGGGAGCACGAGCACTGCCATGAGCACGCGCATGACCATGAGGGCCACGCCCATGAGCACGAGGATCACCATCACGCCCACCACCATCATCACCGCTCGCTAGCCGACGTCACGGAAATTATCGAGAATTCGCAGCTAAGCGATGGCGCCAAGCGACGCGCGCTCGCCATCTTTACCGCGCTCGCCGCCGCCGAGGCCAAGGCCCACGGCAAAACGCCCGAGACCGTCATGTTCCACGAGGTAGGCGCCATCGACTCCATCGTCGACATCTGCTCGGTCGCCATCTGTCTCGATGACCTGGGTATCGAGGACATTGTCGTCGAGTCGCTCTCCGAGGGTCACGGCACCATTCGCTGCGCCCACGGCCTCATGCCCATTCCCGTCCCCGCTGTCGTCAACCTGTGCCAGGCGGGCAATATCGCCCTCACGCCTGCACCGGTCGCCGGCGAGCTCGTGACGCCCACGGGCGCCGCCATCGTCACCGCGCTGCGTACGTCCGACCAAATGCCCTCACGCTACCGCATCGAAGCCGTCGGCTACGGCGCCGGAAAGCGCCCCTACGAGGGTTGCTCCGGTACGCTCCGCTGCCTGCTCGTTCACGTGGATGCATAGCCATGGATGCCCGCAAAGAAAAAAGCCGCGCTGCGATCGTCGCGGCGTTCTCCGAGCTGCTGCGCGAAGAGGACTACGGCAAGATCACCGTCGGCGACATCATCGCGCGCGCCCACGTAGGCCGCGCGACATTCTACGGCCTCTTTAAGAGCAAAGACGACCTACTGTCCGAGCTCGTGAGCGACATCTGCACCCACGCCCTCGACGACGATGGTACGCCGCTCGACGACCCACTCGTGCAAGTCGAGCATATCCTCAACAACCTCTGGGATCGTCGTCAGGGCGTACGCGCCCTCGTAGCCGGCGCTGGCTCACGCGTCTTCGCCGACTGCTTACGCAAGACCATCATGTCGCGCGCAGCCGAAACCATCCCTACCGACCCAAACGGCCCCGCCGCCACCATGGACCGCAGCTTTCTACTGCACCACATAGCCTCAAGCTTCGTAGGAATGGTCCAATGGTGGGCCTGGCACAACTTTCAAGCAGATAAGGCCGAAGTAGCCAAAGACTACCTCTCAGCCACAAAGCCCCTCTTCAACTAAGTAAGAAGCTCATCCCAAAGCATCGTCCCAACCCAAGCCGCCACGCATCCCAAAGTGTCGACAGCAGCCCAACGCCCCTACCAGCAACAAGCCCCTCCCATCCAAATTCAGATATATATGTTGGGTTGCTTGTACGAACGCAACAAAGACCCCGCAGCTGTCCGCATGGGGTAACTTCCCAGCGCACTCCGCAGGACGCAAAAAGGCTCGCCGCACAAAGTGCGCAGCGAGCCTTTTTGCATGTCCGAGGACGCGCTGGGAAGTTACCCCATGCGGACAGCGGACAACCTATGTAGCCTCAGACTAGAACATGCCCAAGAAACCATGCACAAACAGCGCGGCCAGAGCGGCACCGACAAACGGAGCGATGCCAGGAACGAGCAGGCCGTACTTCCAGTTGTTGTCAGCCTTGTTCTTGATCGGCAGCACCTGATAGGCCATGCGAGGACCAAGGTCACGGGCCTGGTTCATGGCGAAGCCAGTGATACCGCCCATGCCCATGCCAACAGCCCAAACGATCAGACCGACGCAGATGGCGAGCATCAGGACGTTCTCGCCAGCACGGTTAGCAGCAGCAAGGATGGCGCTGATGAACACAAAGGTGCAGATAGCCTCGCAGAAGAAATTACGGGCATAGTTCGTACCCTCGGTGGTGGGGTTGGTCGAGAAGATATTGCGCTGGGCAATAGGGTCGACGACGCCCTCGGAAGCCTTGAACTCATCGGCATACATCAACCACGCGATCACGGCACCCGCAAAGCCGCCGAGCATATCGGCAATCATGAAGGGGATGCAGCTGCTCCACGGCACCAGGCCTACGATGCACTGGGCAAGCACCATGGCGGGGTTCATGCACACGGCGCCGCCAAAGACAAACAGGCAAACCGAGATGCCAAAAGACCAGGTGGTGATGGCAAACATGTGGCCGGAGCCCTGATACTTGGTGCCCTTAAGCACGGTATCGCAGTGCACGCCCACGCCAAAGATGATCATGAGGGCCGTTGCGCCGAATTCGCAGAGGAGTTTGGTAAGCATAAAACCTTATCTTTCTTGTCGGTTATAAACGATTCGTTTAGGCCGCGTACTAGTGCTGTGCGACGACAACGCCCAGGCCATCGGGAATGACGGCCACCTTGGCATCGGCACCCTTCATCTCAAAGGCGAGCTTGAGCGCCTCATCGAGGGTGTTAACCGGCGTCATGTGCATATCCTTGATCATCTGGTGATCGCACAGGTCGGTAACCATGATCACAGGGTGATGCGCCAGGATGCGGGCAAAGATCTGGCTCGTCCACTGGTCGGGCAGGGTCTCGTCCTTAGGACGGTCGATGCAGGCGCGCTCAAACTCTGCCGGATCATTGTCGGCGATGTTGTGATAGAAACCCTCGCCACCGTGACCGTCGGCACAACCGGCGACATCGATGATCACGCCGCCCTCGGGAAGCGTAGCCTCGGCAGAGCACATGCCCTTCACGGCCTGATAGATGTTCTGGTCGAGCGGGTAGCCGTCGTTGGTGGTAATGGCAATCTCGCACTCGACGGGCTCAACGCCGGCAAGGCTCTTCACGAACTCGCAGCCAGCCTCGTGTGCCTTGTGAATGTCGCCGGCAAAGGAGCCGATGACCTCGTGCTTGCCGTTGAGCACCACGTTGAGCACAAAGGCAAGGTGAGCCATCTCGGCAGCGGCAAACATGTCCTCACTCACGTGATTGTGGCACAGGTTGCCTGCACGCGAATGGGAATCGTTCACAAACTGACCGTTGTGGTTGTACATGATGGTCTTGTAGCTGGCGATGCCAGGCAGGACGGACTTGCGGCTGCCAGAAAAGCCTGCAAAGAAGTGCGGCTCAATGAAGCCCTCGGCAAGCAGCAGATCACAATCGGCGGCAATCTTGTTGATGATGCACTCGCCACCAGAAGGCAGGGTGCCAATCTTTTTCATCATGCTGTCGTCAGTCGCGACGTGCATAACGATTTCCTCGTTGGCAACAATCTCCTCGCCATACTTGTTGACGAGTTCCTCGTGCGTCGACGGACGGTGCATACCCGTAGCAACCAAAATACGCACTCGAGCCTCGGGCGCAGCGGAATGGATGTGATGCAGCAGAATAGGCATCGTCACACACGAGGGAACGGGACGCGTATGATCGGAGCTAATGATGACAATATCCTTCTTGCCAGCACAAAGCTCCTCGAGCGAAGGCGAGCCATAAGGGTTGGCAAGCGACTCCTCCACCAGCTCTTCCTGCGATTTTGTAGTCTTAAACTCGTTTTGATGACCTTCCATCACACCCGCAAAGTTCTTATCCTCGAGCTCCAGATGCAACGTCTTGTGGTCAAACGGCAGTTCACATTCAAACAATGACGAGCGCCCTCTTCCTTTTCAACTGACACACTAGATAAACCGTTGGAAGGATACGCCGCTCACCGAAAAACACCACCGTCCACCGACTCATTAACACAACGTTCATATTTGACCCACAACAAAACGGCCGCGACCCCAAACGGGACCGCGACCGCCTGTCAAAGACACTATAGACAGGATGATTTACGCAGCGCCGAGGCAAACATCTAGCCCGAGACGTACGCACGTAAGCCATTTTGCATAAATGCGTTAATTAATTGCATAAAATGGCGCATGGATTTCTAGCCGTAACAGGGTAGTGCCCTCCGGAGCGTGCATTTTTGCGAGTATTCAGCATCGCGGGATAAGATTTTGGTGCCAAAAGTATTTCAAAAGGTAGATAGTCCTCATGGCTCGTCCCATCTGGATGGCATGCGGCGAGAAACCAGCCATATATGAACATCGACAAAGCCCAATCGTCATGCAAAAGCATCAACAGGAGCCGCGAACGTCACCCATAGCCTTATGCACCAATCTTTGGCTGCTGAAAACTCCGTTTTTTGCACGTCGCCCCAAGCACCACCCTCACCCAGCGGCTGATCCGCCGAAGACCGGACATCGCAGGGCCCGCCATTAGTCTACTTTTAGGCACACTCCACAGGACGCAAGAAGCCCTCGCCGCACTCCACATTAAGCGCGAAGCGCGCCATTCTTCTCCTCAGCTTTAATCCCCGAAGACCGAGGACGAAGGGACCCGACGGGTTTCTCTCTGAATGCATTCCGCAGCACGAAGCCCCCTTATCCGCAGCTCCAGAGGAGCAGGATAAGGGGGCTTCAAGTGCGAGGACGCATTCAGAGGGAAACCCATCGGGTCCCGGTGAGAGCCACAGGGCTATCGATTACCCCGTGTTCTGCAATCCTGCCGAGACGCCGGTCACAGTCGAAAGAATCAGGCTCATGTACTCGGCCTTCTTCTCCTCGGCCATCTCGTCCTGATTCATGCGCACCTCGCGAAGGGCGCGGACCTGGGCGATGGACAGAGCGTCGACGTAGGGGTTACGCACGCGAACGGCGCAGCCGAGCACGCGACGACGCTGCAGCGGCCACTCATCACCGACGATGGCAAGGACCCACTTACGGGTGAGCTGCATCTCGGTAAAGACCTTCTTGGACAGATCATCGCGGTCGCCCAGATGCAGATACATCTTGGCGATGCGCTGATCGGTCTTAGCAATCGACATCTCGATGTTGTCGATAAAGGTGCGGAAGAACGGCCACTCCTGGTAGGCAGCCTTGAGCTGGTCAAGATCGCCAAGCTGCTCGCAGGCGGTGCCCAGACCGTACCAAGCGGCCAGGTTAATGCGCGCCTGGCTCCAGCTGAAGATCCACGGGATGGTACGCAGGTCATCGAGCGACTTGGCGCCCAGACCGCGCTTGGCGGGACGCGAGCCGATCGGCAGCAGACCGACCTCGGTCAGCGGCGTCACGGTCGAGAACCACGGTGTAAAGTCCTCGGTGTTCAGCAGGTCCAGATAGCGTTCGTGGCTTGCAGTGTTGAGCTTCTCGGCCATATCCCAGAACTTCTGCGTGGTCTCGGTGTTGGTCTTCTCGACACTCGGGGCCGACTGCAAAAGCGTTGCGGCGGCAACGGACTCAACATGGCGCTGAGCCAGCGTGCGGTTGCCGTAACGGGCAAAGATGACTTCGCCCTGCTCGGTAAGCTTAAAGAAGCAGTTGACCGAACCCTTGGGCTGCGCCAGCACGGCCTTGTTGGCCGGGCCGCCGCCACGGCCCACGGCACCGCCGCGACCGTGCATGAGCACCAGGTCGATATCGTTCTTCTCTGCCCACTTGGCGATGCGCTCCTGCGCGGAGTGCAGCGCGAGCATGGCCGTGGTAGGACCGGCATCCTTGGAAGAGTCGGAATAGCCCAGCATGACCTCCATGCGGCGGTTGGTCTGGGCAAGGCGCTTTTGCACCACGGGCAGCGTAAGCATCTGATCGAGCACGTCGACGCAGCCCTCGAGGTCCTCGAGCTGCTCGAACAACGGGATCACGTCGAGCTCGGGGACATCCTCCTCGTGTGCAAAGGACAGGTGCGCCAGCTCAAAGACGTCGGCCACATGCTGAGCGCTCTTGGTAAACGAGATGATGTAGCGGTGCGCCATCTTCTTGCCGTAGCGCTTTTGGATGGAGCCGATAGCGCGGAAGGTATCGATGACCTCGCGCGTCATGGGCTGCAGGTCGCCATGGATACCGTTCTCGTGGATATCCTTAAGGGCGCGGGCATGCACCACGGAGTGCTGACGGAACTCCATCTCGACCATATGGAAGCCGAAGGACTCGACCTGCCAGATGATGGTTTGGACCGGGCCGTAGGCAGCACGGACGGCACCGCAGGCGGCCAGCGAACGCTGGACGACGCGCAGGTCATCCAGGAACTCGTCGGCGCTGTGGTACATGGTGTCGGTGATACGACGGACGGTGGCGTTCAGGCGGTCGGCCATGACGAGCATGACGGCGCGATGCGGCTCGTGCTCGGAGATCAGCTCGGCGCGGGCCGTGTAACGAGGGCTCATCTCGACCTGATGGTTCCACAGGTTAATGAGCTCGGCCGACGGCTTGCTGTAGGTAGCCTCGAGCGTGAGGTTGCGGCCGATGTGGCGGCACTTGTCCTCGAGCTTGAGCACCATGTGCGTAAAGTACTTGGCGGCGACCTCACGGCTCACCTTGGCGGTGACGTTGGGGTTACCGTCGCGGTCGGAACCGATCCAGCTGCCGGGATGGAAGAACGCCGGGCACAGCGGCGGCACAGTACCGGCCTTGTCGCCCAGCACCCAATCGTCAAAACGACGATAGATAACGGGGATAACGTCGAACAGCGTGTTATCGAAGATGTCGATGATGGTATCGGCTTCCTCGACCGGCGTGGGCTTCTTGAGCGCGATGGGACTCGTACGCACCAGGGCGTCGATCTCCTGCAGCATATGGCGCTCGTTCTCCACCAGGTCGGAGCCGCCCAGACGCGGACGCTCCTCCAGCAGGTTGGAGATACGGCGGATCTTGCCCTCGACGGCCTTACGACGGGCCTCGGTGGGATGTGCGGTAAAGACAGGGTGGAACTCGAGCTTGTCGAGCAGCTCGTTGGCACCCTCGACACCCAGCTCATTCACCAGCTGGTGATAGGCAACGGTAAGCTCGTTGGCAGGATCGACCTCGGTATCGGTCGACGCACCGGCCTCGCGCTCGCGCAGCTGCGCCACACGGTAGTTCTCCTCCGACAGGTTTGCCAGATGGAAAAAGCTCGTAAAGGCGCGAACGATGACCTGCTGCTTATCGAGCGGCAGGCTGTCGATCAAATCGACGACCTCACGAAATGCCACGGCAGTGGGCTCGTCGGCGGTGGGCACGCCCTGCTCGTCGACGGCTTCGTCGGCAGCGCAGGTACCGGGGTTGCCGGCATTGACCACAATCTCGGCTGTCAAAATCTTGTCGAACAGGTCCGCGATCTCGGGATCATACTCGCTAAGCACACGGCGCTCCAGGCGCAAGAACAGCGCCAGATTGTCGCGCAGCTCCTCGGGGATCTCGATCTCGGCGAGACGCTCCCTGGACTCGGCATTCGAGCCGATTCGGTTAACGAGGCGGTTGACCACGGCAGCGACGCGCGCCGCGGCTTCGGGTACAGACTGGTTGCTTAGGTTCTCAGCCACGTTTCCTCCCATTCCTCCTTCTATGCACGTAACATGCGGTATTCATTATAGGCGCTTGAGAAATACTTTCGACACTGATTGCGCTTTACCACACAAAAGTATTTTCTGCATTGCAAAGGTTTTTGCCCTAAATGGTCGTATTTCTCGGTGGGCGGCATACGTAAACGGGGGCATTCCGCATAAAAGCGAAACACCCCCGTAACAATCGCTCTCCATGAGCAGGGCACGTTAGCAGGCCCGCAGCTCAAAAAGATGCGCTACAGGCGCTCGCGAACCGCCTCGACCACGTTGGCCAGATCGACCAGTACCTCGTCATGGCTCTCCATGTCGCGCACCTTGACCTTGCCGGCGGCAAGCTCGTCGCCGCCCAGGACCAAAATGAGCTTAGCGCCCACCTTGTCGGCCTGCTTAAACTGGGCCCTGAGCGAACGGCCCTGATAGTCGGCCTCGGTCACGATACCTGCGGCGCGAAGCTCCTGCGTGATGGCAAAGACGTTCTGGCGCAGCTCCTTGCCGGCGTTGGCGACATAGACGCACGGGGCCTCATCGGCACCCAAATCGTTGCCAAAGGCCTGCAGGGCCAGCAGGGCGCGCTCAAAACCAACGGCAAAGCCGACGCCCGCCGTGGGCTTGCCACCCTCGAGCTCGACCAGGCCGTCATAGCGGCCGCCGCCACCGATGGAGCCGACGCCGGCGCCAGGGGCCTCGACCTCAAAGACAGTACGGGTGTAGTAGTCCAGGCCGCGCACCAAGGTGGGATCCTCGACATACTCGATACCGGCGGCATCCAGATAGCGCTTGACCTGCTCGTAGTGCTCGCGGCACTCATCGCACAGGTTGTCACCCATCAGCGGAGCCTCGGCCATGATCTCGCGGCAGTGGTCGTTCTTGCAGTCGAAGGCACGCAGCGGGTTGAGCTCGGCGCGCTCGCGGCACTCGTCACACATCTCGTCTGCGTGATCGAGGATGAACTGCTTGACCTGCTCGCGGTAAGCCGGACGGCACTGGGCGTCACCCATCGAGTTGATGAGCAGACGAAGCTTGGAAAGATCGAAGCCCAGGCGCTTGTAGAACTCCATGAGCATGATGATGCACTCGGCGTCTGCCGCCGGATCGGGAGCGCCGAGCCACTCGATGCCCACCTGGTGGAACTGGCGCAGGCGGCCCTTCTGGGGACGCTCGCCGCGGAACATGGCCTCGGCGTAGTAAGCCTTAAACGGCGTGGAGCCCTGGGGCACCAGATTGTTCTCGACGACGGCGCGCACCACGCCGGCCGTGCCCTCGGGGCGAAGTGCCAGGCGCTGCTTGGGCTTGAGTTTGGTGTCGGTGCCCTCGGTAAAGACGCGCTCCAGGTTGGCACCGCTGAACACGCGGAACATTTCCTTGCGCACGACGTCGGTCGACTGGCCGATACCGTGGACAAACACGTCAACCTGCTCGATCGCGGGCGTCTCGATGGGTTTAAAACCAAACGGCTCGAACACGCCGGCCGCAATCTGCTGCATCTTTTGCCAGGCGCGCATCTCGGCGCCGATAAGGTCGCGGGTTCCCTCCGCCTTCTGTGCCTGCATGGGCAAACACCTTTCTTTTGTATCGCGTCATAGGTAGTGGACATTATACGGCACAAAGCAGCAACGCGGCGGCGCGCCTGACCGAACGAGGGTATGGGGACT